>ERZ773233.1308-NODE-1308-length-14599-cov-30.419554_pt1 | contig 14599 bp, 7 predicted proteins | sample MGYA00580991_ERZ773233 | MGnify/ENA primary metagenome ERZ773233 (study PRJEB29015, sample SAMEA2738178) | human oral metagenome | biome: human oral; feature: human-associated habitat; material: saliva | place: China | collected 2161 ...
CGCAAGGAAACTCCAGAATATACTAAACCACTAGAAACCAAAGGCACGCAAGAACCCGGACATGAAGGTGAAGCAGCAGTTCGCGAGGAAGAACCAGTCTACACAGAACCGTTAGCAACGAAAGGCACGCAAGAACCCGGACATGAGGGCGAAGCGGCAGTCCGCAAGGAAACTCCAGAATATACTAAACCACTAGAAACCAAAGGCACGCAAGAACTAGGTCATGAAGGCGAAGCGACAGCGCAACCGGAGTTACCAGAGTATAAAGTTTCAGAAGAGAAAAAAGGCACACAAGAACCGGGTCATGAAGGCGAAGCGGTAGTGCAACCGGAGTTGCCAGAGTACACTGACTCAGTAGCGACAATAGGTACGCAAGAACCCGGACACGAAGGAGAATCCGTAGTAACAGAGGAGCTTCCGGTTTTAGAAGTTACTACAAGAAATAGAACGGAAACAGAAAATATTCCTTATACAACAGAAGAAATTCAAGATGCAACACTTCTGAAAAATCGTCGTAGAACAGAACAACCAGGTCAAGCAGGAACGCGTACAATTCAATATGAAGACTACATCGTAAATGGTAATGTAGTAGAAACTAAAGAACTATCACGAACTGAAGTAGCTCCAGTAAAAGAAATCGTTAAAGTAGGAACACTAGTAAAAGTTAAACCTACAGTAGAAATTATAAACTTAACAAAAGCTGAGAACAAAAAATCTATAACTGTAAGCTATAACTTAACAGACACTACATCGGCGTATGTCTCTGCAAAAGCGCAAGTTTTCCATGAAGACGAGTTAGTCAAAGAGGTGGATATAGAGAATCCTGCCAAAGAGCAGGTGATATCAGGTTTAGATTACTACACACCTTACACACTAAAAACACGTTTAACTTATAATCTAGGCGAAAACGATGAACAAAGTACAGAAACATCAACTCAAGCTTTCCAACTAGATTATAAGAAAATAGAAATTAAAGATATCGATTCAGTAGAACTATACGGTAAAGAAAATGACCGTTATCGCAGATATTTAAGTCTAAGTGAAACACCGACTGATACGGCTAAATACTTTGTAAAAATAAAATCAGATAGATTCAAAGAAATGTATATACCTGTAAAATCTATTACAGAAAATACGGATGGAACTTATAAAGTGACGGCAGCTGTTGATCAACTTGTAGAAGAAGGTGCAGAAGGTTACAAAGAGGACTACACATTTAATGTAGCTAAAACTAAAGCGGAGCAACCAGGAGTATATACATCGTTCAAACAACTTGTAACAGCGATGAGAAGTAACTTAGCTGGTGTGTACAAATTAGCGGCAGATATGACAGCTGATGAGGTAGGATTACCAGAAGATCAATCAAGCTACATAACAGGAGAATTCACAGGAACGTTAGTAGGAGCAGAAGGAAGTAAAGCATATGCTATATACGACCTGAAAAAACCACTATTCGACACATTAAAAAATGCAACTGTAAAAGATTTAGATCTTAAAAATACACAAGTGGATAGCAAAGAAAATGCTGCAGCAGTAGCAAAAACAGCAAACAATGCTAATATCAGTAATGTAGCTGTAGAAGGTAAAGTATCAGGTAGAAAATCAGTTGCAGGATTAGTAGTAGATGCAACAAATACAAGAATAGAAAACAGTTCATTCAGTGGAAAACTAGTCGCCAACCACGCAGATAACAATGCAAATTACGCAGGAGGAATCGTCGGTAAATTAACTGGTGGAAATGCCAAAGTTGATAAATCGAAAGTAGATGCCGTAATCTCTACAGCAGCACGCAACAATAACCAGACAGCCGGAGGAATCGTTGGTAAACTAGAAAGTGGAGCGTTAGTGACACGTTCTGTAACAACAGGTAAAATCCTAAACGGTCAAGGATATCCAAGGGTTGGGGGAATAGTTGGATCTACCTATCCAAGAGGTCGTGTGGACAATGTAGTCAGCAATATGATTGTTGGTGATGGGTATGCCACTACGGGAGACCAATTTGGTAGTGCAGATGTGAAGAATGTTATTACTTCTGTCGAAAACAAAAAACAAGATAACTTCGTTCGAAAAGTAACTAAAGCAGAAGCGGATGCTAAGATTGCTTCTTACGGAATCACAGTAACTCTTGACGATACTGGACAAGACCTAAAAGCAAACTCAAAAGAAATTGACTATACAACATTGAGCAAAGCTCAAGCAGAAAGAAGAGTAGCCTATAACAATATTGAAAAACTAATGCCATTTTATAACAAGGAATTAGTTGTTCAATATGGTAATAAAGTAGCTTCAACTGATAAACTTTATACTACAGAACTGTTAGACGTGGTGCCGATGAACGGAAATGAAGTAGTAACGGATATTAATAATAAGAAAAATTCAATCAATAGAGTTATGTTACACTACAAAGACAACACGGTAGAATACTTAGATGTAACATTCAAAGAAAACTTCGCAAACAGCCAAGTAGTCGAATACAATGTCGCAGACAAAGGATACATATTCACACCAGAAGCATTTGTTTCAGATTATACAGCGATAACGAATAATGTACTAAGTGACTTGCAGAATGTAACATTCAGCTCAGAAGCGACTAAGAAAGTACTAGGAGCGGCAGACGATGCAGCATTAGATAACTTATACTTAGATAGAGAATTTGAGGAAGTTAAAGCTAATATTGGAGAGCACTTAAGAAAAGTATTAGCGATGGATAAATCCATCAACACTACGGGAGATGGTGTAGTTGAGTATGTAAGTGAGAAAATCAAACATAACAAAGAAGCTTTCATGCTGGGGCTTACTTATATGAACCGTTGGTACAATATTAATTATGATAGTCTGAATACAAAAGATTTATCAGTGTACAAATTTGACTTTAATGGGAATAATGAAGCTTCAACGCTAGACACTATCATCGCATTAGGAAATAGTGGACTAGAAAACCTACGAGGACCAAATACGACAGGGCTATATGCGAGCACACTTGCACCACTTAAGGGAGAAGATTCAGTCTTTGACTTCGTAGAAGCCTATAGAAAACTATTCTTACCAAACAAAACCAATAACCAGTGGTTGAAAGACAATACGAAAGCCTACATAGTAGAAGCGAAATCAGATATAGAAGAAGTTCGTGAAAAACAAGTATCACCAACGGCTGATAAGAAATACTCAATAGGAGTATATGATAGAATATCAGCACCAAGTTGGGGATATAAGAGTATGTTGCTACCACTATTAACGATGAAAGAAGAAAGTCTGTATGCAATATCTACGCTATCAACATTAGCCTTCGGTAGCTATGAACGTTATCGAGACAGAGGAGCTGATGGAGCGATTCTCTCAGGAGATGCCTTGAAACAATATGTTCGTGGAAAAGTAGATCAATCTGCAAAATGGCAAAGAGATCATTATGATATCTGGTATAAAGTTCTAGCACCAGAATTTAAAGAAAGATTATACCGTGCAGTGCCGGTAACAGATGCATTTGAGGTAAAAGATACAAATGGTAGAGGCTACTGGGCAACATTATCAGACAAAAACATAGACTCTATCTATAGTTTCTTCGGGCCAGCAGGTAAATACCATACGCCAAGAAAGAATGCAGGAGCTTACGCAACAGGAGTAGAGGCCTACTTTGTAAGTGATAGATTGTTAGACCAATATGGAACATCGGTTTATAGTCATGAGATGGTGCACAACTCAGACGGAAGAGTCTACTTCGAAGGAAACGAACGACGTGAAGGACTGGGAGCAGAACTATATGCACTAGGACTACTTCAATCAGCGGACAGTGTAGATAAAGATGCAATAGTATTAAATACAATCTTCAAAGGAGATAAAGACTCAAGAACTCGTCTACACACATACGATCCAACAGCAAGATTCACTTCTGAAGAAGAAATTCAACACTACTTACACGGAATGTATGATGTGCTATACACGCTTGATGCGATGGAAGCCAAGGCAGTATTAACTCAATCTGACACGGTTAAGAAACAATGGTTTAGAAAAATAGAGAACTACTATGTGCGTGATGATAGATATAACAAGGATACACACGCAGGAAATAAGGTTCGACCATTAACAGATGAAGAAGTAGCAAGATTAACAACGTTAGACTCATTAATCGAAAATGACATCATCAATAGACGTGCTTATCAAAATGAAGCTCAATACGGAAGAAACGGATATTACACAATAAGTATGTTCTCACCTATCTATGCAGGACTAAGCAATCCAAACGGTGCGCCAGGAGATGTCATGTTTAGAAAAACAGCATTTGAATTATATGCGGAAAAAGGATATCACAAAGGATTCCTGCCGTATGTTTCTAACCAATACGGAGCAGATGCACTTGCAGAAGGAAGTAAAACATATTCAAACTGGTATAAAAAAGATGTTGCTTTAGTCACAGATGATTTAGTATTGAAAAAAGTATTTGATAATCACTATCCAAACTGGGTAGAATTCAAAAAAGATATGTTTAATCAACGTATAAGTAAACAGGCAAACTTGAAGCCAATTACTATTCAATATGAACTCGATAAGCCGAACAGCACAAAAGAAGTAACCATTTCATCAGCACAAGAAATGCAAGCTTTAATTGATGCGGCAGTAGCGCACGATGTGAAAAACCTTAAACGTGCAACAGAAAATGTTCCGTCAAGTTGGGTTCATTTACTGAAACAGAAAATCTATAATGCCTACCTACGTAGCACAGATGATTTCAGAGAATCTATTTATAAATAAGATTGTAGAGTTTTATTGTTGAATAGTGTTTCTTGTAAGAATGAGGAGTAAGATGATAAATCTACTCCTTTTTCTTTCTTTATAAGTCCTCAGTTACTTTGCACAAGGCTTCTACATTTTTTTACCCAGCCCACATTTACCTACTCTATCTCTTAGAAAGTTTGCTTCATTAAGCAATTTTAAAGCATTTCGTAACTGGGATGGTTTTTGATACAAGAAGTACTAGTGTAGGAGAAAGTTTTTCTAAATGAGTAGGTGATGTCAATGATTTTTCTATTTATTTTCAGTCAAAGATGATACAATAGTAAGGTCGCAAACACTAGACTGCGTAGGCAGGAGGTGATCTTATGTGCGTTTTCATCGAACTTGTCTTGCTACCAATTCTTGCTGGTACACTAGCGAATGTCTTATCGGAGTGGCTTATCCGATTTGTAGCAAGCAAATGCGACAAGAAAAAGAAATAGCCTGAGCGCCTTGAGCAAGCGCAAAAAAACACCACTGGCGGCAACCGGTGGTGTTTTCTTATATGCTTATTTCATCGAACTTTTAAGCAAATCCATTGTACCATTAAAAAGAGTCACTGTCAAAAATGTTGCTATTGTATTGTTTTTCTCCTCAGTTTATCAGCCCCTCCTTGACACTTGGTCATCTTTTGATACAATAGTACAAAATTAGAGGAGGTAGGCTATGATTCAGAAACATGCGATTCCTATTTTAGAGTTTGATGACAACCCTCAGGCGGTTATCATGCCCAATCACGAGGGGCTGGACTTGCACTTGCCCAAGAAGTGTGTCTATGCTTTTTTAGGTGAGGAGATTGACCGCTATGCGAGGGAAGTAGGGGCGGACTGTGTTGGCGAATTTGTTTCTGCTACCAAGTCCTATCCAGTCTATGTTATCAATTACAAGGGCGAGGAGATTTGTCTGGCTCAGTCTCCTGTCGGTTCAGCCCCAGCAGCCCAGTTTATGGATTGGTTGATTGGCTATGGTGTGGAGCAGATTATTTTCACTGGTACCTGTGGTGTGCTGACTGATATAGAAGAAAACGCCTTTCTGGTCCCTGTTCGCGCTCTGCGAGATGAAGGAACCAGTTATCACTATGTGGCACCTTCTCGTTATATGGAAATTCAGGCAGTGGCTATTGCTGTTATTGAGCAGGTTTTGGAAGCCAGAGGGATTCCTTATGAAGAAGTTATGACTTGGTCCACAGACGGTTTTTACCGAGAAACGGCTGAAAAGGTGGCCTATCGTAAGGAAGAAGGCTGTGCTGTTGTGGAGATGGAGTGTTCTGCACTTGCGGCAGTGGCTCAACTTCGTGGAGTTCTCTGGGGAGAGTTGTTGTTCACAGCAGATTCCCTAGCTGACTTGGACCAGTACGATAGTCGTGACTGGGGCTCGGAAGCTTTCGAGAAGGCCTTGGAACTCTGTCTTGAGATAGCCTCTCAGTTTTAGCTACTATTCTTCTTTTTATGGTACAATGGATGTATGTTATTCAAATTATTTGTGAAAAAAATTGAAAGAGCCTTGGGCGGACTTTCGCCAGCTCGTCGGATTTTTCTGAGTTTCGCTGGAGTTATTTTTATAGGCTCTCTTCTTTTGAGTTTGCCTTTTGTTCAGGCGAGTGGTTCGCAGGCTACTTATTTTGACCATCTTTTTACGACGGTGTCCATGGTCTGTGTGACTGGCCTTTCTACGCAACCGGTAGCTACTACCTATAATGTCTGGGGGCAGTTGATTTGTATGCTCTTGATACAGATTGGTGGTCTGGGGCTCATGACCTTTATTGGGGTCTTTTATATTCAGGGGAAGCAAAAGCTCAGTCTTCGCAGTCGTGAAACCATTCAGGAGAGCTTCAGTTACGGGGAGACTCGCTCGCTGAAGGCCTTTATGCGGTCCATCTTTTTGACGACTTTTCTGGTGGAGGGCTTGGGTGCCTTTCTGCTAAGTTTCCGTTTTATTCCTGAGTTTGGCTGGGGACGAGGCATTTTTACCTCTATCTTTTTAGCCATTTCAGCCTTTTGTAATGCTGGTTTTGATAATTTCGGCAGTAGCAGTTTAGTGGCTTTTCAGACGGATCCCTTAATCAATCTGGTTATTGCTGGTTTGATTATCACGGGTGGTCTTGGCTTTATGGTCTGGTTTGACTTGGCAACCCAGTTTGATAAGAAGAAAAAACGCCGTCTGCGTTTCCACACCAAGTTGGTCCTTTTCTTGACTGCAGGGATTTTGCTGTTTGGGACAGTATCCACACTCTTTACGGAGTGGCACAATCCAGGAACCATTGGCAATCTCAGTGTTCCAGAGAAAGTGATGGTTAGCTTTTTCCAAACCGTCAGCATGAGAACGGCCGGTTTTGCTTCTATTGACTATACCCAAGCTCGGCCTGTGACCTTGTTTATCTATATCCTACAGATGTTTCTCGGTGGAGCTCCTGGAGGGACGGCTGGGGGGCTCAAGATTACGACTTTCTTCGTCCTATTGGTCTTTGCGCGTAGTGAATTGCTGGGCTTACCTCATGCCAATGTTGCGCAGAGAACCATTGAGGCTCGCACAGTCCAAAAATCCTTTAGTGTCTTCATTATCTTTTTGATGACCTTCTTGTTGGGCTTGATGTTGCTGGGAATTACGGCAGAAGGAACACCGCGATTTATCTACCTCATGTTTGAGACCATTTCAGCCCTTGCGACAGTTGGGGTAACGGCAAATCTGACACCAGAACTGGGCAAGTTAGCTCTCAGCATTGTCATGGTGCTCATGTTTATTGGCCGTATCGGTCCCTTGACCTTGCTGGTTAGTCTAGCGGATTACCAGCCTGATAAGAAAGATTTGATTCAGTATATGAAAGCAGATATTAGTATTGGATAAGAAAGGAAGAACTATGTCAGATCGTACGATTGGAATTTTAGGTTTGGGGATTTTCGGGAGTAGTGTCCTGACGGCCCTAGCCAAGCAAGATATGAATATCATTGCCATCGATGACCACGCCGAGCACATCAATCAATTTGAGCCAGTTTTGGCGCGTGGTGTAGTTGGAGATATTACAGATGAGGAACTCCTCAGAACTGCAGGTATTGATACCTGTGATACGGTTGTAGTGGCAACAGGGGAAAATCTGGAGTCAAGTGTGCTTGCAGTTATGCACTGTAAGAGTTTGGGGGTACCAAGGGTTATTGCCAAGGTCAAAAGCCAGACAGCTAAGAAGGTGCTGGAAAAAATCGGTGCTGACTCGGTGATTTCACCTGAGTATGAAATGGGGCAGTCTCTAGCGCAGACCATTCTCTTTCATAACAATGTTGATGTCTTTCAGCTGGATAAAAATGTGTCTATCGTGGAGATGAAAATTCCGAGTGTTTGGGCAGGTCAAAGCCTGAGTCAGCTGGATCTACGTGGCAAATATAACCTCAATGTCCTAGGATTTCGTGAACAAGAAAATTCACCACTGGATGTCCAGTTTGGTCCTAATGACCTCTTGAAAGCAGATGCCTATATCTTGGCGGTAATAAATAACCAGTATCTAGATGACTTGGCAGAATTAAATTCGTAAGGAGGGAATTTCCCTCTTTTTTGATGTTCAAGGTAGCAAATAGAAAGAAACCTGTATCCCAAATGAGACCAGAACCCCTTGTATTCTAGTAAAAGTCCTTCTAAAACTGGACTTTATGGTAGAATAGAAAGAAGTTACAAGAGAGAGTAATACTCTTCGAAAATCTCTTTAAACCATACTAGTGTCGTCTTGCCGTAGATATCATAGGTATAGGTAACTGACTTCGTCAGTCTTATCCACAACCTCAAAGCAGTGCTTTGAGCAACCTTCGGCTAGTTTCCTAGTTTTCTCTTCGATTTTCATTGAGTATAAGAAAAAATCAGTCCCCTAAAGGAGTAGATTATGAAGTTATTGTCTATCGCCATCCCTAGCTATAATGCCGCAGCCTATCTTCATTACTGTGTGGAGTCGCTAGTGATTGGTGGTGAGCAAGTTGAAATTTTGATTATCAATGACGGGTCTCAGGACAAGACTCAGGAAATAGCTGAGCGTTTAGCTAGCAAGTACCCTAGCATCGTTAGAGCTATTTATCAGGAAAATAAAGGCCACGGCGGTGCGGTCAATCGCGGCTTGGCGGAGGCTTCTGGACGTTATTTTAAAGTAGTTGATAGTGATGACTGGGTGGATCCTCGTGCCTACCTGAAAATTCTTGAAACCTTGCGGGAACTTGAGATCCAGGGGCAGGAAGTGGATGCCTTTGTGACTAATTTTGTCTATGAAAAGGAAGGTCAGTCTCGTAAGAAGAGTATGAGTTACGAGTCAGTCTTGCCTGTCCAGCAGATTTTTAGCTGGGACCAGGTCGGAAATTTCTCAAAAGGCCAGTATATCATGATGCACTCGCTGATTTACCGGACAGATTTGTTGCGAGCGAGCCAGTTCCAACTGCCTGAGCATACCTTTTATGTCGATAATCTCTTTGTCTTTACCCCCCTTCAGCAGGTCAAGACCATGTACTATCTGCCTGTCGATTTCTATCGTTATTTGATTGGGCGTGAGGACCAGTCTGTCAATGAGCAAGTGATGATTAAGCGCATTGACCAGCAACTCAAGGTCAATCGACTCTTGGTAGACCAGCTTGACTTGTACAAAGTGAGTCATCCCAAAATGAAAGAATACTTGCTGAATCATATTGAAATCACGACGGTTATTTCCAGTGCCTTGCTCAATCGAGCAGGCACAGCAGAGCATCTGGCCAAAAAACGGGAGCTGTGGACCTATATTCAGCAGGAAAATCCAGAGGTCTTTCAGGCCATTCGCAAGACCATGCTCAGCCGTTTGACCAAACATTCAGTCTTGCCAGCTCGCAAACTGTCCAATGTCGTCTATCAAATCACCAAATCTGTTTATGGATTTAATTAATATAAGTATTTTATAATAGGGATTTAAGAAAAATTTTAACTTTTTCTTAATCCTTTTTAATTTTAGGAGATTATACTAGAGTCATCAAATAAAGAAAAACTCTAAGGAGAATCCTATGAAATTCAATCCAAATCAAAGATATACTCGTTGGTCTATTCGCCGTCTCAGTGTCGGTGTTGCCTCAGTTGTTGTGGCTAGTGGCTTCTTTGTCCTAGTTGGTCAGCCAAGTTCTGTACGTGCCGATGGGCTCAATCCGACCCCTGCTCAAGTTGTGCCAGACGCTGCCTCGGTGAGTGAAAAGAGCGACTTACCAGCAGAACTTCTCAAAGAAGCAGTTGATACAGCTCTTCCTTCAGAACAGGCAGACTCAGCACCTAAAGCAAGCTTGGATACTACAAGCTCTCCAGAAAAAGTGAATGTAGCTGATAAAGACCAAGTGGTAGCGCCAAAAGAAGAAGTGCAAGCAAAACCAGAATCTAAGAAAGAAACAGAGGATGCGCTTAAACCTGCGACAAATCCTGCGCCTACAGTTTCTGGACAAGACCGTGAAGCAAATGAAGCTCAACCAGCAACCACCCCAGCTGAAGTGCAAAAAGGTGTGGGAGCCAATACTAAAGATACAGTGGACGTCCCAGCCACTTACTTGGACAAAGCTAACTTCCCAGGCCCATTCACAGCTGGTGTTAATCAAGTTATCCCATACGAATTCTTCGCCGGTGACGGTATGTTGACTCGCCTTATCTTGAAGGCTTCAGACAAGGCTCCATGGTCAGACAATGGTTCGGCTAAAAATCCCGCCCTTCCACTAGTAGAAAAATTGGGCAAAGGTCTTTACTTCTACGAAGTAGATTTGGCAGGCACCCAAGGTAAATCAGACAAAGAGCTTCTTGACCTCTTGAAACAAAATGGTACACAAAGCTACAAGGCAACCATCAAAGTGTACGGTGCGAAAGACGGCAAGGCTGATTTGACTAACCTCGTAGCGACTAAAGAATTGACAGTGAACTTGAATGGCTTAACCACCCCAGCTGAAGTGCAAAAAGGTGTGGCTGACAACACCAAAGACACAGTAGACGTTCCAGCCACTTACTTGGACAAGGCTAACTTCCCAGGTCCATTCACAGCCGGTGTCAACCAAGTCATTCCGTATGAATTCTTCGCCGGTGACGGTATGTTGACTCGCCTTATCTTGAAAGCCTCAGACAAGGCTCCATGGTCAGACAACGGCTCAGCTAAAAATCCGGCCCTTCCACCAGTAGAAAAATTGGGCAAAGGCCTCTACTTCTATGAAGTAGATTTGGCAGGCACTCAAGGCAAATCTGACAAAGACCTTCTTGACCTCTTGAAACAAAATGGTACACAAAGCTATAAAGCTACCATCAAAGTGTACGGCGCAAAAGATGGCAAGGCAGACTTGAGCAATCTTGTAGCGACAAAAGATTTGGATGTTAATTTGAATGGCCTAACCACTCCAGCTGAAGTCCAAAAAGGCGTGGCTGATAATACTAAAGACACAGTAGACGTTCCAGCCACTTACTTGGATAAAGCCAACTTTCCTGGCCCGTTCACAGCCGGTGTCAACCAAGTCATTCCATATGAATTCTTCGCCGGTGACGGTATGTTGACTCGTCTTATCTTGAAAGCCTCCGACAAGGCTCTATGGTCAGACAACGGTTCAGCTAAAAATCCAGCTCTTCCACCAGTAGAAAAATTGGGCAAAGGTCTCTACTTCTATGAAGTGGATTTGGCAGGGACCCAAGGTAAATCTGATAAAGAGCTTCTAGACCTCTTGAAGCAAAACGGTACTCAAAGTTATAAAGCAACTATCAAGGTGTACGGTGCCAAAGACGGCAAGGCAGACTTGAGCAACCTCGTAGCGACTAAGGATTTGGATGTCAACTTGAATGGCTTGACTACTCCAGCCGAAGTGCAAAAAGGCGTAGCCGACAACACTAAAGACACAGTAGATGTTCCAGCCACTTACTTGGATAAAGCGAATTTCCCAGGCCCATTCACAGCTGGTGTCAACCAAGTCATTCCATATGAATTCTTCGCTGGTGACGGTATGTTGACTCGTCTTATCTTGAAAGCATCCGACAAGGCTCCATGGTCAGACAATGGTTCAGCTAAAAATCCTGCTCTTCCACCAGTAGAAAAATTGGGCAAAGGTCTCTATTTCTACGAAGTAGACTTGGTAGGTACCCAAGGTAAATCAGACAAAGAGCTTCTAGACCTCTTAAAACAAAACGGCACTCAAAGCTATAAAGCTACTATCAAGGTATACGGTGCTAAAGACGGCAAGGTCGATTTGAGCAACCTTGTAGCGACTAAAGAATTGACAGTGAACTTGAATGGGTATAAGTCCCTCAATGAGATGAAATCCCAAATGCCAGCTGCTAGTCAGGATAAGATGATGCCTAACAAAGAGCAGGACAAAACCATGAATGCTAGCCAGCCTATGGCAACACCAGGCATGAAACAAGATCAAGCAGCCTCAAGCAAAATGTCTGATGAAGGCAAGATGGCATCTAATAACAAGGTATCAAGTCCAATGATGGCTGATCAAATGAAAGACCAAAAAGACATGCTTCCATATACTGGTGAAGCCCAAACATCAATGGCTACTCTTGGATTCTTTGGATTAGCTTTGGCCGGACTTCTAGGTGGACTCGGTTTGAAAGCTAAAAAAGAGGAAAATGACTAGTCTAGCTACAGACTTTCTATCTAGGATTTGAAAAATCCAGATATCGTTTAGAATGTTCGTAAAGAGATTAAAATAGTGTTATACTATTGTGGTATAGCACTGTTTTTTTCAAAGGAGAGACAGATGGGAAAGACAATTTTACTCGTTGACGACGAGGTAGAAATCACAGATATTCATCAACGTTATCTGGTTCAGGCAGGATATCAGGTTTTGGTGGCTCATGATGGAGTAGAGGCCTTGGAAATCTTCAAGCGAAAAGCGATTGATTTGATTATTACAGATATCATGATGCCTCGGATGGATGGTTATGATTTGATTAGTGAGGTTCAGTATCAATCTCCAGATCAGCCTTTTCTCTTTATCACGGCTAAGACTAGCGAGCAGGACAAGATTTATGGCCTGAGCTTAGGGGCAGATGACTTTATTGCCAAGCCCTTTAGCCCTCGTGAGCTGGTTTTGCGTGTCCACAATATCTTGCGTCGCCTTCATCGTGGAGGTGAGACAGAAGTCGTCAGTCTCGGGGATTTACGGATGAATCACGGTAGTCATGAGGTCCAAGTCGGAGATGTGGCGCTTGATTTGACAGTCAAATCCTTCGAACTTCTATGGCTTTTAGCCAGCAATCCAGAGAGAGTTTTTTCTAAGACAGACCTCTATGAAAAGGTCTGGCAAGAAGACTATGTGGATGATACTAATACCTTGAATGTTCATATTCATGCTCTTCGACAGGAGTTGGCTAAACATGCCAGCGCAGAAACGCCTGCTATCAAAACTGTCTGGGGTTTGGGCTACAAAATTGAGAAAGCACGAGGTAGTCAATGAAATTAAAAAGTTATATTTTAGTGGGGTATATCATTTCAACACTCCTAACGATTATCGTGGTTTTTTGGGCCATCCAGCGAATGCTAATTGAAGAAAGAGAAATTTATTTCCTAGTGGGTATGACTCTCGTGGCTAGTTTTATCGGTGCTGGGATTAGTCTCTTTCTCCTATCGCCGGTCTTTACTTCATTGGGTAAACTCAAGGAACATGCCAAGCGGGTAGCGGACAAGGATTTTCCTTCAAATCTGAAGGTTCAAGGCCCTGTAGAATTTCAACAATTAGGCCAAGCTTTCAATGAAATGTCCCATGATTTGCAGGCCACCTTTGATTCCTTGGAAGAAAGCGAACGAGAAAAGGGCTTGATGATTGCTCAACTTTCGCATGATATCAAGACCCCCATCACTTCGATCCAAGCGACGGTAGAAGGGATTTTGGATGGGGTTATCAAGGAAGGAGAACAGGACCATTATCTAGCAACCATTGGACGCCAGACGGAAAGACTCAATAAACTGGTTGAGGAGTTGAATTTTTTGACCCTAAACACAGCTAGAAATCAGGTGGAAACGACCAGCAAGGACAGTATTTTTCTGGACCAGCTCTTGATTGAGTGCATGAGTGAATTTCAGTTCTTGATTGAGCAGGAGGAGCGAGATGTCCATTTGCAGGTAATCCCGGAGTCTGCTCGGATTGAGGGAGATTATGCCAAGCTTTCTCGAGTCTTGGTGAATCTGGTCAATAATGCTTTTAAATACTCTGCTCCAGGAACCAAGCTGGAAGTGGTGGCTAAGGCGGAGAATAACCAGCTTTCAATCAGTGTGACCGATGAAGGGCAGGGCATTGCCCCAGAGGATTTGGAGAATATTTTCAAACGCCTTTATCGTGTCGAAACTTCGCGTAATATGAAAACAGGTGGTCATGGCTTAGGGCTTGCGATTGCGCGTGAATTGGCCCATCAATTGGGTGGGGAAATTACAGTCAGCAGCCAGTACGGTCTAGGAAGCACCTTTACCCTCCTTCTCAATCTCTCTGGCAATGAAAATAAAGCTTAAAACCCCTTTACAAATCTAGCCATTCATGGTAAAATGGATTTTGTGTGAAATATCAGCAGGAAAGCATGAAGCTCGTCAACAGGTGTCTTATGATAAGTAACCTTGGCTGTTTAGGCGAAGGGCATCTGCACGAATCAGGGCTTTCTAAGTGACTATTTCCACCGAAATATTATTTATATCAGGAGGACATTCACATGTCACGTTATACAGGACCATCTTGGAAACAAGCTCGTCGCCTTGGCCTTTCACTTACAGGTACAGGTAAAGAATTGGCACGTCGTAACTACGTACCAGGACAACACGGACCAAACAACCGTTCTAAATTGTCAGAATACGGTTTGCAATTGGCTGAAAAACAAAAACTTCGTTTCACTT
>ERZ773233.1309-NODE-1309-length-14587-cov-5.158409_pt1 | contig 14587 bp, 12 predicted proteins | sample MGYA00580991_ERZ773233 | MGnify/ENA primary metagenome ERZ773233 (study PRJEB29015, sample SAMEA2738178) | human oral metagenome | biome: human oral; feature: human-associated habitat; material: saliva | place: China | collected 2161 ...
TCCGAGCATACGATTCCCCTGAAATTTCTCAGAGAGATTTTTACGAGCAAGCTCTTGAAAGGATTTCATCATCAAAAAAGAAATAAATCTGATTCAAGATAAAGATTTGATTCTTGTTGTCAAACTTAAACAAATTAAAAAAATCTTTCTTTTTACAACTTACTCTTAAAATTTACTTTACCTTTTGCGTATATCAACAGTTCTGACAAACCATATAACTATTAATTTTTGTTTGTATTTTTCCTTTTGCTCAAAACAATTTAAATAATAACATAGGAATTGTTAAACAAAGCCATAATAATAACTCTAACCACCAACCAATAAACAATCGGTATATACAACCTTTTTTCTTATACTGAACTAAAGAAGCTACTTGAACATTTACATTTTGACTTCCACATTGAGGACATTGCAAGATCTTATTCATTCTTTTTCTTGTTAAGATAGATAAAAAACTAATAATCAAAGCTACATTGGGCTGTAATAGAAGGATTATTTTTTTTCTTTTCTCTATTTCTCAAAACGATTTCTCTTTCTTTTTCTTGTGCTGATTTGATTTTTGATTTTCTTGTATTGTATTGTGCTTTAGAAAGATAAGCATCATAGACCTCATTATTATGAAAACACGGAGTATCTCGTTCGTTAAGTATTCCTGCATGCACAATAGCTGATTTATGAGTATCAATATAATTTTTATCAATCTTTTCTTTCTTAAGTAATTTCTGAAAGTAAAAATCTGTTTACTGATCAATATAATCCTGTTGTTTTTTAATATCCTCAAAACTCTCTCCGTATGCTACCCCAAACTTATCATCTGATAAATGAATTCCAATATTTTCAGCAAGAGAAATAAGATAAAATATTTTTCTGTTAAGTTCAGTATCAATTTCTTCTGTTTCTGGCTGTTCAGTATTTTGAAGCTGAGTTATAGATAATCCTGTAGTTTCAGTAGGAGTTTCAACTAAGTATTCATTTTGAATTTCAAAATTTGGAATATCATCTTGGTTTGGAGTGTCCCCCATAAGTGTCATGATTCAAAACAAAGAAAAAAAGCCTACACCAATCCATCTTCATATGCTAAACCTCCAAGTAGAAGTAAAAATCCATGCTGACAATAAAAAAGCTCATAAAAAAGAAAAATGAAATAGTTTCAAAATTAAAATATCAGGATTACTAAGTGTTGAACCTAATAAGGTAAATGCTAAAAGCCATACTCAAATCAACTGAAACATTTTTTTAAGTAGTGTCGGAAAGTTTCTTTGTTTGTTTGTCATTGAGTAAATTTACAGAAAATAAAAAAGGACACATAATCCATGAAAGTGTCTGACAAACAACAATCAATAAACACAAAAAGTATTTGGTTGGATTATATGTCCAAAGCCACTTTTTATGTTTATCACAACACTCATTGGAATGAGTTGCTTAGTTGTCTGTCAGACAAAGAAAACTATATAAAAAAATCTCCCAATATCAAGGAGAAAATAAAAAGGGAAAAAACTATAAACGAAAATATCGTTTAAATAAATCTAAAATACACAATTCTTTTCATCTACAATCACCTCAACTACACTCCCCTTTTCATAGCTTCAAGGCAAGGAAATCTGAAGATAGTTCTCAGTCCAGCCTTTCGCCTTTCCATTCTTGTTTTCTTCAATCAGGACTTGGAGTTTTCTGCCATAGTTTTGAGCAACAAAAGCATCACGAACCTGATCGCCGATCTCAATCAACTTTCTATTTCTGCTTTTTCTGATTTCATTAGGAACTTGATCAGGGAGCGAAGAAGCAGGAATCCTCTCGGCTTTATGATGATCGGAGAAAGGGAAGGCATGGAGCTTGGTAATGTGATACTTCTGCACCGCTTCGCAAGTGATCTGAAAATCTGCCTCCGTTTCTCAGGGAAAGCCAGAAATAAGATCTGCACCGATGGAAACCAGCTCCGCATCAGGACGATTCAGATTTCTTAACTTTTTTAGCACTTCATCAAGCTTTTTGCTATCATAGGCTCTATTCATCAGCTTCAGCACCCTATCAGAAAAACTCTGAATGGAGAGATGGAAATGCGGACAAAACCTCGGATTATTCATCAGCTCAAAGAAACGATCATCAAGATACTGGGGGTCAAGACTAGAAATCCTGATCCTTGGGATCGTCGTTTGCTCCAAAATCGCTTCCAAAAGCTCGTTGAATCTGCTTTCCTTAGCATTCCTCGTATTGCTCGCACCCCAAGCCGCAAGATTGATCCCGGTCAGCACGATCTCTTTCCCGCCTTCAGCCTCAATCTGCTTAATCTCCTCAATAATCTCCGGCAAAGGGCGATTTCTATGCGCTCCCCTCTTGAAAATCGTGAGACAGAAACTGCAATGATTATCACAACCATTCTGAATGATCACATAGTTCTTGGTTCGGAGCTTCTGGTTTGGCATTTTGAAACTAAAGGCAAGTTCGCTCTCCTCTCCCAAAGGATCTTCTGCAAGAAGCGTGATTTGCTCTTGATAAGGTGTTAATTCAGGATAATAGACAAAAAAAGCTGATCTTTCCGTGGCTTTCCCTTTGGTGATAGAGCCACAACCAGCGATAAGGATCTGCTTCCCGAGTTTGGCTTGTTCAATAATTTCTTTGACCCACTTCATCTTGGCTCTATCGGTCACCACGCAAGTCGCAACGAGAAAAAGATTCTCATTCACTTGATTGGTCGCTTCAAGGTGGGAGATCCGTTTATTGAGGTAGAATTTATTGACTTTACAACCGTAGACTTTGTGCTGCATGGGGAGAGAAGGGATAAAGAACTGAGAGCGATTGTAAAGAAAGGTGACGTTGAAATCAAGGGGGAAAAGAGAAAGAGTATCTCAAGCTGACTTTGCTTGAAAAGGGAAATTAAAAAAATATATTGAGTCTTGATTTATTTCTTTGTACAACAATGCAAACTTTTCCTCAAAGAATGTGAATTGAACAGGAACCACTATTGCAAGAAGATAACATGACTGAAAAACTTAAAAATAAAATTTGGAATACTTTACTAGATATACTGGAATGACTCTCTGAAGAAAATAGCTGGGACTTTGACTATAGTATCGATAATCATTTTATAATAGATTTTTCTAATCAATTTTGATTAAAATGAGATACGATTCCCTGTGAAGAGCGCAAATTTAAAGAATTTCTATGGATAGAAATCTTTTCTTCATGGAATAAAATATACGATTATATTGAACTTCTTTTTAGATGGCAAGATATTATTCAGTTTGATAAAGAGATTAAGTTAAATGAAATTAATAGAATCTTAAAAGAAGAAAATAGTGCTTATCGTATATCTCAAGAGGGATTAGTTCTTCCAATAACTAATGAAGAAGAATTAGAATCAATACATGAAGCAAACACAAACCCTTACACTCCTGTAAATGAACATATTCAAAAAGCGATTTCTCTCTTTAAAAAAGAACCTTCTGATTATGCAAACTCTATCAAAGAATCTATCTTAGCAGTTGAGGCACTTTGTCAAATTATTATAGAGGATGAAAAAGTAACTTTAGGGAAAGCAATAAAAAAATTAAAAGAAAAGGGGGTAACAATCCCTCCAGCACTTGAAGAAGCTTTTAATAAGCTTTACGGCTATACAAGTAATGCATGAGGCATTAGACATGCGCTTTCAGAGGGAGATACACCACCTACTTTTGATGATGCTAAATATATGCTTGTGAGTTGTTCTGCTTTTGTAAATTATCTCATCAGTAAAATGAATTAGTTTTTATCTTTTATCTAAACGAAAATGCCACAAATCAATCTTTCTCTGTGATATGCAATCTCTTTTTTCCTTGTAATACTCTCTTTCGGATATATTACTGTAGAAATCCTTTTTGGAAAAAAGTATCTATTTAGAGATCGTATAGATGCGTCTAAAACTCCCCTGTTTGATAAGCTCATGCACTATGTTATCTGGTGATTTATAATAAATACAATTATTTTTTTTCTTCTCCCATATAGTCCGTTTATAAAAGAAATAGTATGAAAAATTGTTTCCTGAGGACTTGAAATTGGCCAAAAGCTGAATCCAGATAATTACACTGAAATTAGTATCACCATAAGTTCTTTCCTGTATTTTTTTGTCTTCATTTTTTTGATTACTTTTGAATATGTTATTATAACTGCGATAACTCTTGTTCTACTTCTTGGGAAAAAAGCGATAAATAATCGGGACACAATTAAAAGTATACGAAACTGTTTTATACAATGTATAAAAGAGAAGAAAAAGAATCAATAAAAGAAAATGCTGACCTCAAAAGAAATCAGCTTTTTTATTTTTCAGCATTTTGATAGTTGCATTCGGTATTCTCTCATTTTTTTGGGTTTTGAGTGTTTGCTTAGTTAGCAGTATAGGGAGCGGGGAGAGAATTGCAAGGGGAAGTTGAGGAGGAGATGAGGAGAAGAAAGTAATTCTTTAAGTCATTCTTCTTAATACAAAATCATCATAACTTCCTTTTTTTGCAAAGTTAATATCAAAACTTCAATCAGAACGTTTATCAATTCTTACAGAGTCTATTCCTAAAATATCTAAAGTTTTATTCGTTACCAATGTTCATTCAGGGATTCTTAACACTTCTCTCAAAATCCAATGTCCTAACTCACGATTGGATTCAGACATCAATGCCTTACCTCAATCCTGGCAAACTTTTGCACGCATAGTATTCCCATTTGGCAAATGCAAATCAAAATGGGATTCTCTTCAAGGGAAAAAGTCTGGGAAATGATGATGAATCTCAACTGGGATAGGAATATATATTTCATCGGCATGTCTTGCTCTTCATCAAGCATTCCGCTGATTCAGACCACTTTTAGGATAAACAATATGATTCCTCCCATATAAAGGCAGATAAACAGTTTCGAGAATAGAAGTATCTGAAGCTTCTTGTAAAAAATCTATTGTAAATAATCACCTTAAAGCAAACAATGGATCTTCAAGGAGATCAATCTCTAGTACCTGAAGCCTAGGTTCTTGATTTGTACAAAATCTTTTCATTAAAGTACTTTTTGAGAGAGAAAAAGAATATTCATGCAAACCGTCAGTAAAGCTAATAGAACTTGCACTTTTTTTTACACTCCTAATATTTTCTATCTCTATCATATCCATGTTTTCTTCAAACAGGACAAATCTTCCTTCCTCTCTTAAAACACAATGATAAATTGAATTAGTCAATTCGTGGGTTGCTTGAGTAAAGGTAATTCTTTCATTTCTAAGGTAAGCAATTTTACGGACTAATCTATCTGGAGTGAGATTTTCATAAAGAGGTCTATCTGCATTAAATTCTGCTACTTTCTGTAAAGTTCTACCATTCCCTGCTAAAAAAGTTTTTAATCAAATCCCTAATCTTCCTTTTTTTGCATCAACAGAAACATCGCTTCTTGATAAATCTTCAGCATCAAAAGCACGGCAAAATATTTTTTCAGCGATACGATAATAGAGATAAGGAACATTGGAATCTGAAAAAAGATTGGATAATCCTCCCACAGTTTTCAAAAAAGATAAATATTCTTGCCTTTGATTTTGAATTTGATGATCAAAAAACATAAGATTACATAAAAGCTAAATGCATATTCTTTGCGATACGCTCAATAACAGGAACCGAGACAGAATTTCAAAACTGTTTGTATAAATGTGAATCCGCAATAGGAGGTAATTTAAAATCACGAGGGAATCCCTGGAGATTTGCACATTCTCTAGGGGTTAACTTTCTTATCCCTTTTTTATCTATCAATAAAGGAACATTATGTCCTCCAGTCCCCATATTCGCAGTTAAAGTAGGACAAACTCAACTTTTATTTTCTCTTACATATTTTCTTCTTCGTTGGTATAGAACTCACTCTTGAGTGATATCTCCTTTTATTTTATCATATACTTTACTATTTTTATAGTAGTATTTTTCATCTACAGTATCTTCTAAACAGTCAGAAATGTTTGTTGTTAATGGGATTTTTTCTGGAAATTTAAATTTTTTAAAAACCTCTACATCTAAAAATCAGATAATATAAATTCTCTCCCTATTTTGAGGAACATTTCAATACTCCATAGAGTTTAATACCTTATCAGTAACATGATATCATAAATTTGTTAATTGCTCATAAATAACTTTCATAGTATGACCTTTATTATGGGTTTTTAAGTTTTTTACATTTTCTAGGAGGAAAGCTTGAGGTTTTTTATCTTTTAAAATTCTAATAATGTCAAAAAATAGATTTCATCTTCCCTTTTGATCTTCGAAACCTTCTCTATATCATGCGATTGAAAAAGGTTGACATGGGAATCCTCCACATAAGATATCAAAACTTGGAATATTATCACTTGAGATCAATTGAATATCTCAAAGTGTTAATTCATCAGCTTTATCAATATTTAAATCATAAGTAATTTTTGCATTCTTATCAAAATCATTAGAAAAAACACATTGAAATCAAGCATTTTGAAATCAAATCCTAATTCCTCATATTCAAGCAAAAAGATCTATAAACTTCATAAACTATCAGTTTAATAAAAGAAGTAAATAAAGATAATAAAAAATATATGAATATGTATGATAAATTATCATTCTGGTATGATTTTGGTGAAAAATGGATAGGACTGCTCAGATATGGGAATACAATTTCTGAAATGAGAAAAAATCTTATGGAACATCTGGAATGGAAAAATGATATTTCTGTTTTGTATGTTTCCATTGGCACTGGAAAGGATTTAAATTTTATTCCACATGATATCAATTTAAAATCTTTAGACTTTACAGGAGTAGACATTTCTTATGGCATGTTAAAAAAATGTCATTCAATCTGGAAAAAAAGAACAAACCTCACATTAGTAAATTGCTGTGCAGAAGATTTACCTTTTAAAGACAATGCTTTTGATATTGTTTTTCATGTAGGAGGAATTAATTTTTTTACTGATAAGGCTCTGGCTATAAAAGAAATGATTCGTGTATCAAAACCTGGTTCAAAAATAATGATAGCAGATGAAACCGCAGATTTTATCGGAACTCAATATAAGAAAAGTATTTTTACAAAAAATTACTACAGGAATACAGATTTTGATTTAAGTGAAATTCAGAAATGCATACCTGAAAGTGTAAAAGAAAAGAAGACAGACTTTTTATGGAATAACAGATTTTATTGTATTACATTCAGAAAATAGATAAAACAGCACCTTCAATCTCAAATTTAAGATAGGAGGTGCTGTTTTTAAATATCTTTTCAACATACAATTTTAAAAAATCTTTTAAATTTAAAGCCGAATTTTGTTCATTTTTTATTTTATTCTCCATGTTTCCGGTGCAAACAGTATAAGCATAGGGAACAGTTCAAGCCTTCCTGCAAGCATTCCAAAGCTTAAGAATATTTTTGACACATCCGTCATGTCGGCAAAACTGAATGCAGGCCCAACTTTTCCAAGTCCCGGACCTATATTATTAAATGTTGCCGCGACTGCACTGAAAGCTGTCAGAAAATCATCTGTTGTCATTGAAACTACTAGAAGAAGTACCGTAAATATTCCAATGTATACGATAAAATAGTTTGCAACGCCCTTTTTTACCTTTGAATCAAGTGGTTTATGCTCATATTTTATGGAAACTACTCTGTTAGGACTTATCATCTGCTTTATTTCTGCAACAAACATTTTAGCCATCATTATGACCCTGGAAATTTTAAGTCCTCCTGCTGTTGATCCGGCACACGCTCCAAAAAACATAAGCAGAAGAAGTACAGTCTGTGAAAATACCGGCCATTTTCCAAAATCAGCCGTTGAGAAACCTGTTGTTGTAATTACAGATGAAACTGTAAAAAATATATCCCTTAATGCATGTCCCATTGATTTATAGGTTGCGCTTATATTTATAAATATAAGTGCCACTGCAGCCCCTACTATTATGAGGTAGTACTTCAATTCCTCATTGCTTAACGCTTCCTTCACTTTTCCTATAAGTATGAAATAATATATGTTAAAATTCACTCCAAAGACAAGCATTCCAACAGCAAGAACTATATCAACATATGCACTGTTATAAGGAAGAATACTTCCATTTCTTGCTCCAAATCCTCCTGTCCCTGCTGTTCCAAAAGCAAGAAGTGAAGATTCAAACCAGTCAAGTCCACCAAGCATAAGAAGTACAATCATTATTCCTGTCATTACAAGATAAATTTTATAAAGAACTCTCGCTGTAGTAGACAGTTTAGATACAAGTTTTCCAAATGTAGGACCCGGAACTTCCGCCTTCATTACATGGACTGATCCAGGTGAATGTTTTGGAAATATTGCCAGTACAAGTACAAGTACTCCCATACCTCCCACAAGGTGCGTAAAACTTCTCCAGAATAAATTTGAACGGCTTATTAAGCTCAAATCTGTTATAATACTGGATCCCGTTGTGGTAAATCCGCTAACTGTTTCAAAAAATGCATCTATAAAGGAAGGAATTTCCTTTGTTATAACAAATGGTAATGCTCCAAATGCCGACATAAGTATCCATGAAAGCGCAACTATTACAAATCCTTCTCTTCCCTGTATTGACATATTTTCAGGACTTTTAAAGGACAGTGCCAGACCCATGGCTATAAGCAGCATTATTACACCAAAGTAAGCTCCTTTATACTTCAATGATTCTCCATAAATAAAACTTACTCCTAAAGGAAGTACCATTAACATTGCTTCCAGTAGAAGAAGTCTTCCGATTACAAAACCTATCATTCTTTTATTCATTTTATTCTCCTGATTTTTCTGTTTTAAGATAACTCATGAAAAAATCCATTATCCTAAAATATCATCAAAATCTTCTACTCCTTTTCTAGTTGTTATTATCATTACCTTATCATTAACTTCTATCGTGTCATTTCCTCCAGGATATGTCAACTCTTCCCTTCTCAGAATTCCTGCTATTATTACTTCAGATAATATTGGAAGGTCTTTTAATGGTACTCCTATTGATTTACTTTTTTCATTAATTTCAAAAACCATCGCTTCAACCCTGTTTTCTCCAAATCTATGAAGGGTATTCATTTTTGATCCTTTTGCATTCATTTTTGATCTTACTACCCTTATAATTATATCTGAAATTACCTTTTTAGGAACAATAGGTGTACTGAATTCATACTTCTCAAGAATTGGAAGTAAAAGAGTTCTGTTCATCTGAGTTATGATTTTTCCTGAATTCACAGATTTTGCAAACATTGATATTACCATGTTTTCTTCATCATTATCAGTTGCCGCAATAACTGCATCGTATTTTTCAATTCCTTCATTAAGAAGAAGTTCCTGATCTGTTTCATCTCCCCTGACAACTATGGCATTAAGATAGTTATTACTCAGTTTCTTTGCTGTTTCCCTAACTTCTTCTATAACTTTAACCTGTTTTTTCCTTTTTATAAGCTTTTCTAGAAGGTAATGGGACAATGTTCCTCCACCAATCAGCATAACAGAATTTATATCCTTATTTTTTTTGTATCCCATCCTGTCATAGAAGTTTGCAACTGCATCATTTGTTCCTGTTACGTATATAACATCATCTTCTTCCAGTATAAAATCTCCAGTAGGTACCATTATGTCTTTTCCTCTTTCCACAATACATATTATTACCTTATCTTTTAATCCGCTGTTAAGATTTTTCAATTTCATACCCGCCAGCTGGCTTCCTTTTTCAATTAAAAGTTCCAACATATTTGCCCTGTTTGAAAAAAATGTATCCACGCTTTCTGCATTTGGGAATTTCAGAGTATTCATTATTGTTCTTGCCGCTTCCTCTTCAGGATTTATCATCAAGGAAATTCCAAGTTCTTCCCTTACAAAACGCATATTCGTAGTATATTCCGGGTTTCTTACCCTTGCAATTGTATAATTTGCTCCAAGTTTTTTTGCCATAATGCACGAAATGATGTTCAGCTCATCGGCTTCAGTTACTGCAATAAAAATATCAGCAGTATCAACTCCCGCTTCCAGAAGATTTTCATAGGAAGCTCCGTTTCCTGCCAATCCTGTTATATCATTCTTTTCAATAACCTTATTTAAAATCTCTTCTTCCTTCTCTATAAGAATGACATCGTTGTTTATTTCTGACAATTCGCTGCACAGTGCCTCTCCAACAACTCCTGCACCAACTATTACTATTTTCATTTTTCCTTCCTTCTTTTAACGTTATCTTTTTTCAAAATTTATTTTATTCCTTAACTTTCATTCTACCATATTCTTTTCAAAATTTGCAAATTTCTATTGTGTTAAATTAATATATTCAAAATAAGTGTATCCATCTTCCATAATGTGCATTTTTGTCATTGAGCCGTTATCTATCCTGAATTTCCAATATCCGTCAAGATTTCCGAAAAGATAGTAACTTATCAGAGCCTGAATAACCCCTGCATGAGCCACAACAAGAATTTTCTTATCTTTATGTCCACTTATTATTTCATCCATTTTTTTAGCAGTTCTCAGCATCATTTCATTGATGCTTTCCCCTTTATCCACTTTAAAGTTTCTCCAGTCATTCCTCATTTTTTCCACTTTATCCGGATATTCATTTTTTATTTCTTCATAAGTTTTTCCTTCAAATATTCCAAAATTCACTTCCCTAAGCTCTTCAGTAAGAATTTTTTCAACTCTTTTATCTATTCCAAGTATTTCCATACTCTGACTGCATCTTTTCAAATCACTTGAAAATACAATATCCGGAGTTTTTTCCCTTTTTTCAAGTAAAATCCTTGTATTTCTAAGCTGTTCCATTCCTGTTGCATTCAAATCAGGATCTGAATGGCCAAAATAAAGATTTGCTTTATTAATTAATTTTTTGTATAATTATGACGATAAAAAGAGAGGAAATTTGCATGAGTAAGAAAAACCAAAAGAGAAAGGTTAAAATAGAAAAACTTAACGAAGAAGATGCAAAAGTTTTTGAAAGAGCAGAGAAAATAGTGAAAATGTATAATAAAAAGAGAAACACTGCAATACTAGCAGCAATAACAATACTAGCTGTTTTAGCAGCAATTGTAATCGTATTTTCTACAATATTCGCAATAATGAATTTCAATAACACAAATATTATAAAAGGTGTATCAATTTTAGGCGAAGATGTATCAAATTTATCAAAAGCTGAAGCAATAAATAAGATAAATCAAAAAATATCTGAAAGAATTACAACAGATATAGTATTAAAACATAATGAAGAAACTTATAGCTTCTTACCAGAACAAGTAGAACTAAAATTCAATGTAGAAGAAGCAGTTGAAAAAGCCCATGAATTAGGAAGAAATGGTGATATATTTACAAACAACTTTACTATATTAACGACAGATAGAAATAAACAAGATTTCAATGTAAACGTAACAATAAATCAAGACAAGTTACAAGAATTAATGAACGAAATAAACGAAAAATTCGCAGATGGAATAAAGCAACCAACTTACAGCGTAGACGGAAATACATTAACAATAACAGCTGGAAAAACCGGAGCAATTGCAGATGTTAGTAAATTAGCCAATTTAATAGTAGAAAAGGAAAAAGCAAATGAATTTTCTACAGATTCAATTGAAATACCAACAACACAAAAAGAACCAGATGCAATTGACATTGACAAAGTACACAATGAAATCTATAAAAGCCCAGTAGATGCAACATTTACCAAAAATCCATACAAAATAACATCATCTGAAACTGGATTGGATTTTGCAATAAGTGTCGATGAAGCAAAAGAAATGCTAAAAGAAAATAAATCAGAATATAATATAAAATTAAAAACTCTATATCCATCAGTAACAACTGATTCAATAACAGCAGAAGCATTTCCAGATTTAATAGCATCATTCAGTACAAGTTTTGCATCAAGTAATGCCAATAGAGCAACAAATGTAATATTGGCAACAGCCAGATTTAATGGAAAAGTAATAATGCCAGGTGAAAAACTATCATTCAACTCAACAGTTGGAAAAAGGACACCTGCCAGAGGATATAAAGAAGCAGCAGTATATGTAAATGGTGAAACAGGAACAGATTATGGCGGAGGAATATGCCAAGTATCAAGTACACTATACAATGCGACATTAAGAGCAAATTTAGGAATTAGTGACAGAAGTAATCACATGTTCACAGTAGGATATGTACCAATAGGAACAGATGCAACAGTATCATGGGGAGCACCGGATTTTGTATTTAAAAACACAAGAAAATATCCAATCAAAATCGTAGCAACATCAGCAGGCAGAGTTGTAAATTTCAAAATTTATGGACTAAGAGAAGATGCTGATTATGATATTGAAGTAAAATCAACAAAGACAGGAACAATACCATTTAAAACAACATATACAACAGATCCAACATTACCAAAAGGAACAGAAAAAGTAATACAAAAAGGATCAAATGGATCAACTTCAATAACTTATAAAATCTATAAGAAAAACGGCGCAACCGTTAAAACAGAAGTGTTATCACGTGACAGTTACAATCCACACAATCAAATAATTGCACGCGGAACAAAATAAAAAAGATTAAAATAAAACCAAAAACCAGGAAAATTATAACAATTTTCCTGGTTTTTAAAATGAATTTTTTACACGATATATAAGGGATAAAGAAGATAATGAAAATAATATGACAAAAATATGAATTCAAAATAAAATATAAAACTAAACCAAAATAAAAATAAATCCACCATCTTTTACATGTAACAAATAAATAAACAAATTGTAACAAAAAAAGCTAAAACATATGTCCGATTAAGGAAAATTTAACTTATTAAAAACACCCATATTGTCAAAGCAACACAGATATTAGAAGATATATGCAACAAACAAAAACAGATTAAGGAGATATCTATGTTAAAGGGAAGCAATAAACTAAAAAAAGTTATTTTAGCAATATTAAGCATAGTTGCAATCTTAGGAATCGCAACAACAGCAAGCAAAATAGCAAACAATCAAAAAGCTAAAATAATGCCAGCATCAACACATGTAACTGGCCAATATGACCTAGTACAACCAGGTGATGAAAATTTACCAGAGACACCAAATGTGCAATTCGATGCATATTTTTTAAACGACTCTGTCAAAACCAGAGGAGCACTGTTAGGACCGATAAATGGACCTGATTTAACAAGTGTACCCACAAAAGAACTATATATGGAAATAAAAGTACTAAGTGAAGGCTATTTAAAAAATGGAAGAATAGAATTTGTAACAACAAATAGTAGATTCGTTGCCAATTTAGTACCAGATAATATAATAAATGGCCAATATATTGGAAATGTAGATTCGATAGCATTAAAGAAGATAGATAATGGAACAATAAGAGTAGTTAGAGGAGAAGTACACCCTAATGTAGAAAATAAAGATTATTTATATAGAACAGATAATAAAGTTAAATTAACTGGAATTTATGTAGATAATCAAGGAAGAGAAACACCTATATCAAAAACAGTAAATTATGCAGTAGAAAATCTTTATGGAGACCTGGAATTAATAAATTTATACCAATATGCTAATTCATTTGATGAAAGTAATTATTATAATCCATCAAAAAATCCAGAGATCAAATTTGAAGTAAAATATGATACATTTTTATCTGGTATAAGAAGAATAAATCATAAATTTGGGAATTTAAATAAAACATTTAAATCAAATGTGTTTGAAATAAAAAATGTACCTAAGTTTAATGGTTATCAAGCAGAAAGAATAGAAATCGAATCTTTAGTTTCAGATAATTTGTCGACAGTTACTACAAATTTTGATAAAGAAAATAATACATTTACTATAAACAATAGTAATGATAATGACTATAGAACTATTAACCTAATGAATAATGGAATTGTAATAAAAATAATATACCCAAAAGAGTCAGGGAAGAATAATACTACGGAGAGATTAGACATTGCAGGTACATTTCAAGAGACATGGCACAGTGGTAGCTCAGGAGAAACTAAAACAAAATTAGTTAAGTATAACAATTATCGAATATTAAGACCAAGAATATTGGATGAGAGGTCTCATGCTTATATAACAATTGGAGCAGAAGCAAATGGAGATAATATAATTGCAAGATATGAGGGAGCAAAGGGATTACCGAGATATGGAGAATATAGTGTTAGTTGGTATCCTTATGAAAAAGATTCGCAATCAAAAAATATAGAACTTACAGAAGATTCGTCAAAAGAAGGTGATTGGTTAGGTCCACAATATCGTTTTGAGGGAAGAGAACCTCTAAATATAGGTAATTATGTTGAAAATACAGGAGTATCATTTTATTATAATATTGACAAATTAAAAGAAGATTCAATCATAGAAATTTATGATAAAGATACAGGAGAATTAATACATAGTTTTAATAGAAATGAAATAATAGAATATTATGTAGGTAAAAAATATGAATATAATAAAGCAATCAAACATATTAAAGCGGTTATAAAAAACATTTCAATTGATGAGCCACATAATATTCAAATTATAAATTATAAGCGAATCGATGAAGAAAGATTAGCAAAAGATACAGAAACAAATAAAATACCAATTAATACACATATTTTTTCATCAGTTCAACAAAAAACTGAAATGAAAACTTCTCTTATATATACTAATAGTA
>ERZ773233.1313-NODE-1313-length-14575-cov-97.707231_pt1 | contig 14575 bp, 15 predicted proteins | sample MGYA00580991_ERZ773233 | MGnify/ENA primary metagenome ERZ773233 (study PRJEB29015, sample SAMEA2738178) | human oral metagenome | biome: human oral; feature: human-associated habitat; material: saliva | place: China | collected 2161 ...
TCTTGATCTTGGTGCGCACGAAGGCCGGGCCCTTGCCGGGCTTGACGTGCTGGAATTCGACAACCTGCCAGAGCTGGCCGTCGATCACCATGACGAGGCCGTTCTTCAGATCATTTGTCGTTGCCACAGGGGTACCTCACTTGTGAAGGAATCAGTAATCAGGGGCCAGTCTACACGCGCGGGCGACCAAATCCGCGACTTCTTGCGGGGTGCGCTCACTCGTATCCACTGTTGTGTCGGCCACCGCCGCATACGCCTCGCGGGCCTGGTTCATCAGCTGGGTGAGGACCGCGCGGGGTGCACCCAGGCCGACCGAGCGTGGTGCACCCAGGTTTTCTCGGCGAGATACCGCGGAAAGGTCGGCGCCGAGCTCGACGATATGCGCGCCCTTGGCACGTGCTCGTTGAATTGCCGAGGCCGTGGCGGAGTCAAGCGGCTGCGAGGCGCCGAGCGTGACAATGCCCTCGTTAGCGTCTAAGAGGCGCGCGGCCTGCGCGCGAGAGGCCTCGGGCAGGCGCGGGTCGCGCCCAACGACGAGGGTGCGCATTGGCGCGCCCAGGCTCTCCTCAACGGCATCGTCGACCTCGTAGAGCGGGAGTGCGTAGCGCTGAGACAGGATCCAACCGACCGTCGTCTTGCCCGAGCCCGTCACTCCGATGAGGACGACCATGCTCATGGGCGAATTCCGATCGCCTCGGCGGGGACGCAGAGCTCGCCGGGTTCGACGGCCTCGGTGCGCGGGTTTGCGATCCCGTCCAGCAGGACGAAGCGTAGAATCCCGCGGCGTACCTTCTTATCTGACAACATGATGCGCGTCAGGTCCTCCAGAGAGCTTCCCTCGTAGCGCGTGGGGAGGCCAACGCGGGAGAAAAGCTGGTCGTGGCGCGCAACATCCTCGGCGCTGAGCAGCCCCCGGGCTTGGGCCAGGCGCGCCGCGAAGCAGCAGCCGACGGCCACCGCATCGCCGTGGCGCCACGTGTAGTTGTTCGCGCGCTCGATGGCGTGCGCGAGCGTGTGCCCGTAGTTGAGAATCTCGCGCAGGCCTCCCTCGGTCAGGTCGGCCGACACGACGCGGGCCTTGACGGCGATCGCGCGGGTGGTGATCTCCGCGAGCTGCGGGCTGTTTGATCGCAGAAGCTCGCTCGGGCCCGTCTCCTCCACGATGCGCAGGATGTCCGGATCGGCGATGAAACCGCACTTAATAACCTCGGCAGCACCGGCCGCCAGATCGGGTGCGGGCAGGGTCTCAAGGAGATCCATATCGGCAACCACGGAGGTTGCTGGATAGAACGAACCGACGAGGTTCTTCCCGACGGACGTGTTGATTCCCGTCTTACCGCCAACGGCTGCGTCAACCATGGCGAGCAGCGTCGTCGGAACATTGATGAGCGTGATGCCCCTCAGCCATGTGGCGGCGACGAAACCGGCCATGTCGGTGGTTGCTCCGCCGCCCATGGCGACGATCGCATCTTTACGTCCAAGCTGGAGACGACCGCACTCGTCCCACAGGGAGGCAACGACCTCAATCGACTTGCCGGCCTCGGCGTCGGGGTGGTCGGCAGTGGCGGCCTCGTACCCGAGGCTGCGCAGATGCTCGGCCAGGGCCTGCGCGCGGGCGGCGAGCGGGCGGGCGTGGACGATGAGGGCCTTGGTCGCCGCCGAGTCGAGAGCGGCGACGATCGGATCGAAACCGAGATCGCGTCCGACGGTGATGGTCGACGGCTGGACGCCGGTCACCTCGATGGTGGTGCTCATGAGTGCTCCAGGTTGGTGAGAATGTCGGTGACGACGCCGTCGGCTGGGCCCGGACCGCTGGAAACGGTCAGCGTGGCGACGGCGCGGTAGTGGGGCTCGCGTGCCTCGCGCAGGCGCCGTAGCGCCCCGTCGGGATCCGTCGCGAGCAAAGGACGATGGGTCTTGGACGCGGTACGGCGCACGAGCTCCTCGTGGGGAGCGTCAATGTAGACGACGGTGTGGCCAGCGAGCAGGTCGCGCACGGCCTGCGTGGCCGCCGCTCCCCCACCCAGAGACACGACTGCGTTGCGCGTGAGCGCGCAAGCGACCGCGTCGGTTTCCATGACACGGAAGGCGGCCTCGCCATCGACGGCGAAAATGTCGGCGATCGGTCGCCCCTGGCGTTCCTCGACGAGATCGTCGGTGTCCACGTGGTCCACGCCGAGGCGGGAGGCCAGCAGGCGACCGACCTTCGACTTACCGGCGCCGGGTAGGCCGACGAGCACGATGGGTAGGTTGACGCTCATGCGCGCTCACCCACGGCCTGAAGGTAGGCGGCCAGATTGCGGCGCATCTCGCCCACCGAGCGCCCGCCCGCGTGGTCGAAGAGGGCGTCGGCCAGCACCAGGGCCACCTCGGCCTCGGCGATGACGGCGCCGGGAACGACCTGGCAGGTGTCGGAGCGCTGGTGCAGGCCCACCGCCTCCTCGCCGGTGGCCAGATCCACGCTGCGCAGGGCGCGAGGGACGGTCGAGATCGGCTTGAAGCCGGCGCGCGCCACGATGGGAGCGCCGTTGGAGGTGCCGCCCTCAATACCGCCCGCGTGGTTGGACGTGCGCGTCAGATGCCCGTCCTCCCCGCGCACGATCTCGTCGTGCGCGGCGGAACCGAGCACGGCGGCCTGGGCGAACCCATCGCCAATCTCGACGCCCTTGACGGACTGGATAGACATGAGCGCGCCCGCCAGGCGGGCGTCCAGGCGTTCTCGCGCGCTCACGTGCGTTCCCAGGCCCACCGGAACGTCGTAGGCGATGACCTCGACGACGCCGCCGATGGTGTCCCCCGCGTGCTTCGCATCGTCCACGGCCGCCTCGAATCGCGCGTTGTCGGCCGGGTCGAGCGTGCGCATGGACGCGGCGCACAGGGCTTCCTCGTCAGCGGGCGTGGGCACGGCCTGGGACGTGGCGCGCTGGGCGCCCACGGCCACGACGTGGGAAACGAGGCGGATGCCGGCGACCTGGTCGATGAGCGCCTCGGCCAGCGCGCCGAGGGCGACGCGCGCGGCGGTCTCGCGGGCGGAGGCGCGCTCGAGGACGGGGCGAGCCTCGGGCAGATCGTAGGAGAGCATGCCGGGCAGGTCGGCGTGCCCCGGGCGAGGCCTCGTCAACGGGCGGTTCCGCGCGATCTCGCGCTCGTCCCCGGTACCGGCATCAATGAGAAGAGCCGAGGGATCCACGGGGTCCGCGCTCATGACGGTCTCCCACTTGGGCCACTCGGAGTTACCGATGCGCAGGGCGATCGGGGCGCCCGTCGTCACGCCGTGGCGAACGCCCGCAAGAATCGAGACGTCGTCGGCCTCAAACTTCTGGCGCGCGCCGCGCCCATAGCCGAGGCGGCGCCGAGCAAGGGCGCGGCGCAGATCCTCCGTGGTGATGTGCAGGCCCGAGGGAATCCCCTCGATCGTGGCAAGCAGTGCGGGCCCGTGCGATTCTCCGGCGGTCATCCATCTCAGCATGCCTCCCAGTGTCCCACAAGGCCGTCCGCCGACGCCCGCCGTCTCTCACGGGGTGAACGCTCAGGACTGGGAGGATTCGTCGCCGCTCAGGCTCGGTTCGGTGCCGAGAATATCGATGACGATGCACAGCGTATCGTCGCCGGCCGCCAGGTCCGGCGGGATCGTGATCGCCAGGCGCGACCCGACCTTCTGATCGACCAGTGCGGTCTGGAGGCCGCGCATGGCCGTGCTGAGGTTGATGACCTGTGGGATGCCTGTCTCCCAGGTGGAGACGCGCACGACGCCGTCCGTCCAGCCGAGCACCGTGAACTGGGCGACCACCCGATCGCTCTCGTGGACCTGTACGCCGTCGCCCTTGATGAGGGCCTGCGTCGTGACCCCGTCGGGAACGGTGGTCGAATGCGTGATGATCGGGCCCTCCGGGCTCATTTCGACGCTCAGGGGGCCGACCGTGGCATCCACCGCAGTCCCCATGGCGATCGAAGGCAGGATGTCGATGACGTCGACCTCAATACCGCTGGTGGCTCCCGGAGCGCCGGCACCCGGCGCGATCGTGCGGAAGGCGACAATGCGCGTGCCCTCACGCTGGCCCACGACCATGGAGGTCAGCTCGTCGCCGATGACGTCGCTTCCCACGATGCCCAGGCTCAGCTGCGGGCGTCCCGACTCCGACAGGGTCTGCCCGGTCTCGCCGTCGAAGGCGGTGATTGCGACCAGTACGGGAGAGCCCTCGGTGATGTCACGCCCGCTGCCCTCGACGAGGGTGGTCGCCTTCGTTCCCGTGACTTCGAGAGGGGCCTTGATCTCGATCGTCGGCGTCGCGCCGACGCGGCCCGAGACGGCGACGCGCTCGAAGAGGGGAAGCGGCGCCGACTGCGGGCTCGGCTCGGCCGTTACCTCCGTCGCGCTCGGCTCGGCCGGGTGGAGAGCCCACCATGCGATGCCGCCTCCCGCCGCGAGGAGCACCAGGGCGAGGAGGAGGCGTCCGAGCATCGAAGCACGCGAGGAGCCGCGCGAGCGCTCACCTCTCGCGGCAGCGCGCTGCGAGGAGCCTTTCGCGCGTCGGGCACGCGAGGAGTCGGGGGTCTGCGAAGCTGAGCTCATGCCGGAATCGTAGGAGACGACGCGATGATCTGCGCGATGAGTCCATCGACGCGCGGGTCCGAGGTGGCCAGTGGATCCTGCAGGGAGAGCGGAATGGCCGAGGAATCGTCGAGGCGCACGTGCACCCAGTCGACGCTGAGGTCGGCGCGCGCGTCCTCCGCTGCCGCGATGATGCGACCGCGCAGGCACGCGCGCGTCGTCGCCGGCGCCACGGTGGTGGCGCGGGCCACCCCCTCCGGCGTCGTGAGGCGTCGCATGAGGCCAGCGCGCTCCATGCGCTCGCGCAAGCCCTGCGCCGTGATATCCGAATAGGACAGCTCGAGGCGGGCCACTCGCGGGTCGCTCAGGGCAGCGCCGGTGCGCGCGCAGTAGGACTCCAGCAGCGAGCGCTTGATGGCGACGTCGAGCTCGGTGTCGACCCCGCTCCAGTCGCCGCTCGCGATCGCGTCGAGGCCTCGGCCCCACAGGTCGACGACGTAGGCGCGCATCGGGTCGAGCTCGGCGACGCCGATCCGCGCGAGGACACGTTCGCGGATTTCGCGCTGGAGGGCCACGGCGCTCGTCGTGCGGCCCGAGGCCAGCTCGATTGGGGTGGAGCCGGTCAAGTCGGCGTTGATTTCGCGAATGGCTCGCATCGGATCGGCGAGAGAGAGGTCTTCGATCTGGAGCCCGTCCTCGATGGCATGGATGAGAAGCTCGGTCATGCCGACCTTCAGCGCCGTCGTCGGCTCCGCGACGTTCGTATCGCCGACGATGACGTGCATGCGCCGGTACGCGCCCGAGTCGGCCAAGGCCTCGTCGCGCGTGTTGATGATGGGGCGCGAACGGGTAGTGGCCGAGGACACGGCGTCCCACATCTGGTCGGCGCGTTGGGAGAACTGCAGGCGCGGCGTCGCGGCTCCCGTGTTGATCCACCCGTTACCCACCAGGATCTGGCGGGTCACGAAGAAGGCGACGAGCGCGTCGGCGACCTGGCGGAAGTCGCGCCTGCGGTGCAGCAGGTAGTTCTCGTGGCAGCCATACGAGTTGCCCCGCGAGTCCAGGTTGTTGCGGAAGAGGTGCAGCGACAGGTCGGTGCCCAGCTCCGCCAACGCCTCGTCGGCCTGAACGGCCAGGTCGGCGAGCATGACGGAACCCGCGCGGTCCTGCTCGAGGAGATCCTCGAGCCGGTCGCACTCGGCGGTGGCGTACTCGGGGTGTGCGCCCACGTCCAGGTAGAGTCGACCGCCGTTACGCAGGAAAAGGTTGGAGGAACGACCCTGGTGCAGGAGGGGCTCGAACAGCTGGCGAGCGGCGTGCTCGGCGTCCATCGGCGCCGCTCCGGACGGGGACGCGGCCGTCAGCCCGTACTCCGTTTCGATGCCGAAAACTCTCCGCCTCACGTCACTGGCCGCCCTTCTGGACGAAGCCCTGCACGAAGGCCTCGGCGTTCGTTTCGAGGACGGAGTCGATCTCGTCGAGGAGGGAGTCAATCGAGGAGGTACGGGCCTGGACCTGACCCGCCGCCTCGGTGGCGTCGTCGTCGGGCGTGGGGGTGCCGGCAAAAATCTGGTTCGACATGGTGTGTTCTTCTTTCTGTCTTCGTATCAGCGGGTGGACGTGTCGAGGGCGTCGGCGAGCGGGAATCGCACCAGGTCACCCTGGCCCGGGTCGAAAACGAGCGACGACCACGAGGCCTTGACCAGGTCCGGGCGGTTGCGCACGGCCCATCCGCGCACGTGGGCGCGCGTGTTGGTCGGTGCCTCGTCGGCGGCGCGCTCGACCTCCTCGTCGGACACGAGGCGGTGCACCATGCCGGCCTGGGCGAGGCGGAACACGAGGCCGTGGCTGGGTCGCAGGTCCGCCCACTGCAAGTCGATGGCGGCCAGGCGCGGGTCGTTCCAGTCCAGTCCCGCCCGTTCCTTCTGGCGCTTGACCAGCTGGTACTTGCCGACCCACTCGACCTGGGCTGCCACCGAGAAGAGGTCGGTGCGCATGCGGTCGAGGACGGACTGCCACAGCCTGAGGATCTCCTGGTCCGCCGCCGTCGGCGTGGTTCCGGTCTCCTTGAAGGCGTCTAGGACGAGGTCGAGGTAGACCTGCTGGAGTTCGGCGGCCGTGTAGGAGCCGCCGGCCGTGCCGATCTTATAGTCGAGGTCCGGGTGGTGGGAGACATTCCACGTCTCCTGCACGGGATCGTCCATGACGATGGAGTCCCAGCGCAGGTCGGTGCCCTGCTCGATGGCCCACAGCACCAGGGAGGTTGTGCCGAAACGCAGGAAGGCGGACACGTCGAACATGTTGCCGTCTCCGCCGATCACGTGCAGGCGGCGGAACTGTGCGGGGTTGGCGTGGGGCTCGTCGCGCGTGTTGATGATCGGGCGGTTGAAAGTCGTCTCGAGTCCGACCTCGTTTTCGACGAAGTCCGCGCGCTGAGACATCTGGAAGCCGGGGACCTCGCTCTTTTGCCCGCGTCCGACGCGGCCCGCGCCACAGATGACGGGGCGGGTGACCATGAAGGGGGTCAGGCCGCGCACGATCGTGTCCAGGTCGGTGATGCGTGGCATCTGGTAGTTCTCGTGGGTGCCGTAGGCCGCGCCCTTGCCGTCGGTGTTGTTTTTGACGAGAACGATGGGCTCTTCGCCCAGTGCCGCCAGGCGCTCCATGACGCGCCTGGCGATCACCTCGCCCGCTCGATCCCACAGGAGGGCGTCGCGCGCCCCCAGGGTTTCGGGCGCGGAGTATTCGGGGTGGGCGTGGTCGACGTACAGGCGCGCGCCGTTGGTGAGCACAGCGGTCGTCGCTGCCGGCAAGGCAAGCTCCTCGGCCGTGGGGCGTGCGACGCGCTCGGAGCCGCCCGACGGCGCGAGGTGGTACGGATCGTCCGTGAGGAGCGACGGGTCGACGGCCGCGCGCGACATGCGCATGCCGCGCAGGTCATTGAGCGGATCCTCGCCCGTGTAGTCCCAGCGCACGACACCCGCCCCCTCGGCCGCAGTCCCGGCGCGCGAGATCTCCCCGTAGGCGGAGACGACGCGGGTGGACAGGGCGATCGGGTTCGCCCAGGCGTCGCCCGGGCGGTAGACGCCGTACTCGGTTTCGGTCCCGATGATGCGTTCGCTGCTCATTTCACCACTCCAATCGGCTTGACGCTGACGATCTCGGGCGCGAGCCCGCTCGTGCGAGCCCAGTCCTCCGGCGAGGACGTCGCTGCCAGCTCCAGCGACTCGTTCATTTCCTCGTGCACGCCGCGCAGCAGGTGACCCATCGTGAGCCCCGCGGCCTCGCCGCTCAGGGCGTCCTTGATCGCGTACTTCTTCGCGCGCTCCACGATCCCCGCGATGAGTGCGCCGGAGACGAGGTCAGCCAGGTAGATGCGCTTGTGTTCGCCGCTCACGAGCGTCGCGAGGAACAAAGCGGTCGTCTCATCGCGGGTGTACAGCGCGTCCACGGCGCGTTCGATCATCCCCGCCACGGCCTCGTCGAGGCCGCCGAAGCGGGCGACTTCGGAGGCGTGGATCGGGACCCGAGGGGTCAGGTACTTGGAGAAGATGTCGAGGGCGCCCGCGCGGTCGGGGCGATCCACCCGGATGCGCACGTCCAGGCGCCCGGGGCGCAGGACGGCGGGGTCGATCATGTCCGCGCGGTTGGAGGCGCCGATGATGACGACGTTGTCGAGGGACTCGACGCCGTCCATCTCGGCCAACAGCTGCGGGACAATCATCGTCTCCACGTCGGAGGAAACACCCGTGCCGCGCGTGCGGAACAGCGCCTCCATCTCGTCGAAGAAGATGACGACGGGGGTGTCTCCGGCCGCGAGCGTGCGCGCGCGGGCAAAGATCGCGCGAATCTGTCGCTCGGTCTCGCCCACGAACTTGTTGAGGAGCTCCGGGCCCTTGATCGACAGGAAGAACGTCGAGGCCCCGCCGCGCCGGGACAGGGAGTTCGCGACCGCCTTGGCGATGAGGGTCTTGCCCGACCCAGGCGGTCCGTACAACAGGATGCCCTTGGGCGGGCGCAGGCCGAACTGACGGTAAAGCTCAGGGTGATTAAACGGCATCTCGATGGAGTCGCGCACCTGAGCGATCTGCGCGTCGAGGCCTCCGATGTCCCCGTAGGTCACGTCGGGCACCTCGGGGGTGAGGAGCTGCTCAACGTCCTCGCGCACGATGCGCTCGAGCGCGATACCCGAGCGTGCGTCCACGACGAGGGAATCCCCGGGGCGCAGGTTGCCGTGACGCAGCGGCCCGGCGAGCTCCAAGAGAGTCTCTGCGCCGCCCTCGGCGGCGACGAGCACGCGGTCGGGGCCCACGAGCTCCAGGACGGAGACGACCTGCCCGCTGCGCGCGAAGTCGTCCGCGGCGACCGCGATCATCGTGTCGTCCAGGCGTACCCACTGCCCGTAGGACAGGTCGGTGACGTCAAGCTTGGGCGAGACCGCCACGCGCATGCGCTTGCCGCCCGTCACGACCTCGATCTGGCGCGCCGCCGGGAAGGCTCGCACGAAGGTCGCGAGCGTCTGCGGCGGGCGTGACACGTCAGCCAACTCGCCCTGAAGGCGGATCAGCTCCGTGCGGGCGGCCGTCAGAGCGCTCGTGAGGCGCCCGTTCTTCTCCTCCAGCGAGACGATGCGCCGTTCGAGCGAGAGGCGCTGGTCGGCGTCATTCATCGGTCTGTGCCTCGCGTCCCTCGCTGGCCCACGTGTCGGCCTGTGCGACGACGTCGCGGCGCACCTTACGGACCTTCTTCTCAGAGTTCACGCGCTGGCCGACTTTCTCCAGGGACCAGTCCGCCTCGTCGTCCCAGGCGCCGCCTTGGCCCTCCGCTGCCTTAGCGGGGCGGGTCGAACGCTCCTGCGGCGTGACGCCGGGGGCAAGCAGTCGGGTGACGACGAGGAATCCGGTGTGCGCGACCATGCGGTGCTCGGGGCGCACGGCCAGGCCGTCAAGATGCCACTCGCGGCGCATGTCCTCCCACGCGATGGGATCGGTGAAGCGCTGCGAGGAGCGCAGGTCCTCGACGAGGCGCGACATCTGGGTCACCGTCGCCACGTAGCAGACCAGCACTCCGCCGGGAATGAGCGCGTGCGTGATCGCCTCAATGTTCTCCCAGGGGGCAAGCATATCGAGGACCACGCGGTCCACGCTGCCCTGCTCGGCGGACCACAGCACCGCGTCGACGTCGCCGACGCGCAGGTCCCACGCGGGGTGACGGCGTCCGAACCACAGGTCCACGTTCGCCGCGGCGATGTCGGCAAAGTCTTGGCGACGCTCCACGGAGATCAGGCGCCCCTGCGGGCCGACGGCGTCCAGGAGCGCCATTGACAGGGCACCCGACCCGGCCCCGGCCTCGACGACCGTGGCGCCCGGGAAGATGTCGCCCATGTGGGTGATAACGCCGGCATCCTTGGGGTAGACGACGGCGGCTCCGCGCGGCATCGACATGACGTAGTCGACCTGGAGGGGGCGCAGAATCTGGAACTGACGGCCCTCGTCGGTGATGATGACCTGGCCGTCGGGGCGGCCGATGACGTCGTCGTGGTTGAATCCGCCGCGGTTGGACTGGAAGCGTCCGCCACGGACCAGGATGACCTGGTGGAAGCGCCCCTTCGGGTCGCGGACCTGGACGCGGTCACCCTCGGCGAGGGGGCCTCGGCGGGTGGGTTGGCCATAATCAGTGGCCGTTTCGGAATTATTACGTTGAATAGTCATTACGTAAAGAATAGCGCTTCGGGCCTGTCTGGCCCCTGCCAGGACGCAGATGGGGGCGGCGGGGGTTAGCGTGGTATTCATGACAGACCTCATTGCCCCCTCCCCCGGCCCGCGCACGTGGGACCCCGCCCTGTCGGCCTCGCGCGCGAAGGAATACGAGCGCTGCCCCCTGCAGTATCGGCTCCACGTCCTGGACGGGTACCGCGAGCCCGAGACCCGGGCGAAGGCGCTGGGCACCATCGTCCACGCGGTCCTTGAGGATCTGTTCGCGCTCCCGCCCGAGCAGCGCACGCCCGAGGCCGCTCGCGCGCAGGTGGGCCCCGCCTACGCGGCGGCGGTTGACAAGGCGCCTGCTATCGCTCGGCTGTTTGCCGACGAGGCGGATCGCGACGCCTGGCTCGAGGAGGCGCGCGGGGTGATCGACGGTTACTTCGCCATCGAGCAGCCGCGCTGGATCGCGCCAGCCGCGCGCGAGGAGCGCGTGACGACGACGACTGCGGGCGGCGTGCGCCTGCTCGGCTTCATCGACCGCATCGATGCGGCCCCGGACGGGCGCCTGCGCGTCGTTGACTATAAGACGGGCAAGGCCCCCGGTCCGCGCTATGTGGACGAGGCCCTGTACCAGATGCGTTTCTACGCGCTGCTCCTGGCGCGAACGAGGAGGCTGCCGGCGCGCATGCAGCTGGTGTATCTGCGCGCCGGGCAGGTGATCACGTTCGATCCGGTGGCCGACGATATTCGTGCCTTCGAGCGACATATCGACCAGCTGTGGGCGCGCATCGAGTCCGATATTGAGAACGATTCTTTTGCTGCGCGCAAGAACCCGCTGTGCAACTGGTGCGGCGTGCGTTCCCTGTGCCCGGTCTTTGGGGGCACCACTCCCCCGATGCCGAAGGAGCATGCACGGTGGTTGGCTCGGACTCGGCTAGGCTAGTGTTCATGAACTCGGAGCAATGCGGACGCAGCGGCCTTTTCCTGTCCCCAATCGGCTTGGGGACCCTCACGTGGGGGCGCGACACTGACGCGCCCGAGGCTCTCGAGATGCTCACGCATTTCGTCGACGCGGGTGGTTCCCTCCTCGAGTGCTCTCCCTCTCATGGCGACGGGATGGCTGTGGATGTCGTGTCCGAGGCCGTGGCATCGGTGGGCAGGCACCGCGTGGTTCTTGCGTGGCGCGGCGGGATGCGTCGTGCTTCGGAGGGTGCCTGGGTAGGCGCGGCGGGTCGTGGAGACTTGCTGCGGAGCCTGGACGATGCGCTGGCGCGACTGGACACGGATTACGTCGACGTCTGGCTGGTTGAACCGCGCCCTGAGGTTCCCCTGGAGGAAACGCTGGAGGCGGCGACCCTCGCCTACCGCAGCGGGCGTGCGCGCTACGTGGGCTTGTCGCGTTCGACGCACTGGCAGCTCGCCGAGGCCGTGACACGCGGCGCCGTGGGTGCCAGTGCTCCGATCACGCTCGTCGAGCTTCCTTTCTCGCTGGCGGACGCCTCGCACGCAGGCACGGTGGCCGAGCTCGCCAGCCGCGGGGTAGGTGTGGTGGCGGCTTCCGCGCTGGCGGGGGGTGCGTTGACGGGGAAGTACCGTCATTCCACTCCCGCTGACTCGCGCGCCGCGTCCCCGCATCTGCGCCACATGGTGGAGCCGTACCTGTCGGGCTTTGCCCGCGGGGTCATCGAGGCGGCGCATCGTGCAGCCTCCGGCTTGGACCGCTCGACTGCGGACGTGGCGCTGGCGTGGGTGCGCGACTACCCGGGTGTCAGCTCCGCCCTCGTTGGCCCACGCACCGTGCGCCAGCTTGACACACTCTTGGAGTACACGGAGCCGCTGCCCGATCCGATCCGCCAGGTCCTGGCTGAGGTCGCCCAGTAGCAACATGGATCAGACGACAAGCTTCTTCGCGATGCTTGTCCAGACGAGCATAGGCCTCATCGCGCAGGCTACGACGCGTGAGTGTTTGTCGAAGGGGCGCCGTGGCAGGTCGATACATGGCATCAAACTCGTTGTCGGAGATGAGTGCGCACAGCGCATGTGTGGTCGACAGGAGGAAGAGACTACTCACGCCTGCGGCGCCGTCTCGCGCACTGGAGTCGAACACGATCGACTGTATTGCCCATTCATCAGCGAGGATGTCGTATGCAAACTGGCGAGATGCCTCGTCTCCTAGTTCTGTCGTGCACTCGCCCATTGCCTGCGCATCGGCCTGTGTCATGAGCGCGTAGGGCGCGTTGTGGCCCGAGACGATGTGGATCATCGGCTCTCTGCGATCATATGAAGCATGCCGACGAATGCGCCGAGCGCCGTCCCACTGTCTTGGGTGCGGCATGTGCCCGTCAGACAGTAGGACGCGCGGCGACGCTCACCTGTCATCCAGCACCACTGGAAAGTTGTGAGGCTTCGCCCGTCGACAATTGAGACGAGCGTCGACACGAGGGGCTGTCCCGGTGCTCATGGACTAGGGGGTAACATCGACGATGCACGCCCCCGGGAACGTGCGGGTGCTCTCGTCCACTGCAGTGGTGAGCCACTGCAGGTCGCTCATGTCATCAGGGACATCGGTGCGGGTGAGTACAACAGTGTCGTTCCAACCGTCTGTGCCTTGCAGGGCGACGCCGACGCGTTGGATACCGGGAGCTGCACACACCTGGGCGAGGGGGCTATCCGCTTCGATGTCGACCGGGTCAATGAGTGCCCACCCGTCGGGCAGTGTGTCCATCATGTCAATTCCTCTGGTATGGCGTTGTAGATCGCATCGAGCATGGGGCTGTGAGCTAGCCATGAGATCACACGTGTCAAGGCCGCGGTACTCGACACGGGCGCGAGCTCAAGGAGCTCGCTACTGTCGCAAAGATCGGTCGGTGTCCCGTATTCGTAGAGACATGTGGGGGTGGCGAACAAGTGAACGATGTCCTCGTAGTCCCCCGTGTCGTTGTCCCACAGTGCCGCGTAGGACAGGCTCCAGCTGCGCTCGGTGATGGCTGTGAACAGCGATGTGTGGGGAGGGTATCGACCGCTGGCCGCGCGCATGGCGCTGCGGTATTTCTGGCGCATGGCAAGCAGCGGCTTTTCTGCTCGTGCCATGGTGGGCGACCGCGCGGGATATCCTCCGGGAGATTCCGCCGACTCGTGGAGAAGATGAAGGACGCCGAGAGGCAATGTGTGGGGCGGAGAGGTCTCGCCCGTGCGTGTGCCCAAGCCCAGCATCGAGATGATCATCGATATACCTTCAGCGGGTTCGATGCTCGTGATCCTTCGAACTGTCTCGTGTGAGGTGGCTGCACTCCAATCATTTTCATGCGGGAAGATGGCAGCGCGCGAGGGTCCGTTGGTGTCGAAGCGATACAGTTCGATCCGCTTGTTTCCGTGGACGAGACCGGGGTAAGCACGCGTGAAAGCTGCGCTGAGTCGGTGGTCAGGTGTGACGACGCCGCCGTAGACGAGTATCCGTGCGTCGATGGTCTGAGCGGACAAGAGCGTGCGTAGACCTTCCTCGCCTCCCCGCCTCATGGCCGCGGCTATCTGCGCGATAATCGCGTATTCACCGTGCGTAACCGTCACCACGGTGCGCCCGGATTCTATGTCTATCCGCGCCACGTGTTCTCCTCTTCGCACGGAGCCTGGGGACAGCCATCGTCACGCGATTGAGAAAGCGAGGGGCCACGGCGCACAAACAGGGGGTCACGTTCGTACTCACGCCGTAGCCGTTTGAGGCGACGCTTCTCGGCCTGATACTCGGGATACATGACGCGTGGAAGATTAATCGGAAATAACGAGACAATGAAGACGAATATTCCAATTGCGCAGTATGTAAGAACAAAAGAAGATACAGCATTGGGAAGTTTTCCCCAGCATCTCTCGAGAGTCTTCGCTGCAGCAATGACCAGCATAAGAGAGCCGAAAGTCGGAATGGTTAGCGCTGTCGTGTTCTTTGTTGGTCGAATGGCCCGAGAGAACTCGAGGTACGGTGAATCACAGAACATCTCAAGACCCCATATTCCAATGAGCACACAAGCAAAGAGAAAAGAGAATAGTTCATTCATGAATCTGATCCGACATAAATGAATTGACACCGTTTGCCGCCCACTGCCCAAGGCCAGACCCAATCAAGCCTCCGACAATTCCGCCGACAGCACCGCCGACAGCGATACCAATAGGATTCGCAGTGAAACTGCCGAGAAATGCGCCAAATTTTGCTCCTGCTAAGGCGCCTCGAAGCGCTCCACCACCCGAGAACGTACCTGATGTGGCAGCTCGTGTGATTCTCTCGCCCTGCCCCATTGCGGGGTTAGTCGAATCGGCTTCCCACTGATTC
>ERZ773233.1314-NODE-1314-length-14564-cov-15.490523_pt1 | contig 14564 bp, 15 predicted proteins | sample MGYA00580991_ERZ773233 | MGnify/ENA primary metagenome ERZ773233 (study PRJEB29015, sample SAMEA2738178) | human oral metagenome | biome: human oral; feature: human-associated habitat; material: saliva | place: China | collected 2161 ...
TTGGAGAGCGAGAAAAAACTGATCAACCGATTCCGAGCCTGATCCAGAGCGAGTTTTGCGAAATCTCGAGAACGCGCACTCGAAAAAGTAGAACTTATTGAAAAACCAAAAACTCGCCATGAAATCAAATTTTCTTTTCCATATGATAAATACGGACCAGAAACCTCTATCAAAATTGAAAATGCGTTCATTGGGCGACGCGAGCCACTTTTTTTCATTCGCGATGCAAGCCTCCATCGTGGTGATCGCATAGGAATTGTCGGAGAAAATGGCGTTGGAAAATCTACCCTTCTCAAAACAATTTTGAAGCAAATCCCTCCGCTTGAAGGCCTTGTGCAGGTGCATGACAATGCTCGTATTTTGTATTTTTCACAACTTCACGAGACACTCCAAACAGAAAAAACTATTGCCGAAAATTTTCTACTTCATGGACTGAAATATCCAAATGAACGAATTGGAGGCATTCTACAGTCATACGGATTTGATTTTTTGGATTATTCCAAAAAAGTTGCTTCCCTTTCTGGTGGGGAAAGATCACGACTTTTATTTGCGATTCTTGGGCAAAATTCCGTTGCAACAAGAGCCTCAGAGGCGCGAGATTTTTTCCAAAAAATTCAAGAGAATGAAAAGTATGAAAAATCATACTTATGAAATAATAAAAAAGAAACTTCTTTGGAATGAAAAAATATTTATAAACAAGAATCTGAATATAATAAGCTTTTTTGAATAGAGTATGAAAAGTATGAAAATTCCAATTTACTTATTTTAGATGAACCGACAAACCATCTCGATGCTGATACCAGAGAAACCCTAGAAAAAGCACTCTCGGAATATCAATGAGCCATCCTATTTATTTCTCATGATCGATATTTTGTGAATAAATTGGCTACCAAGATTTGGATTATCGAAGATGGAGAACTATCCATTTCATACGGAAATTACGAAGATTACCAATTCAAGAAAGAACGAGGAATTGACTTTGATATGTCATTATTTGATTTGGACGGAGAAATGGATTTGGTACTTGAAGAAAAACTTGGTGCCAGCGAAGCAAGGCGTATCAAAGATAAATTTGCACGCAAAAAAGCAGGGCGAAGACGATAAAAATTGAAAAACACTTGCTTTTTAAAAAATTTGTGTATAATACACCGCGAATATGAGCTTTTCATATTTTTTATCATTTTACTTTCGAAACTATGTTTTCTCTCGAAGCAAAGATCCGTACAGAAGGTGCTCGCGAAACTCGCGAATCTGGACTTATCCCAGCAGTTCTCTACGGTAAGGATGTTCCTTCGACTATGATCGCCGTTGGGGTATCAGAATTTATCAAGGTGTACCGTGAATCTGGAAAAGATGAAACTATCACTCTTACGGTTGATGGGAAAAAGTACAATACTCGCGTTCAGGAGGCTCAGCGCCACCCAGTTCGTGGAAATATTCTTCACATCGATTTTATTGTAGTAGCATAATCCTCTCTTTGAAATCAAATAAAATCCCTTTTGGGATTTTATTTTTTGAAAAATTGAAAAAATGTTTTACAAAAGTCAAAAATTTTATATAATAAAGTTCTCTTAAAATAATTTATGATTATTCAACTTATCGGTTCTGGTACAGAACTTGAAAATCTCGAAACACTCGTTCACAAAGCACTCAACGAGCTTGCACTCAGCGATGCTATTAGCATCAAAACCTCTAACGACGAAGCTCTCAAAATGGAGCTCGGAATCACTCAAAATCCCGCTCTCGCGATCGAAGAAGAAAGTATTGATTTTCGCGATATGATTTTCCAGGGAGAAGTGCCTGAATACGACGAAATCAAGTCAATGTTTATCTCAATTTTGGGAGATGATGACGATGGAATGGGGGGTGGATGTGGAGGTGGATCTTGCGGAACTTGTGAAACTGGTTGTCATTAAAAATATTTTTAAACTATCGTCAAGGAATTTTTCTTGACGATTTTTTGATAACCTGTTAATATAGAAGAAATAAATTTTTCTTATGAGAAACGGCCCTTCCGAGAATTTTTCACAAAAAAATGTGGAAAAAAACACAATCTCGCCAGAAATGCAAAAAACGCTTAATAATGCTATTTCTGAAATTCGAAATAATCCTGAAACTACCAAAAAAATTGCAGAAAATTTTTCGAGTTTATTTGATTTTTTGGCAAATAATCCAGAAACTTCCGATGCGCTCGATGCAAAAATTTCAGAGCACATGCATATACAACTCAATAACATTGCTCAGCAATTTTCTACTGGTGAGATTTATCGCGAAGAGGCCATTGAACACTCTCGCGCAGAAATCGTGCGTGCAACAAAAAATCGACTCTACATCCTCCAGCATCAGCATGATTTTCCGAATATATAAAATAAAAAAAGCAAGAAATTTTTGCTTTTTTTATTGAATCATCTCCAAAAAATTTTCGATTGAAAGGACTTGCACACCAAGGTTTTGCGCTTTTTCCAACTTGCTTCCAGCCTTTTCTCAGGCAATCAGAAAATCCAAATTTTTGGAAACATTCGTTCGAATCTCACCACCATTTTGCTCAATCAATGCATGAATCTCGTCACGAGAATATTTTTCAAAACTTCCCGTCACACAAAATGATTTCCCATCCAAAACGGAAGAATCTGATTTTTTCTGATGAACAAATGAAAAATGGAGTTCTTGGAAAAAATTTTCTACTATTTTTCAATTGTCACTCATAAAATTTACGAACGCGCGAGCTGTCTCGGGGCCAATATCTGCCAGATTCAACAAATCCTCCTCTGTCACGACGAATATTTTTTCTAGAAGCGCATCTCGATCAGAAACATCAGAAAATAGCTGAGCAATTTGTTTCGCTGTTTTTTTACCAACATTCGGAATACCAAGTGCCACTAATGCACGATCTAATGTAGTATTTCGCGCATTTTCAATAGCCCCAAAGAGATTATTCACAGATTTTTCTTTGTAGCCCTCAATTTCGAGAAGCGATTCACGATATTTTTTTAATGAAAAAACCGAGGCAAAATCAGTAATCCATCATAACTCAAGAAACAGCTCAATTTGTTTTTCTCCAAGTCCATCAATATTCATAGCTTGCTTGGAAACAAACATTTCAAGCTGCCCCTGAATTTTGGCTGGACAATGCTTATTTGGACAGTAAATTGCCACTTTCCCCTCCTCTTGTTCTAATCATGTTGAGCAAATAGGGCAAGTCTCTGGTGGGAATACCTCCTTTTCAGAACCGTCGCGTACATCAACAATAACAGATACTATCTCAGGTATTACTTCGCCCGCTCGCATAATAAAAACCGAATCTCCTTCTCTCACTCACTTTTTGACAAGTTCATCATAATTATGGAGTGTTGCTCGTTTCACGATCACACCCGTCACATCAACAGGCTCAAGATTTGCTACGGGCGTTACCGCGCCAGTTCTTCCTACTGAATGTTCGATAGAAATCACTTTGGTACGCACTTGCTTGGCTGGAAATTTATACGCTATAGAGTATCTTGGGTGATGCTCTGTTCTTCATAAAATATCCCACATTTTCATATCATCCAGCTTAATAACCATGCCATCGATATCAAAGTCAAAATAATTTTTTTGCTCTGTATTAGCTTTTTCTGACAGATACCACTTCGTTTCCCGTTCAATCACCTGAATCAAATGATTGATACCTTTTACGATTTTAAAGGAAAAATCTTGACGTTCAAAACCCCACTTTTCAAGCAATTCCATCATCTCATGATACGAAGAAATACTAAAATTTCCATCAATATTTTGCTCAATTTGTGGTATTGCATAAGCAAAAAATTCAAGGCTTCGTGTGCGAGTAATCAATGGATTAATCTGACGCAATGAGCCAGAAGCCGCATTACGAGGGTTAGCAAAAAGCTTTTCTCATGCCGAAAGTCGCTCAGCATTCACTCGATCAAATGTTTTACGACTCATCATCACTTCCCCACGAATCTCCATTCTTTCAATACTCCTGAGAGCATCAATTTTTTTGGGAATATTTGCAATTTCCATAACTCCCAGCGTAACATCCTCTCCCTCTACACCGCTTCCGCGCGTCACGCCCTGCACCAAAACACCATACTGATACACAAGTGCCAAACCAAGACCATCATATTTTGGTTGAATATAATAATCAAAATCTCTCAGATTTTGTAAATTCTTCCGTAAAATATTTCTCATTCGTTCCTCAAAATCACGAACTTCCCCAGCAGAATAGGTATTATCCAAGGAAATCATCGGATAAATATGTCGCACTTTTTGAAATTGTTCGCTCGTCAAAATAGCTAATCGAGCGGTTGGTGAATCTTCATCCATCATATCAAAATCCGCTTCTAGTCGAGCTAAAGCATGAAATAATTGATCGTATTCCATATCGGAAATGATAGGTGATTCTTCCTGATGATACAGACGATTGTGTTCGCGAATAGCCTCTCGCAACATCAAAATATCCTCTTTTTTCAGAAGATGCAGACGACTCAAAAAATCGTTTGAAATACATAAAAGTTGTGATTTTTTCATAAAAATTTTTTGCAAATTATATAACATTTTCTAAAAAAAGAAAATAATTTTCGAAATTCAAAATTAGCACCTGAATAATATGAGTGATAATTTTTAGAAAAAATATTTGTCTTTTCAAAAAAAATCAATATAATACGCGTGTTTAATTTTTTAGACAATTTTAATTTTTATTTTTTATGCAAACAACAGTTACGAAAAAAAGTCCGTTTCTTTTGTCTATTGAGGTAAAAGAATCTGGTGCAGAATTCGAAAAAGCGCAAAAATTGGCTATTGAAGATTTCCGAAAAAATGGAAAAATCAATGGATTCAAGCCAGGAACAGCGCCAGATAACGTTATTATTAAGCAATTTGGTCAGTCAGCGATTGATCAGCACGCAGTAGACATTATCATTGATAAAATCTACCCAAAAATTTTGAAAAAAGAAAATATTATTCCGGTTGCACCAGGAAATATCACAGAATTGAAGAGCACTAATCCTCTTGAATTCGTGATTGAAGTAGAAATTTTCCCAGAAGTTACGATTGATGAGAAAAAACTCGACGCCATCAAAGTGAAAAAAACCAATTTCAAAGTCTTGAAAAAAGAAATTGATGAAGAAATTGAAGCGATTAAACGTCGATTTACTCACTATCATGAAGCGGGTGTTCATGCGGCTGATGGGGCTGATACAAGCCACACAGCCATTGAAAACGGTGATCGTGCGACAATAACTGCTCAGGGTTATGATAAAAAAGGTGGTGACGCAATTCCTGAAACTGCCGTTCCAAGTTATCCGCTCGTAATCGGCTCTGGAAATTTTATTCCAGGTTTTGAAGAAAAATTGATTGGTGCAAAAGCTGGTGATGAAGTAGCTTTTGACATAACTTTCCCTGCTGATTATCACAGCGAAGAATTCAAAGGTCGAAAGGTTCATTTTGTAGTGAATGTCGAAAAAGTAGAAAAACCTCATACTCCAGAATTTACAGAAGATTTTATCGAAAAACTTCGTGGTGTAAAAACTGATCTTGAAGGCTTTAAAGAAATTATCAAAAAAGAAATTTCTGCACGCAAAGAAACGGAAAATCGTCGAAAAGATGAAGACACTCTCATGAAAAAAATGCTCGAAGCAGCAACCATCGAAGTTGGTCCTGCACTCCTTGCCAATGAGGTAAATCAAATTTTTGCAGAACATTCTGAAAATCTTGCTCAACAAGGCCTCAATATGAAGCAATATCTTGAACACATTAAGATGGATGAAGAAGCCTACAAAGAAACAGTGGTAAAACCAGAAGCAGAACGACGTCTTAAGGCTGAACTTCTTCTTCGAAAAATTCGTGAAATCCGCAAAGTAGAAGCAACTGAAGCGGAAATCAAAGAAGAGCTTGAAAAAATTATTGCTCAATATCAGAATGCAGAAGTAGTCGCTCGCCTTCGCGAAAAGCTCGTTCCTGGTGACATGTACTACGAAGATATCAAAAATCGCCTTGCATATCGAAAAACTGTTGATATGTTCTGGGAATAAAATAAAAAACCACAATATTGTGGTTTTTTAAGTGAGAAATTTTACAAATTTTTATTTTTCATCATTCAAATATTTGTAAAGAGCACCTATAAATGCATAGGTAACAAATCATCAAATAGCTGTAGCCATAGTCATTAAAAATTGTGTAACCAAAAAAGTAGTCCCCACCACTGCTCTCTCCAAGTATCCTAGACTACTAACAAATATTAGCATACCTGAAATAAAAGCTACAACAGTAAAAGCAATAGTACAGATAGCAGAAAACTTGAGTAAAAAGTTAATAAATTGCTTATTAAACATAAAAAAACAAAAATTATAAAATAGCACTCAGATTATAACGCAAATAAAGAAAAAAAATCAAATATTTCATAACCTTCTGCATTTGTGTTTTTTCATTTTTGAATATAATCTGAAAAATAATAAATATTATGAATTTTTTGAAAAAATTTTTTACAAAAGAAAGGAGCTACGGAATTGCTTTTTGAGGAGGATCCGCGAGATGACTCGCACATATCGGCGTAATCAAGTTTTTGGAAGAAAAAAATATTCAAATCACGGAAATTGCGGGAACATCAATGGGCGCGATAATTGGCGCCTTTTTGGCGATTGGAACAACAAGTGATGAAATGCAAAAAATCACGCGCGAAATCAGTTATTTACAAATGATTGATTTTGACCTTAAAAATGGTTTTATCAAAGGTGACAAAGTCATAAATTTTTTGGAAAAATATTTTGGAAATACACAAATTCAAGATTTAAAAATTCCGTTAAAAATCATTGCCACTGACCTAGAAACCGGAGAAAAAAAAGTTTTTATGAGTGGAAAAATTGTCGATGCAGTACGGGCAAGCATCAGTCTGCCTGGTATTTTTGGACCACACGAAATTGATGGAAAATTTTTTATTGATGGCGGCGTTGTCTCGAATCTGCCACTGGAGGAGCTTTGAGCATATCAAAAAATCGGCATTAGCGCGCTCAAAACATACAATGGACCGTTAGTTCGTAAGAAAAAATTTCTCGGTTTTGAGTTGGAACATGGTTTTTTTGGAATGAATTCTCAAATTTTGAGCCGCGCTTTTGCTATCATGATGCAGCAAAATGAAGCTCAATCAATCGCTGAAGCACACGGAAAAATTCAGGTTCTCAATTTTGAATATGGTGAACTTGATATGGCAGATTTTGACGAAGTAGAAAAATTTATTGAACTTGGGTATGAGACTGCGAGAAAAAATCTCAACATAAAATAAAAAATCCTTTTGTCAAAGATTTTTTACTTGCAAAAAAAAATTTCTGAGTATACTTTTTATGTTTATTTTTAACTCATTTTTATGAAAAAAATTATTGTAGCCATTGCTATTTTATTTGGTTTTTCAGCAAATTTGGCAACTGCTCAGGGTATCAATGAGCCAGTGCTTGCAACTCCAAAAAAATCTGTATCAACACAGGAAATTATCGTAGGAAATGATCGTGACGAGTATGGTTGTATCGGCTCTGCTGGATATTCTTGGGATACAAAAAAACAGGAATGTGTACAGGCTTGGAATAACGAAACAGCGACGATTACTGGTGCAATCAAAACAGCTATTGAACCAACATCTGCACCAATATTTGGTGGCGATACAGATACTCATGTATGTATTGGTTCTGCTGGATATTCTTGGGATGCTGTTCTTAATACTTGTGCTCGTCCTTGGGAAGCAGAAACAACATTTGCTTGGGCTGAAAAAATGAAGATTACGACTCGTTTGACGGTGGACACTTTTGAAGCCGAAAAAAATATTAGTCGTGAAGAGGCTGCGGCATTTATTGCACGATCTTTTGAAATGAACATTTTCCCTGCTCGCATCACGACACTTATGGAATGGCAGCCAGTTGATAAAAGTCAAATTGCCCCAGAATTTACATCAAGCGTAAATTTTGTGAAAAATGCGAATATTATCAAAGCAAATTCTGATGATATGTTTGGGCCAAAAAGCGATTTAACAACAAAAGATGCAATTGACATGTTGGTTGCATCAAAAACCACAGAAAAAATGACTGACGCGGAAGTTCTTGTTTTCGCAAAAAATGCTGGCCTTTCATTTGATGAAATCAAACTTAACGAGGCAGTTTCTCGCCGTGTATTTGTGATGTGGTTACGCCAAATTGCGGAATATACTCCGACAACTTCTGTACAATCACGATAAAAAACTCCGTTCCGGAGTTTTTTATTTTTTTATAAATACTTGACAAATAATTTTTTTATAAAAAAATTTAGTATTTTTGAAGAAAATGAGGAAAAAATTTTAAAAAAGATATCTCGAAAATAAAAATAAATTTCGTCAAGGGGTTTTTTGGAAAAATTCAAATTCTTATTTGAAATGTCGCGGCTTTTCCATATAATGACGCGGATTTTTTATTTTTCTATATGTTTTCATTTATTACAAAACTTTTCGGCGATCCATCTGAAAAAAAGCTTAAAATTTACAAAAAAGATCTCGAAAAAATCAAAGAAATGGAGAAAAAATATCGCGACGAAATCAAGACAATTTCTGAAGTACAAGCAAAAACTCATGAATTTCAGAGTAAATTTGAAGGACTAGATTTGGATAAGGATATCAAAGAAATCAAAGAACGACTCAATGACATTAAGCACGAGGCATTAGCGCTTCATCGTCGCGCTTGTGAAATTATTCATGGGCAGGTTTTTGAGTTTGGCGAAGAAAAAATTGAGTGGAATATGATTCCGTACGATGTTCAGGTTCTTGGGGCACTCGCGCTCAATGATGGAAATATCGCTGAAATGCGCACTGGTGAAGGTAAAACGCTCGTAGCGACGCTTGCAGCCTACCTCAATGCACTTGTGGGGTACCCTGTGCACGTGGTAACGGTGAATGATTATTTGGCTCGCCGTGATGCGAAAGAAATGAGTATTATTTACAATACTCTCGGACTTTCTGTTGGGGTAATTACGCATAATCAAAGCTTTCAGGATAAAAAAATTTCATATTCAGCCAATGTTGTTTATGCGACGAATAATGAACTTGGTTTTGATTATTTGCGCGATAACATGGCAAGCGACGAAAATAATCGTGTTATGAAGTGAAAGTGGTTTGCGATTGTAGATGAAGTTGACTCCATTCTCGTGGATGAGGCTCGAACACCGCTTATTATCAGTGCACCAGCAGCCGAAGCGACCAGCCAATATGTACGATTTGCGGCTATTGCTCGCAATCTTGAAAACGAAAAAGAATATAAGATTGATGAAAAACAAAAAACTGCCACTTTGACAGAAGATGGAATCCGAAAATTGGAGGAAATTTTGGGTGTAGATAATATTTATGTGTCACAACATTATAACGACATTCATCATATTGAAAATGCCCTGAAAGCAGCAGCGGTTTACAAGCGTGATGTTGATTATCTCGTGCGTGATGAGGAAATTCTCATTATTGACGAACATACGGGACGCGTACTTTCTGGACGACGATATAGTGATGGTCTTCATCAAGCAATTGAAGCAAAAGAAGGCGTAACAATTCAGCAAGAATCTCGTACACTCGCGTCAGTTACTTTCCAAAATTATTTCCGATTGTACAAAAAACTTTCTGGAATGACTGGTACAGCAAAAACTGAAGAGGAAGAATTTTACAAAATTTATTCTCTTGAGGTGATTACTGTTCCAACAAATCGCCCAATCGCTCGTATTGATCGCGGAGATTTGTTGTTCCGATCAGAAAAAGGAAAATTTGATTATATCGTTCGTCTTATTGAGGCACTCCATGAAAAAGGCCAGCCAGTACTTGTGGGAACGGTTTCTGTGGCAAAAAGTGAATATCTTTCTTCTCTTTTGAGTGCGAAAAATATCCCACACGAAGTATTGAACGCAAAACAGGATGCTCGTGAGGCGGATATCGTGTCAAACGCTGGTAAATATGGTGCAGTAACTATTGCAACCAATATGGCTGGACGCGGAACTGATATCAAAATCGATGACCGAGTAAGAAATCTTGATGGAGAGGTTATTCTTGAAGGTGCTGCTGGAATTCAGAAGTACAAACTCGGTGGACTTTTTGTTATTGGTACAGAAAAACACGAAACTCGTCGTATTGACAATCAGCTTCGCGGGCGCTCTGGTCGTCAGGGTGATCCTGGACTTTCTCAGTTTATGATTTCTCCAGATGATGATATTATGCGAATTTTTGGAAGCAACAATATGTTCCGAATGATTGCTAATCTTTCTGGTAGTCATCCTGAAAATGATCCACTCATTGAATCGAAACAATTGATGCGTGGAATCGAGCGCGTTCAGCGTCAGGTTGAAGGACGAAATTTCGACATTCGTAAACATATTCTTGAATACGATGATGTTCTCAATCAGCATCGTCTCGCGATTTATGCTCGTCGTAATCGCATTTTGGAAGGAAAAGACATTCATGCTGATGTTGTGGAAATGCTCGAAAATCAGATTGAGCGAGTAATTTCTCTGGCGTATGACGGACATTCTGATATTGAATCTGACGTAGCACAAAACATTGTTGATGCTATCAATGATTTTACTGGTGCAGAAATTGCGAAAGTGAGTGATTATTTGGATGCTGAAAATCTCGAAGATTTGAAACGAAAAACAAAAAATCTTCTTGGTGGGCAAATCGAAATGCTTCGCGATACAGGTTCTGAAGAAATTTTTGCAGATTTTGAACGACGCTTGACACTCGCAGCCATTGATGAACTTTGGATGCAACACATGGACGCAATGGCTCACCTTCGTGAAGAAGTTGCTTTTGAAGGATATGCACAAAAAAATCCTCTCGTGGTTTACAAAGAGCGTGCGTATGATTCGTTCGTAAATATGATGAGTGATATTGAATATCGTGTTATTAAGGGACTTCTTACAGCAAAACCACAAGAATCCATCGATGCAGTAGAACTCGAATCTGCACTTCGTGAAGATTATATTGAAACTGGTTCTGAAGCCGTAGGAGTTGCACATGTGCCAGTAAATTCAGAAAATGGCGAAATTTCCATTACACCAGTAGACACGCCAGAAATCAATGTCATCCGTCTTTCTGACGACAAAAAATAATTATGTCAAAATATGTCAAATCCTACACCTGAACAATATACGAACCCAGAAGTTCATGAGGCAACTTCAACCCTTATGACTGTCATCAAATTTTTGCGCGATATTGTTGTTATTTTTCTGATTGCATTCGCAATTCGTTCATTTTTGGTAACCCCTTTTCAAATTCAGGGGGTTTCTATGGATGATAGTTTTTCTGATCACGAATATATTATGGTCAATACCTTCGGATATTTGAATTTTGACACGCATTTTAATGAATTTTTGCATTCAAATCCAGACCCAGTCAGCGGGACGATTGCTCAGCTTTTAAAAAAAATTCCTATCCATGTAGGCGATCCAAAACGCGGCGATGTTATCGTTCTGAAGCCACACATTGATAAATCTCGCGAATATTACATCAAACGCGTCATTGGTCTTCCTGGTGAGACGGTTCGGATTTTTGACGGAAAAGTTTTTATAAAAAAAGTGGATGCGGAGGATTTTGTGGAAATCAATGAGTCGTATCTTTCGCTTGTGAATTCAGGGCAAACGCTTGTAAATGATCAGCGAACTGAAAAAATTTTTGAAATTCCAGAAAACTCGTATTGGGTAATGGGCGATAATCGCCTCAATTCTTCTGATTCTCGCAATTGTTTTAAAAATTGTAATTTGCCGAATAGTACTCACTTTTTAGCACGCGAAGATATTCTTGGAAAAGTGGCAATGAGTTTTGGATATTTCAATATTTTTGACAAAAAAGAAGGATTTCCTCATTTTGGTTCATTCAAGTGGGAAGTAAAACCACGACTTTTCGATACGCCGAGTACAGCACAATATCCAGAACTTGACAGCACAACTCATGAATAATTCTGATTATCAACAACCTGAAAGCCTTACTTTAAAACCTTCATTTTTTGAAGGTTTTTGGAGTTTTTGCAAGGAAATTATTTGATACATTATCGTGATTACAATTATATTTACTTTTTTCGTAATCCCATTTCGAATCAATGGATCGTCGATGGCAGAAAATTATCACGACCATGAATATATTTTGGTGGATAAATTTTCATATCTCAACCTTCCAACGCATTTTCATGAATGGAATAACGAAAATGCGAATTTTTTTCAACGCACTATTGCTCAATTTTTTGAAAAAATCCCACTCAATATCGGCAATCCTCAGCGTGGTGATGTAGTGGTGATTCGTCCACACGTAAGCGAAATTCAAGAATATTATCTCAAGCGCGTTATTGGCCTTCCTGGCGAGACGGTTCGGATTTTTGATGGAAAAGTTTTTATAAAAAAAGTGGATGCGGAGGATTTTGTGGAAATCAATGAACCATATCTTTCCGAAAAAAATAAAGATAAAACGTATTTTTCTCCAGCACTCGTGCTTGATGTTTTTCAAACCGATTTTATTATTCCAGAAAATTCGTATTGGGTAATGGGCGACAATCGACTCAATTCTTCTGATTCTCGCAATTGTTTTGACAATTGTCAAGCGGAAAATGCTTCAAATTTTATCGAACGAAAAAATATTGTTGGGCGACTTTTGATAGATTTTGGAAATTTTGATTTGAAAGAATGGAAATGGGAACACTTGCCGCGATTTTTTGACACGCCAGCGCGTGCGAATTATTCTGAACTCGAATAATATGTTTTATCTCATTAACAAGCCAATCTGAATGACGAGTTTTGATGTTATTCGGAAAATGCGAAAAATTCTCGGAGTCAAAAAAATGTGACATATTGGTACTTTGGACCCCAAGGCAGACGGCTTGATGCTGATTGCAACGGAACAAAGTACCAAGCTTCTCTCTTTCATCAATTCCAACAAAAAAACGTATTTTTTTACGGTTCGACTTGATGGGAAAAGTGAAAGTCTTGATTTGGAACAAGAAATTCAGCCAATTGATACTTCTCGTCGCAAAATTCCTGATAAAAACTTTCTCATTCAAAAAATTTCTGAAACAACAGAACAGATTCCGCCAAAATTTTCTGCGATTCATATCGATGGCAAGCGCGCCTATGATCTTGCCAGAAAATGACGTGATTTTGAGATTCCAAAGCGAAAAATCAGTGTTTCTGATGTAGAAATGCTCTATATTTCTGAAGAGGAAATTTCGCTTCGGATCACGATTTCTTCTGGTGGCTATATTCGTTCGTTTGCGCCAATGATTGGCGAGCTTTGTGGGATTGATGGCGGGTATATTTCAGTTTTGCGGCGCGAAAAATTATTTTTTTGAGAACATTTTGTCACGCTGGATGATGGCGAAAATCTCGAAAATCTCACGCGAGAAAAATATATTTCTGAAGAAAAAATCTTCCCAGATTTTCCATTTTTTGTACTTGACGATGAAAAAATATTATGATTGATAAAAAATGGAATTTCACCAAATATTTCTGAACTCATTGAAAAAATCCCTGATTTTTCAAAAAATATTAAAAATCATTCAAGATTTTTTCTCATTTTTCCTGAAAAATACGCTTCTCTTCTCGAATGGAATGGAGAAAATTGCAAAATCCTCAAAAATGATGCCATGTCATTTCTATAATTCGGAATCTTCACACAAAAAACACATTTAAAACTTGATTTTTCAAGTTTTTTTTGTATTATTCGGAAAATTTGATTTATGAAACTTTTTTGGAAAATTCTCATCAGCGCTCTGCTTTTTATCTCCTTTTCACAAGGGGCTTTTGCGACGAACGATGACGCGAATACTATGATTGAAAAAACCAAAAACGAAATCCAAAAAACGGTAAACACATATATTCTAGAAGTGTACAAAAAACAGGGCGCGAAAATCTTGCAAGAACTCGATGTAAATCTTGAAAAAATGAATTCATCACGAGATGCAAAAATTGAAACCTATGGAAGCATTCAGGCGACTCTCAAGCTCAAAAAAGAATCAGTTGAAAAGGATACTGAAATCGGGAAAAATTCCAAAAAAATTCTCATTCAATATCTTGATTTTATGATTGGAGAGCTTGAAAACCGAAAAAAGAATTTATAAAATTCCCTTTACTTTTTGGGAATTTTTTTTATGCTGAGAGAAATAAAAAAACCTTATGTCAAACGAAATTTCTCTTTGGATTAAAAAATTGGCCGTAACCGCGATTATGGTGGCAATTGGTTATGGTATTTATCTGACAAGCAACACGATTATCATGCTTGGAGTGGCTGGATTTCTCACGATTCTCATCACACCACTCGTAGAAAAATGGCGAAAATTCCATATTCCTGAATGGATTACTATTGTGGTCGTATATATCGCGATTATTTTGCTTGCAACAATTGTAGCAGTGAGTATTGTACCGATTGTAATTGATTATTTTGCAAGTATTATTCGGCAAGTCACACACTGGGCAAATACGGCGCAAGACACATATTTGCATTACGGAATTCAGGGTTTTAATCTTCCTGATTGGCTTGAAAACGCAATTTTATATGTGGTAAGCCCTGAAAATATCAATAACACACTTGATCTAATCAA
>ERZ773233.1317-NODE-1317-length-14554-cov-2.879233_pt1 | contig 14554 bp, 16 predicted proteins | sample MGYA00580991_ERZ773233 | MGnify/ENA primary metagenome ERZ773233 (study PRJEB29015, sample SAMEA2738178) | human oral metagenome | biome: human oral; feature: human-associated habitat; material: saliva | place: China | collected 2161 ...
TAAGGGGGAAGGGAGCGACCTCGTAATTCAAGCCCCTTCCCCCTTAACAAGAAAGATTAAATTTAATACACAATGCTAAATTTAACCAAACCGAATTTGGCGCCTTAAAGGTGCAGGTTTCGGCGAGTAAAATTCCAAATTCCCAAGTCAAATTTGCATACTTCATTAAAAATTAAATCCGCGTTTCGCGTCAAATTTAATGACCTCAAACCTTTCAAATTTAGGTAAAATCCAAAATACAAAAATCAAAAAGGACGAATATGAACGCGTTTTTGCAGGGCTTGCTGCTGGGTTTTAGTGCGGCGGTACCGCTGGGACCCGTAAACGTGATGATAATGAGCGCGGCGATAAGGTCGTTTTGGTCGGCGTTTGCTATCGGGCTGGGCGCTATGAGCGCGGACGCGGCGTATCTGCTGCTTTTGGCGTTTGGCGCGCTTGAGTATTTGCAGGGCGAAACGGTAGAAAAAGTCATCGGGATTTTTGGATTTTGCTACCTAGCCTACATATCCTGCGTCATCTTTAAAAATGCTAATAGGCCGGTAACGGCGGATCTGCAGCAGGGCGCTGAGGTTAAATTTAGCAAAAACTACGCAAAAGGCTTTTTCGTCACGCTTGCAAACCCGTACACCGTCGGATTTTGGCTTAGCGTGGCAGGCTTTGCCAAAAGCTTTGAAAACGCGGGCGCGGTCGTAGCTGGGCTAGTCGCGGCGATATTTATCTGGATCGTTTCGATGCCGTTTGCCGTGCATAAAAGCGCTAAGTTTATCTCACAAAACATCGCAAAATGGCTAAACTACGCGGGCGCGGTCATTTTGCTGGGGTTTGCTTTCTTTTTGCTTTACAACTTGTGGCTTTTATAATTAACTCAAGTAAATAATGATAAAATGAGAGTAAAATTTTTAAAGAAGTTTTATGCAAAATTCGTATTTTAAAAAATCAACAATGCAGTTTATTATTGTGCCGATTATAGTACTTGTGATTTGTGCATGCTTGGCGATGTGTTTTATATTTTATAAAAAACTGCAGGACTCTTCTAATGATATCTCAAACGTCGATATACAGAACAAATCCGAATACTATATGAATATACTACAAATGATCTATAAGGACATAGCAAAGGGCAATATAGATGAGTTCCAAAGATATAGCGAAGTCGCAAAATCTATTCCTTCGTGGATAGTAAAGCAAACCGGTGAAAAAAACGAGCTCGTTGCTTTGGCCAGCTCGCAACAGCCAAATTTGATTGGAGAAAATTTGCCTTATAATTTTTGCGGAATGAACTCTAGTGCACACATGGAGTTAGCGCGTAACGGCGTTTATAAAAGTGTAAAACTGATTCCAGATAACAAGGCTGAAATTTGTTACTTTAAAAAAATAGACGGTGCAATTATCGGTTATAATATGGTTCAGGGCGTTAAAATTTCAGGTTTTGACGATCCGCTTTTCATGCAATGGCTTATAGTAAATATGAAAAACACTTTTATCGTAACAAGCGTAATGGTGTTTATTTGTATTTTTCAGTATCTTCTTTTTTATAAAAGTATAAGAAGTAATCAAATCTCGCTTGTAAAAACTAATGCTAAGCTTGCTGCTAATAATACCGAGATGCAAAAGCGTCTTTATAGCGACGCATTGACCGGCTTGCCAAATAAAACGGCTTTGGAGCGTGATTTGGAGACGATGAAAAGTCCTAAAATTATCGTTGTAGATATCGATGAGTTTAGAAAGATGAATAACTACTTTGGCGTAGTAGTTTGCGATCAAATTCTGGTACGCATGACTCAAATTTCACAAAAATTCGCAAACGATAATAATATGGCCGTTTATCGCGTGGGTCCCGATCAATTTGCATTTGTCGAGGATGCTATGCTATTTATCGATAGGTATGAAGATCTGGCGACCGAGCTTTTGGATAATATCAAGGGTTTAATTGTCGGCATAGCTGCGCCAGATGGCGAGCAAATCGAGATAGAGATTCATTGCACGGTCGGTTTTGCGCTTGATGAAACAAATACCCTTAAAAAGGCAATGACGGCGCTAGAGTTTGCCAAGCAAAACGGAAAGGATTATTTTTGTTACTTTAAAAATATAGATGATACTCCACAATATGCAGAGCAGATTACGCGATCAAATATGATACGAAATGCTATCGTAAATGACAAGATTGTGCCGTTTTATCAACCGATATTTAATAAAGAAAAGCAAATCGTAAAGCATGAGGCGCTAATTCGTATCCAAAATAGTAATGAAATCATATCGCCGAGCATATTTCTGGAGGTTTCAAAGCGCATTAAGCGTTACACGGACATAGAAAAAATGCTGATAGAAAAAAGTTTTAAACTAATTGCCGGTATACCAAATGCCGTGATTTCTGTAAATTTATCCGGACGAGATATGACTGATGGCGACGTAAGCGTGTTTATTATTGAAAAATTAAATAAATATAAAGTCGCAGGGCGCGTGATATTTGAGATATTAGAGGATGAAAACGTCGAAAATATCGAACGCATAGGGATGTTCATCGAGCGCGTGCGCAGGATGGGCGTAAAGATCGCCATAGACGATTTTGGTTCCGGATACAGCAACTTCTCCTACATCCTAAAACTAAAGCCGGATTACATCAAGATTGACGGTTCTATTATAAAAAATATTGATAACAACATGAACTCTCGAGCAATAGCTGGCGCGATCATCGCTTTTGCCAAGAAGTTAAATATTATCGTAATCGCAGAGTTTGTCCATTCAAAAGAAGTTTTTGATACTTGCGTCGAGCTTGGCGTAGATGAGTTTCAAGGCTTTTATTTGGGAGAACCTAGAGATACTCTTTGTATAGAAAATTTATAGAAAATTGACTACCGCGCGACTTTGTATGGGTTTTTAAAATCAACCCTGATTCTTAGCAAATACATAAATATTGTTATGCAAATTTATCTTTATAAGAAAAATAGCGATGAATATTATTGCTCAGACGATAAGTTTTGCTGATTAAAATCAAACGTATCGTGTCATTTTCGCTTATATTTTAATTTATGCGATCGTTGCTTATTTGTCTATTTATGGCGGTCTGTAGTTGTGGTAGCGATTTAAAATTATTATAGTATATTTTGTGTTTGTTTTATAGGTATTTCGTTATTTATTTTTATCGGCATTGCACCAAGGATCATACTGATTAAAAATATTTCAAATTTTACTGCATAGGATTTTACGGTTATTTATCAAACTTACTATGTTTTGATTTGAATATTATGGTCACTGATTTCATTATAATTGATTTAAATTTTAGCTGCTATTATGAGTCTATTGGCTAAAATTTATGACATATTTATACCAAATCGATTATTTTTATTTTTGTTAAAACGGTAGAAAATGAGACACTGGTTTTGACGTTTTTGCTGAAAGCGTGAAATATTATGGTCGGGTTTTGTAATATAAAATTTGGAAATACATTAATAATTAGGTTTGTTTTTATTTTTATAGTTTAGGTTGCAGGCTTTGGATGACTTAAATTTTTGCAAATTTATCGACTACTACTGAAACTAGAAACTATCAAATTTGAATATATTTTTCTGCAGAAATAAGAAGGTCGAAATTATCGGTATGTATTGTAAAAACAATTTTTGCTAAATTCGGCTCGCAACGAGTAAAATTAGATTTAAATTTGCGCTTTTATCTTTTCGTAAAGCGATAAAATTTCATCTTTTTTTATGATAAAGCTATTTTTGTTGGCGATGAGGTGTGCAGAGCTATGCATGATAGTCTCGGCGACTCTTAGTCCGTTTTGCTTCATCGTCGTGCCCGTTTCAACGACGTCCACGATTGCGTCGGCAAGGCCAACTAGCGGTGCTAGCTCGATCGAGCCGTAGAGCTTGATGATCTTTAGCGCGGTAGCCTTTGCGGCAAAATAGTTGCGCGATATGTGCGGCATTTTAGTGGCGATCTTTAGCTCTGGAGCGTTTAAATTTAACTCCTCGCCATCCTTGATACCCACACAAACGCGGCATTTACCGATCTTTAGATCAAGTAGGCGCACGACGTCTGGACGGTGCTCTTCAAGTACATCAAGGCCCACCACGCCGATATCTGCAGCGCCGTTTACGACGTAGGTCGGGATGTCTTGGTTGCGAACCATTAGAAATTTAAAATCGCCCTCGCTCATCAGTAGTTTTCTATCCTCAAACTCAAACGAGCTTTGAAAAATCTTCCTAAAAATCGCGAGAGTTTCGTCGGCAATGCGTCCTTTTGGCAAAGCAACCGTTAGCATAAGATGTCCTTTTTTTGTTCGATTAGTTTTTGCATCCCGCGAAATACGAGCATGCGGTCGTAGATACTCGTGGTAAAAAAGCGCGATAAAAACTCGCCGTCGCCGCCCGTGAAGTATATTTTTGAGCCGTTTGCCATGTATTCTATGAGAAGCAGGATTGGCTTTATGACGCCGTAGCTTACCGCGTCGGTCGTTTTTTGCGGGAGCGCGTCGAGATCGATCTGCGAATTTAGCGAGATTTTTAGCCTAGGAGAGATTGTCTCGCAAGTTTTTAAGATGTGCGAAATACCGGGCAGTATCGCACCGCCAAGATGCATAGAGTTCATCATGACGTCTATCGTTACGGCGCTACCCGCATCGACAATAAGACCGTTTTTTACGGCGTAACAGCTAGCCACGCGGTCGATACCTAGACCTTTATAGATAGTGTCTAGTTCAAAATACGGCTCTAAGTTTACGAATCTAGGCGAACTTTGCAGTCTCTTGGTTACCTCGTCGTTTACGCTAATAAAATAAATTTTTTCATCGCTTCTAAAATATTTAAAATTTTCAAGTCTGATTTTGGTAATTTTGCCGTTTTCAAAAAAAGTGGCGTTAGTATTGCCCACGTCACATAGAGTCATGTTTGTAGCCGTTTTCTTTCATTAAATTTGCGGTTTTTGAACAGATATCAGAGCTATAAAAAATAGCTTTTTTCTTAAAATTTACGCCTGTTTGCTCGGCGATTTTGCCGGCTATTTCGTTGATAGTTTCAAACTCTTTGCTTAAAAATCTAGCCTTTGCGCTACGGAAAAATAAAAGCGTATAAAATCCCTTCATATCGATGCCCGTAAGTGCGACAAGGGTCTTTTTTTTAGTAAATTTATCAAGCTCAACCCAGGTTAGATTTTTTAAGATAATCTTTTTGGCTTCCAGAACTTGATAAATTTCTTGTTTCGTCATTTAAGCTCTAAACTGTAATCGTCGTAGTAAAATTCTTTCGCGCCGGCGAAAATTTGGCTCTCGACCTCGTCTGAAAGCTCGTAAATTTTGGCGTTGTCGAGCGCTAGATCAGTCTTGATGAGATAGCCCGTTTTTTCCATTATATAAAGCGAGCCGTTACGAACGGTGGCGCTTGAAAAGATAGCGAATTTAAAATACGCGTCTTTAATTTTTTTCAAATTTAGGTCGCTAAGTACGATTTTGCCGTCTTTTAGTAGGATGTATACGTATTCTCCGTTTATGACGATGTCTTTTATCTCGCCGTTATAGTAAACCGTTTTTTCGGGATTTATCGAGACGATACGTTTGCCGGTGGCGGCTATCATCGTGTCGTTTACGACGTTTAGAGATATGATGTTGTTAAAAAACTGTTCGCTACTCACGACGACGTCGCGTAAAATTCGACCCTGGTTTTTATCGGCTATCATGATCTTGCCGTCAAGCGTAGGGAAGATGACGAGCGAGCTCATAAATAACGGCGCAGCGACGCGGGAGTCTTGCGCATAGACGTTTGAGCTTTCAAACTCAAGCAAAGTATCGTTTGTTGCAATGTCGATGAGATATATGACATTGCCCGCGCTTAAAAGGGCTAGTTTATTATCTTCTAGAGCGGCTGAAACGATTGCTTCATTGAAGCTTCTTTGAAATAAAATTTCGTTTGAGCTGTTTGCAACGATCAAATTTCCATCCAAATCGGAGCTAATAATTTTATCGTTGCCGTAATTTAATAAAGTTGCACCTTTTGACAGCTTTATTTCCGGCGAGAGTAGGCCATTTTTTGTTATAGCCATGCCGTTTTTTAGTACCGCTCCGTTTAAGCTCGTCGTCGAGATGCTAGCCGGTAGTCTATTTTCTGAAATCTTTTCATTTTGCACGTCTGTCGGTTCGAAATACTGCCTTTTCGTGCTGCATCCGCCAAGCACCGTGATGCAGAGTGCGGCTACTAAGATAGCTTGTAATTTTCTCATTTTGCATTTCCTTGATAGTGTTCTAAATTTTTGACGATGGATTGAAGCTGAGAATTTAAAGGAACCTTTTTAAATTCATTTTTTGCTTCGTCGATTTTATTCTCTTTCATTAGCTCGTACCCTCTAATGAGGGCCTTATATGAGCTTAATATTTGACCGCTAGGCTCGTTTAGTTGAGATTTTACGATATCTTTTAAAAGGGGGTCGATTTGCTCGTTTGCTAGCGACTTTAACGCGCTAGTGTCGTTGTTGTCAACAGCTCTTTTAAACTCGTAAAGCGCGTAAAGCGAGGCATCTTTTTGTTTTAACTCGGCTTTTGCCTGCTCGTCCTTAGGATTGAGTATTAGCTTTGCGTATGCGACATTTGCGGCTTTAAAATCTTTTTCTTTTAAAACGCCGTTTGTGTAGTATCCTGCCGCTCCAACGATACCCAAAACGACTGCGCCTATGATAATTTTTTTGTATTTTTTAAAAAATCTTTCGCTTTTTATTATGTTTTCTAAAAATTGTTCTTGAGTATTTAACTCTTCCTTTATAGAATCAATATCATCTTTGATGGCCAAGTTTTTTCCTTAAATTTTAGTTATTGAAAGTTCGTAATTGTAGCATAATAAATATAAAACAGCATAAAAATCAAGGCAAATTGTGTTATAATGCGAAAAATTTTAAAAATTTGACGAGGTTTTATGCAGATAGACGATACTTTATTAACCAAACTGGAAAAGCTTAGTTCGCTCAAAGTCGAGAGCGACAAGCGAAGAGAAATCGAAGGTCAACTCAGTGAAATTTTGAGCTTTGCGGGAATACTAGACGAGCTTGATTTAAGCGCTTCTAGGGCGGTAGTAAGCTCTAGGGAAGGCGGAACTCCGCTAAGAGAAGATATAAGCGTAAGCTCGGACGTGATAGATACGATACTAAAAAACGCTCCTATGAGCAGCGAACACTTTTTTGTCGTGCCGAAAATCATAGAATAAGGAAATTTTATATGGAGCAAATAGGGCAAGAGCTTCAAAGCGATAATTTGGAGCCCAAAAAAATAGACGTAAGCCTGGAGATGCTATTAAAAACGGTCGTCCACAATAAGGCTAGCGACTTACACCTTGTTTCAAGAAGCGAGCCGCAGATTAGAATAGACGGAACCTTGAGACCGCTTGAGCTCGGCGTACTAAAGGGTGACGATATACAAGATATTTGCTACGCACTTATAACGGACGTACAAAAAAGCGATCTTGAGGAAAACAGAGAGCTTGACTTCGCGATAGAGCTTCCCGGCGTCGGACGTTTTAGAGGCAACTATTACTATACTATGAACGGCGATTTGGCTGCCGCATTTCGTATTATTCCGACAGATATTCCGTCTCTTGACGACCTTAGAGCGCCTGCTATTTTTAAAGAAGTGGTAAAGCGCGAAAAGGGGCTGATTTTGGTCACCGGACCTACGGGTAGCGGCAAATCGACGACGCTTGCCGCGATGCTAAATGAGATAAATTTAAACGAGAGAAAACATATTATTACCGTAGAAGATCCTGTCGAGTTCGTACATACGAATAAAAAAGGTCTTTTTTCTCATAGAAACGTCGGCGTGGATACCAAGTCTTATGCCAAGGCGCTCAAAAGCGCGCTTCGTGAAGACCCTGATATTATTTTGGTGGGCGAGCTTCGAGATAGAGAGACGATATCTACGGCTATCACAGCAGCAGAGACTGGCCACTTAGTATTTGGTACGCTGCACACAAACTCGGCTATTCAGACTATCAACCGTATCATAGATAGCTTTGAGGGCGGCGAGCAGCTCCAGGTTCGAAATATGCTTTCTGTTTCTCTAACGGCAGTTGTGTCGCAAAGCTTGCTACCTAAAATAGGTGGCGGACGACTTGCTATCCATGAGATTCTAATTAACAATAACGCTATTGCAAACCTTATTAGAGAAAATAAGGTGCATCAAATTTACTCCCAAATGCAACTCAACCAACAAGTGACAGGCATGGTAACGCAAACGCAGTCGTTAATGAAGGCTATTAGAGCAAACCAAATTACGAAAGAAATGGCGATGAGATATTCAACCAATCAGCAAGAACTCGCGCCGTTGTTGGGTGTGTAATGGATTTTGTTACTCTATTTGACGTAGTCGTCGTTTCATTGGTTTTGATATTGGGTATAAAAGGCGTTATAAGCGGGCTGATAAAGGAAATTTTTGGTCTTATCGGTCTTATCGGCGGTATAGTTGTAGCTAGTAGATTCGGTATTAAGGTCGGTCATTTAATAAGTGAAAATATTTATAAAATAGATGGCGATTCTATTCTGTTTTTTGCAGGATTTTTAACGACGCTTATCGTATTTTGGTTGCTTTGTCTAGGTATTGGCGCATTTTTGTCAAGGTTGGTTAGATTAAGCGGACTCGGATTTTTAGATAAAATGGGCGGTTTTGTCATCGGGAGCGCAAAAATATTCCTAGTTTTTGCGGTTTTGATAGTGACTATTTCAAATATTCAAGTCTTAAACAACAAAATGGAGCCGTATTTTAGGGGAAGTAAACTGTATCCGATTTTGCTGGATACCGGCAAATGGATAATGAATGTTAACGTAAAAGGCATATCAGGCGGCGTGAGAAATATCGAAACGCCGTTTGATACTTCCATGCAGGAGCAGAGACCAAATTTAGAGAAGAATTCGACGATTAAGGAGTACAAATAATGATTGAGAATTTAGAATACGACGCGCTTCTTGAGAAATTTAAAAAAATTTTGAGAGACAATGGGCTAAAATACACGCAACAGCGAGAAGTTCTACTAAAGACGCTCTACAACAACGACGAGCACTTTACTCCGGAGAGGCTTTATTTTTTTATTAAAGAGACTTATCCCGATTTAAACGTCGGCATTGCAACTGTATACAGAACGCTAAATTTGCTCGAAGAAGCCGAGATGGTTACCTCTATAAGTTTTGGCTCACAAGGTAAAAAATTTGAGCTTGCAACTAAGCCTCACCACGACCACATGATATGTCGTAGATGTGGCGCTATAATTGAATTTGAAGATGCAACCATAGAAAAAAGACAAGCAAACATCGCAAAAGAGCACGGCTTTAAGCTAACGGGGCACATGATGCAGCTTTACGGAGTATGTAAAGAGTGTGTTGCTAAAGAGGCAAAGGGCGGCAAGTGATATTTGAAAATCAATTAGAAATACAAAGATTAGAGACGGCAAACGAACTAAGAAGCGCGGGCGTAAATCCCTATCCGCATTTTTTACGCCGCGATATGGATATAACTAAATTTAGGCTCAAATTTAAACATATAATAGACACCGAAGAAAAGAGCGCCGAGGGGCAGTCAGTAAGCCTCGCTGGACGCGTTAAGCTCATTAGGGACGCTGGCAAGGCGATATTTGCCAACATCGAGGACGAGGACGGCAATCTTCAAATTTACTTTAGTAACAAGACGCTTGATCCTGATTGGTTTAAGGTCGTAAAGAAAAATATCGAAGTAGGCGACATCATATACGTGCGCGGATATGCCTTCGTCACGCGAACGGGTGAATTTTCTATGCACGTTAGCGAGCTAACCTTGGCGTCAAAGGCCATTTCGCCGCTTCCTGAGAAGTATCACGGCCTAGTTGATGTTGAGACGAGATACCGCCAAAGATATCTTGATATGATAATGAACCCTGAAGTTAGGGCTGATTTTAAAAGACGCTCGGTGATTATAAGCACGATTAGAAGATTTTTTGAAGAAAAGGGCTTTTTAGAGGTTGAAACTCCGATGCTTCACCCAATAGCTGGTGGCGCAAATGCAAAACCATTTGTGACATTTCACAACGCCCTTGGAGTTGAGAGATACCTAAGGATCGCACCTGAGCTATATCTAAAACGCCTTATAGTTGGTGGTTTTGAAGCTGTTTATGAGATGAACAGAAATTTCAGAAATGAGGGTATGGACCTAACCCACAACCCTGAATTTACAAGCATAGAGTTTTACTGGGCATACCACAACTACCACGATCTAATGGGCATCACAGAGGATCTATTTAACATCATTTTAGACAAGCTAGATATGGAAAAAGTGATACATTTTGACGGCATGGAGATAGATTTTAGTAAGCCATTTAAGCGCATAAGCTACAAAAAAGCCTTAGTTGAGATAGGCGGACTTGCTGAAGATGTGGTAAATGATAAGGATAAAATTTTAGCAAAACTAAGAGCTGATGGCTTTGAAGCAAACGAGAAGCTTGATCTTGGCCACTTGCAGGCTGAACTCTTCGATAACTACGTAGAGAGCAAGCTAATACACCCAACTTTTGTCATCGATTATCCGATCTCTATTAGCCCACTTTCAAGAAGAAGCGACACAAATCCTGATGTGGCAGAGAGATTTGAGCTATTTATCGCTGGTCGTGAGCTAGCAAATGGCTTTAACGAGCTAAACGATCCAATCGATCAATACAACCGCTTTAAAGCACAAATCGATGCTAAAAACGATGGCGATGACGAGGCTCACGAGATGGACGAGGACTATGTAAAAGCCCTAGGATACGGCATGCCACCAGTTGCAGGCGAAGGCATAGGCATCGACAGACTTGTTATGCTTTTAACAGATAAAAAATCAATACGCGACGTTGTCCTCTTCCCAGCGATGAGGCCACTAAAAACTGAGACAAAGGAGAACGAAAAATGAGTTTGCAAAGCTACGATAAAGATATTTACGACCTAGTAAATTTAGAGTTAAAACGCCAGTGTGATCACCTTGAGATGATCGCTAGCGAAAATTTCACATATACAGATGTTATGGAGGTGATGGGCTCAATCCTAACAAACAAATACGCCGAAGGCTATCCTGGAAAGAGATACTATGGTGGCTGCGAATTTGTAGATGAGATCGAGCAGATCGCTATCGATAGATGTAAAGAGCTTTTTGGGTGCGAATTTGCAAACGTTCAGCCAAACTCAGGCTCTCAGGCAAACCAAGGCGTTTACGGAGCTTTGCTTAACCCAGGCGATAAAATTTTAGGCATGGATCTAAGCCACGGCGGACACCTAACTCACGGCGCAAAGGTAAGCAGCTCTGGCAAGATGTATGAGAGCTTCTTTTACGGCGTCGAGCTTGATGGTCGCATAAACTACGATAGAGTTATGGATATCGCAAAGATAGTAAAACCAAAAATGATCGTTTGTGGCGCAAGCGCATACACAAGAGAGATCGAATTTAAGAAATTTAGAGAGATAGCTGACGCTGTTGGCGCGATACTCTTTGCAGACGTTGCTCACATCGCTGGTCTTGTAGTGGCTGGAGAGCATCAAAATCCTTTCCCACACTGCGACGTCGTAAGCTCAACTACGCATAAAACTCTAAGAGGCCCAAGAGGCGGTATCATCATGACAAACAACGAAGAGTACGCTAAAAAGATAAACTCTTCTATATTCCCAGGCATCCAAGGTGGCCCACTAGTTCACGTCATCGCTGGCAAAGCAGTTGGCTTTAAGCACAACCTTAGCCCTGAGTGGAAAATTTATGCTAAACAAGTAAAAGCAAACGCTAAAAAACTTGGCGAAGTGCTAATAAATAGAGGCTTTGAACTAGTTAGTGGCGGCACTGATAACCACCTGATATTAATGAGCTTCTTAAACCGCGAATTTAGCGGAAAAGACGCTGACATCGCTCTTGGCAACGCTGGCATAACAGTAAATAAAAACACAGTTCCAGGCGAGACAAGAAGTCCGTTTATCACAAGTGGCATACGTGTAGGTAGCCCAGCCCTAACGGCTCGTGGCATGAAAGAGGCTGAATTTGAGCTAATAGCAAACAAGATAGCTGACGTGCTAAGCGATATCAACAACACATCTTTACAAGATAAGATCAAGGGCGAGCTAAAAGAGCTAGCTCATAAATTTATAATCTACGATAAAGCGACTTATTGATGCATAGTATAGACACTGCGCTAATTAAAATGAACACGAGCCACTACTGGATCAAACGCGATAGTATCGTAAGCAAGATCGAGTATAAGGGACGGACGTTTTTTAATAAATTTGAGCCCATCAATGAGCCTCTAAGCTATCAAGTAATCAAAGATCACGACGAGGGCAAGATCACGGTCGCGCACTCGCTGATACTACCTGGCGACAAGGTAGAAAATATCGTCTTTGATTACAATGGTAGGATGCCCGAGCGCTTTTGGCATAGAGCTCAACTTTTGCTCCGCGAGGAAGGGTTTTTAAATTTTACAGCCTATGAGAGTAAAACGCCGGGACACTTGCACCTTTACGTGCACAAAGGCCACACCACGCTAAACGAAGGCCATCAGATTGCAAATAAGCTATCTATGCTACTTGGTTCGCGTCTGGCGAAAGAGTGGAGAGTGTTTCCTGCGATGGAACTGCCAAAAGAATTTAATATTCTGACCTTGCCATACAAGGTTTATCAAAAAGAGCGCGGCGCAAGCTGGTCTAAACATATGTAAGGAGTAAAAATGGAGTATAACGAGCTAAGAGACATCATGCTTGATAACAACGAGGATAAAAAGAGCAGAAGCATTAAGAGGATTCTTATCCTTGTGGCTGTTTTTGTTATTATATTTTTGGCTGTCCTCATCGTGATGAAATTTTTAAATTCAACTGAAACGAGTGATCAGGTTACGCAAACCGACTCTAGAATGGTTTTACCGCCTGAACCTGATAATACGCGAAGTATCCCACAACAAGTGAACGTGCCTATTGCCCCGCCTAGCGAGCCTGCGCCGCAAATAGCGCAAAGTAACGTCCCTCCAGTTGCTCAGCCTCCAGCATCCGAGCCTCAGGCGCAGCAGCCAAATCCTGCCTTTGAGCAGGTGCCTATAGTGCCTGAAAATAAAGGCCAAGATAGCTTTGAGGATATGGTAAAAGCGCTCAAGGAAAAAGAGGATAAAAGGCAGCAAGATGCAGGTGTGGTAGCTCCTGCGCCGACCGAGCCTTCTACTATACAGGGCGCTTTAAAACAAAACGATACGCCAAACGCTCAATCAAGCGAACCAAAAGCCGAGCCTAAGCAGCATGTAAACGTAGTAAAACAAAAAGAGCCTAAACAAGAAAAAGCTGCAAAACAGCCTAAAAACGATGCGGCTAAAGAAAAACAAGCTAAAGAAAAACAAGCAAAACAAAAGCCGGCCAAACAAGCTCCTGCAGCTAGCGGCGGGGATGCTCACAGCGGTAGTTACGTGCAAGTTTTCGCCGTTAAGCACTTTAATGAAAAAGCGCCTGAGCTTGGCAAACTAAAAGCCGCAGGATACACCTATAAGCTATACAGGACGAATGTAAACGGCAATGAAATCATCAAGGTTCTAGTCGGCCCTTATAGCGGCGAGCAGTTAAAAAGCGAGCTTGCTAAAATCAAGCAAAGTGCCGCTCCAAACGCCTTTATCGTAAATATAAAATGATGGTTTTTGCCGTTTTTGGCAACCCTATCTCTCACTCCGTTTCGCCGAGGCTGCACAACCTAGCTCTCGGCGAGCTCGGTCTATCTCGCGAAGCCCTCTATACTCGCTACGAGTTAGCGGACAGCTCGCAACTCATTTCCAAATTTAAAGAACTAAAATTAAGTGGCGCAAACGTAACCGTACCTCACAAAGAAGCCGCGCTCGCGCAGTGCGACACCCCAGACGAAACGGCTGCCAAAATCGGCTCCGTAAATACCCTTGTAGCTCGCGGCGATAAAATTTACGGCTACAACACTGATGCGCCAGGATTTTTACGAGCGATAGAGAGTTTTGGACATATAAATTCGGCTCTCATTTTGGGCGCTGGCGGGACGGCTAGGGCGGTCGCCTACGCGCTAAAGAGCCGCGGCGTGCGAGTTTGCGTGCTAAATAGAAGCGAGGAGAGACTGGCAAATTTTGCCGAATTTAAAAAATTTAGCTGGGCGAATTTCGGCAAATTTAATGGCGGCAAATTTGATCTCGTCGTAAATACGACTTCGGCTGGGCTAAAAGACGAAAATTTGCCCGCGCCGATTGAGATTTTACGTCCGATTTTTGATGAAGCTAAATTTGCCTTCGACGTGATTTACGGCAAGAAAACGCCATTTTTAAATTTAGCCGCCGCTAGCGGACTCGCGCATAAAGACGGCGCTGAGATGCTACTTTTTCAGGCGGTTTTAGCGTTAAATTTATTTTTCGAGGGATCGCTTGACGAGGCCAAAATTGAGGCCTCGATGCGAAAAGCCCTTTACTTATCGGCTTCTTCTAGATAATAATCTATCTGAGCTTTTCTTAAAATCCTGATCAGGTCCGAGCTGCCCGCCACTCCCGTCGGATATCCCGCGGTCATGATGTAGCTTTTGTCGTCTTTTATGTAGCCTTTTTCGACTGCGGCTTTG
>ERZ773233.1321-NODE-1321-length-14541-cov-6.866837_pt1 | contig 14541 bp, 12 predicted proteins | sample MGYA00580991_ERZ773233 | MGnify/ENA primary metagenome ERZ773233 (study PRJEB29015, sample SAMEA2738178) | human oral metagenome | biome: human oral; feature: human-associated habitat; material: saliva | place: China | collected 2161 ...
AAAATTCCTATTATAGTAAATCACTATTTCAGTCTAGAAAAGAAAAAACGAATCATCTGATTCGCCTTTCTTGATAAATGAAAATGATTTTCAAAATCTATGAACTAATCTTTTGCAGACCGATAACTGCATCGTGGTTGATCAAGATTTGCCCATACTCTTGCAAGACTGAGCGACTGATGTCACTATCATCTGCAAATTCACGCATACGGGCCAAGAGCCAGGCTGGATATGGACTAGGATGATTTTCCACATCGACTAAAATCGTCAAGTAGTAATGTCCATTCATCTTGTAGAGTTCAGATGTTTCCATCTGGTAGTTAACAGTCTTTGCAAAAGCAACTAGGTCTGAAAGGTTTGCAAAACGCAGGATATAGTAGATATAAGGTTCTTTCTTGGTCTCAGTCTCCTTATCTACCTGTTCTTGCTCCTCTTCTTTAGCCTCGACTTGCTCTAGGGATTGAATAGCCTCAATATCACCCTTGGTCTTTTCTGCGATACTCTTTTCCAAGGTTTTGAGAAATTCATCTGGTGACATTTGGGCTAATTCTTCCATGTCAGGTAGATCCGCCAAATCTTCAAAATCTAGGTTTTGGTCAATCTTGGACTTGGTTACAAAGACGTCCACCTTATCTGGTTTTGGCGTCACACGGAAACTCAGCATGCCACTATCCAAGAAATTGTCTGGCATCTCTAATTCATCTAAAATAGCATAGAAAAATTCTTCGGTTTTTTCCTGAGGAACGAGAAAATCTGCAATCTCCATTCCCCGATCCATCAAATCATCTAAAGTCATCGTGATTTTCAGTGTCGTATCACTAATTTGTTTCATCTTCATATCTAGTAACCTCATACTTTCAGTCTATCTATTATACTAGATTTTTACGATTTTATCAAAAGAATAAAGCGAGAATATTTTATATTTAGAGTTAACTTTATAATATCAGCGTCAATATAAAACGTAAAAACACCTTAAAATCAGGTTTAGTCCTACCTGCTTCTAAGGTGTTTACACATCACATTTATTCCCCAATCATATGGTGTGACGAATTATTCTCAACAGTAGATGGATTCTCAGCCGAAGTAGAAGTTTCAGTTATCTGCTCTTTCTTATCTTGTTCCACTGCTACAGTGGTTTGACTTATTTTCCAGATACCTTCTTCGTTTACCTTGTAACCATCAGGCGTAGTAGCATTTTTCAACAGGGAACCATCTGTTTGGAAATAGTACCAATTACCGTCAATCCGTTTCCAACCAGTCTGCATAGCTCCAGTTGAATCAAGATAATAATGGTCACCATTGATTTTGTGGAGACCAACTAGCATGATGCCATCTTCAGGATTGAGATAATACCAGATTCCTTGATCCTTTATCCAACCTGTTTTCATAGATCCATTTGCTTCAAAGTAACGATAATGATTATCAAACCATTTCCAGCCTGTTTGCATAGCTCCTGATGTACTAAAGTAATACTGCCTACCATCTACTTGTTGGAAACCGACCAGCATGATACCTTCCTGATCTTCAAGATAATACCATGTTCCTTGATCCTTCAACCAACCAGTTTTCATAGCTCCTGAGTCAGCGTAGTAATGCCAGTGTTTATCAAGCCACTGCCAGCCTGTTTGCATGGCACCGCTGGTATTCAAATAGTAACGAGAACCATTGATTTCTTGTTTTCCGGTTTGCATAATACCATCTTGGCTTAGGTAATACCATTTCTCATTATCCTTAATCCAGCCTGTTTTCATAGCGCCTGAGTTCGCATAGTAATACCAATTATTCTCTAGCCATTTCCAGCCTGTTTGCATAGCACCACTAGCATTCAAATAGTAACGAACACCATTGATTTCTTGTTTTCCAGTGAGCATGATACCATCTTTATCCAGATAATACCAAGTATCTTGATCCTTGATCCAGCCTGTTTGCATGGCGCCTGAGTTCGCAAAATAGTTCCAGTGACCATCAATAAAGGTCCAACCCGTTTGCATCACGCCTTCTTGATTAAAGTAGTAAGTGGTTCCGTTGATATTCTTTTTACCGACAGTCCGAAGACCATCTTCGTCATAGAAATACCAATCTGAGGAAATCTTTTGCCAAGTTGAAGGCTTACCTGCTGTTTGTAGTGCACCACTGTCTGCAAAGAACATCTTCTTTCCATTAAAGACTTGATATCCTGTTAGCATCTTCCCATCTTTATCAAATAGGTATTTCTGCCCCTCGATTTCTAAGAGTTCATTGTAGCTTCTTGCTCCCGTTGATGTGATATAGTACCAATTACCATCTTGGTTAAACCAACCAGTTTCTCGCATGTCACCGTTGTTGTTTAGGTAATACCAGTTTCCATCAATTTTTTCTCTAGAATCTTTCAAATGCAACCATTTGCCAGCTTGCATTTGTCCTTGTCCATTAAAAAAATAATAAACACCATCTATTTTTTGCCAACCAATCGTCATTTCACCATCGGACAAGCGATATTTCCAGTAACCGTCTTCTTTATACCATTTTTCTCTAACTGTTGGTATATCAGGAAAAACTTCCGAAACGTTAGTAAACCCTTCTTCATCTATATCAAAAACAGTCGCATCTTTAGTATGGCTAAAAGCTTTTACTATTTTTATATTCTTCTCTCGAAGTAGAGCTCTAGTAGATTCACGATTAATATCCGATCCACTTGTCTGAACAACAATGCTTGGTGATAAATTATTAATAAAGTTAACTGTATTTGAAATTGTCGCATCATAATGATGGTTCCATTTCATCATATCAACCTTACCAATAACAGGACCTAACTTATCTTCCGCTCCTTCAGCATTATCCAAATCTCCACCAAGATAGATTTTCTTTCCAGCTACAGTAACAACCGCAACAATCGAGTTTGAATTATCATCAAAAATCTTTTTAAGCTTCCCTCCACTGTCATACTCATTTTTGTAGTTATAAAGCTGAATATCCATATCACCCATGGTAAAGTGGCTATCGTTGTCAGAGATATCTTGTATAAGATTTACACCACGTTCAAGAGCTATTTTAACCGCATTATCATAGTTATAGAGATTGTCCCACAATCTCCACTGCGTTGTAATACGTTCATCTGAGTATCTTTTTAGATAAAATTTATCAACAGGATAACGTTTTAGTACTTCATCTGCAGAACCAATATGATCACTATGGACATGAGTACCCAAAATAAAATCTAATTTTTTAACACCAACTTGTTTAAGGTGACGGAACAATCGATCCTCTAAAACTTGACCATTATCCCTGGTAATTCCCCACCGATCTGGATAACGCGGATTGCTTCCATCTGGAAAATCATAATCCTCGCCCACATCAATTAAAGCAAAGTGTCCTTTGCTTTCTAATAGAATAGCATCACTTCCTGACTTAGATTTTAAATTAATAAAGTGGATTCGATTACCATCCCCTGCGGAAATGGTATCCGCATCAACTGATGACAATTTGGCAGCCATAATTAAAGTACATATGAGAAAACTAAATAATATTAACTTCCTTATCTTTGTATTCTTCATTGTATATCACACTTTCCTTTATCATTTCTATGGACCTTAATTTTTAACCTATTTTACAAATATATGACAATAATTTATAGATATTTGTAAAATGGAATTCCTTTTCATGCCCTACTTTGTGTATGAATAATACTATCTTGATTTTCCCAATAGGCACTCAAAAGATTTGTTCTCTTATGAAATCGAACTACTTCTCCACCTTACGATAGGCTTTTATACTATGGCTATACCACTCCTGCATTTCTTTTGACGGCGGAGTCATATAATCCCCATACATCTGTGTCAAAATGAGATCATAGTTTTTGGGAATAGGTACCATTCTTCCTTCAAATTCTGTTAAAATCAGCTCTTTGCGAGTATCTTTTGAAAAAATGCACTTCATCCCTTCTTTATCAACCCCTACTGGCCCCTCGTAGAGCGGATGATCTGTCACACTATTTTTAACTAATCTATCTATTTTCTTATAGAAATATCTTGGATTAATAAGTCTAAGAGGATACCAAATACACAAGCGAAGAAAATCCTTTAATTTACTATCCCCATGAACAGCACGTTCCTTTTTTATATATGCAAGTTGACGTAAAGCAACGTACCTATAACTTTTATCCACAATACTCAAATCTGAGAATTGATCTACAGGAAAGACATCGATAAACAGACTAGTATCATGACGCTTATACTTTACATTATCTTCGATGACAGTTGATGTATCTAAAATAGCTGCAAAATTATGGAAATACCAAGAAGAAGTGTCGTAGGAAAGGACTCGATAAATAGGATGCTGATCCTCCTCAATAGCTTTCAACAAACGTTCATAGTCTTTTCTATACAGAGAAATATCAATGTCATCATCCCAGGGAATCATCCCTTTATGACGGACAGCCCCCAACATTGTTCCATAACTAAGGAAATAAGAAATATTATTTTTTTTACAAATTTCATCAACATAGTCCAAAATGCCTAGTTGTATCTCTTTAATTTCATTTTTTTCTAAATACTGCATTTAGTCCTCCAATTTATAAGCTTCAAATTCGTGAATATAAATCTGTTTTTCTTTAGGTGGCACAGTCATATAATCATCATAAAACTGTTTTAAAACAACATCAAAACGTTTAGGCGCTGGAAGAACAAGGTGTTCAAAAGGCGTTTCAATCAGTTCATCAAACATATCTCTTGGAAAAATTTCCTTTTCCTTAGCTTTTGACGGAATAAAAGCGATATATTTACCATCTTTTACCCTATACTTTTGAATTTGCTTTTCGATTTGATTAGCGAAGAAGCGGGGAGAAACAGGGCGAAGAAGAAGCCAGAATAAAGTACGAATCAAGTCTTTTAACTTGCTATCTCCATAAACAATATTTTTGTGCTTACTGAAGGATAATAGTTTAAAACTTTCTAACTTATAGCAGATATCAACGACCTTAGTATCATTAAATGTATCCATCGGAAAAATATCAATGAATACACCCGAATCATAAGTTTTTGTATTTCTCGTATCAATTATTTTTGTTGTGGGATCTACAATTTTGATAAAGTTATTAAAATATTGGTCATCCATTTCTAACGAGAGAATTTGATATCTAGATTGTTTCTCACTAAATAACTGAATAAACCTCTCATAGTTTTCACGAGTCATAGAAAGATCTATATCATCATCCCAAGGAATAAATCCCTTGTGTCGAATAGCACCAATCAAAGTCCCATAGTTAATACAATAGTTGATGCCGTGCTCCTTGCAAAAGGAATCTATAAAGTCTAAAATATCAAGTTCAATCTTTTTAGCTTCTTCAATGCTTAATTTTCTCATATATTCCTCCTATTATTTTATAACTCGTTTTTTAAGCGAAATAAAGTGGCCTAAAAATTCATAGAAGATACTATCTTTTGTCCACACTAGTAAGGCAATATAACTGAGTGCAGATAGTACCATGATGATAAACATATTAATAAAGAGTGGCAAGTTGATAACCATTTGTACTGGATATATAAAATTGACTAGGAAGAAAGCCAGAACAAACGTCAATGAGAATAGAGTATATCGTAAGGTGTATTTAAAAATATGTCGTAGATTGATGAGTTTACGCTTATTGATAAAGAGAATATAGAGTATCAAAAGGAACGTTTCAGATAGCATAGTTGTAATCAGATAATACTCAGGTGTATAGATATCATAAAAATAGAGTAAACCATCTAAAATAAGGTTCAAAATACCAGCAAAAACAGTATATACGGTAATTCTTCTCTCATATCCATTTGTAAAGAGGATTTGCGATCCTAGAATTGTATCTAGAGCGAGAATAATCGTTCGAACAGCAAAGAGAGAAGTTAAAATACCGCCACCTATGTATTTTTCACTACCATATACTAAGATAGCTTGGGGGCCCAAAATCATTAAACCAATACTAAGAGGGATGATGAAGAAGTTAAAAATACGACTTCCTCGATTGACTAAATTCACATACTCCTCTTTCTTTCCTTTTCCAAGATAATAACTCAAACGAGGAACACTGACTCCAATTGCACCCGTAACAACACCGGCAATAACTGTTACGATTCGTTGTGCAATGGTATAGTAGCTGACATTTACATCAATCCCCGTTTTCACAAGAAACAGACGATCAAGAAAAGTAAATAACATATTTGCATTTGCAAAAATAAGCATAGCTGTCAGTGGAAGGATAAGCGGTTTGAATTCACTTAGTGAGACTTTTACAAATTTTATATCTCGTTTAATCCAAAAATAACTAATGAGATAGTTAATTAAGGTTGATAGACTCATTACCAGAGTATAAACAACAATATCGTGTTCATTTTTTACAAATAAAAATATTGATACCAGCATGAGAACACGTATAAAAGCTGTTTTATAAAATAGAAAACTATAATTTTCAAGCGCCTCATTAACCCACTCAATTGAAAAAATCTGAGCAACGAGTTGCACTCCCATTACTAAATAGATCTTTTGAATAATGGGATTAGCAGTAAAGAATAATGGATAGGAGAGAGCATATACAAGTGTTGTGATAACTGTACAAGCAACGCATAAATAAAAAAGACTAGAGAAAACTTTGTTTAGCTCTTTTTTATTATCTTTCACATTACTAATGGCACGGAGACCGTAGTTATAAACCCCATAAGTTGCAAAGGGCAAGAAGAAAGATAGGATGGTATCAACAGAGTTAAAATAACCATAATCTGTTCGATCTAAAACACGAGCAACATATGTACCTGTTAAAATAGGGAAAATAATATTTAAGACACGAATCCCCATAAAAGCCAGCGCATTCAATTTTATACTTTTCATTCAATTTACCTCGTTGTTTATTATATCATAAAGTTAGTTAAAAAGGCTTTTTTGATTGAGAAAACTAGTTTCAACGCCCCATTTCTATTTCACTTATTATAAATTTCCTCATTGTTAAAAGATAGGTTGATAACCCTAATATCATTAGATTTCCTTCCTACCTTATCGGTAGGTATAAAAAAGAGGACCATCAAGTCCTCTTTAAGTATTGAACCTCTTCACTTTTCATGAAGATACTTTATAGATTAAAGGCTATTACTCCTAAAACTGAACGATTTAGATTTCTAACCATCTGCAAACTTTCTTCAAATTTTTTATAACGAGTAACACCATATTCTTCTACGAATAAAATATTGTTCGTTGCTAAAAGATCTTTTACGTTTTGCAAATCTACAAAATGAATGCCTTCTATGTTTAATTTGTAATTTTCTTGTAATTTTTTTAAGATACGGCTGTCTGAACTGACAACTGCTAATGGTTGACCTTCACATCTATAACTCAAAAGTTGTGATAGGTTATCATTAGTAGTAATAGCTGAAACAAGATCTAACTGATAGGCTGAAAAATCACCTGCACGATTAATTGTTGGGTTAAAAATGTAGACAAGAACATTCCCCATAATAAGAAGAACAACACATAGAACTCCGATAACTGCTAAGCGTAAAACTAGATTTTTAAGATTGAAGCCAACCGCAATTTCACCACTAGGATTTAATTCTTTTGAATTTACTGTTTCTAACTTTTCAATTTTAACATTTGCATAGGTACTCTTAAATTTATCAATCAATGAATCAAACTTGGTCTCAAGAAAATCATTTACCTCTTTGCTAGGTGTTAAAATTTTAATACTTACACCTGCGTCATCAATTAATGAATTTATCGTTAATTTTTTAGTCCAGTAGTCACTGGTTGAATTTTTTAAGGCTGATTCTGTTGTGTCTAAATCACTAGCGATTTTTTTCATTTTATCTGAATCAATATCATTAAAAAGAAAAGCTCCATTTAGATTACCATCAATCAATTTAGCATAAAAATCACTGTATCTTCCAACTTGATGATTCAAAATTACTTTTGATGGATCCTCTGGGGGCGTAATTTTATAAGTGATATAAGTTGAATAGCTAGATGTATCTTTTACTGTATTTTTACTTTTGACCGCCTTAATCGTAAATGGCACAGCGATAAGTGCAAATAGAACAATCAAAACTAGCAAATTGATTTTTCGTTTTTTATAGAGATTTGCAAATAGATCCTCTACTGAATAGTGTTCAAACATGAGTTAACTCCTTTTTTAGATTAGATATTGATTTTTCTTAGTAATCATTTTAGCGACAAATAACATAATAAGAACAATTCCCCAGAATTGCATTGTAAACAGGTTAAAGAAACTTTCCGAAAAGCTACTCCTTGGCATAAAGAATAAATTGTTCAATATTAATAGGGACAACGCAAACAAGATAGTTCTTGAACGATAAGCAACCTGCAACATTGCTATAAACAATAAGCCAAGTAGGATACTTAGTAGGAATACTCCTAGCATACCATAATCAGTATACAACTCCATAATGTAACTACTACCAATACCATGCCCTCTCAGATACTCTTTGTTTAAAACGAGATAAGACAAATTATGAGCATAGCTATTACTGTCAATGGCTAATTCAATGCTATTTGTTGTATGTTCAAATGGTTTCGCTCCAAAAATTATTCCCAAACTCCCCCTTGCAAAATAGTCAATAATCGGACCAAAAGTAAAATTCCGAAAGTCTCTATAAGGAAGACTACTATTGTATAAGAATCCTCTCGCCAATACTCCAAAACTAGTTCCTTGTTTATAAATAAAATCTAGTAGTAAATCAAAAATTCCACTATGTGACACTTGAGCATTATCACGAATATAATTTAGTGCTCCCATAACAAGCATAATAACTGGGGTTCCTAAATAAATCGCAATTTTTTCTTTAAAACCAATCCATTTACCTTTCTCTGTTTGTTCTCGCATAAAGTAGTAAACAAAGGCAAAAATTAAACTTAAAATAAAGGGATTTCTAGTACCAATTGCTAGGTGGATCAGGTTAGCGATGATAAAGGCTACTAAGACCATAGTCGCGTGTAACTTTTTAGGTTTTGTTGCTAGGTAAACGCACATCGCATAAACTGTGAAAGTCGATAAAATATAAGTAAAGTATGGTAGTTGACTTTCGAAATTTGCATAATAGTTGTAATAAGAGGTTTGCAAACGATAAAGCAAACGTTCAAATAATCTCAAAAAATAAAATGGATAGGTAACTAGAAACACACTCAATGAAACTAGCCGCAATTTTTTTAAATAAGTGATATTAGACTCTCTTTTCACTTTTGAATAAACCATTTTTTTTCTACTAAGATAATAGCTTGCTATCAAGCCCCCTATTGTCAGTCCCAATATTGAGACGATTACCACCAAAAAAGAAAATCGATAAGCAATAGGTTGGTAGGTGTCTAGTGCCCCATCTCTAAAATAATCTATGGTAGGTCTAGAAACTAAAAATATAAAAATCGTAATATAAAAAATAAAGTGAATTAAATAATATTTTATATTGTTCCAGCAAAATAGAAGGCTACTAATCAGCAACAATAATAGAGTCGTTAAAAGCACGACATTCTCATTTGTAAACAAATAAGTGATGCCACTCAAAATTGTTAAGAAATAGCTTAGAATGGTCGCACAAAGCAATATTCGTTTGCCATCAATCATCTCTCTCCTCCTTTTCTAATTAATTTTTCTTGACTGTTCAATATTTTTTAGTAACAATATTCGATACAATCGTATGTTTAAAAATAGAGCTAAGGCACTAATTCGTCTCCCCGTTCTAAAAATAGGATTTTTAAAAATAGAAAAAGCGTGCTTCTTCAAAAAATGATTAATCGCTGGATATTCTTTAATTTCTCTATAATTCTCTATCAAAAGCATCTTATCCAGAATAAAGAAGTGGGCATAAGCCAATCTAAAGAAAGCAACCTCTTTCAAGTCAGGATAGTTTTTCATAACTTCATTATAAAACTTTTGATAGATATCAATATAGGCTAAATCCTTCTCTGCATAAGGCTTAGTTGTAATACTATCCCCTCTATGAAAATAATAATAATAAGGTTTAGTACTGACAGCATATTTATCAGCATAATTTATTAAATCATAATGATAAAATGCATCTTCATATATTTTTCCTACCGGAAATTCTAGCTTATCTGCGATTGATTTTTTTAATAGTTTATTACAAATACTTCCAGGTATCTTTTCTCCTATCAAATATTCTTTTAGAAAACCTTCTTTATCACAAACAAAATCCATATTTATATCACTGCACTGTGGTGTTTCACTATTTGAGTAAACATTCATTACCCCACAGATAGAAACATCAGCATTTTTTTCCACTATTTGATTATATAGTGTATTTAACATTTCATGGTGAATATAGTCATCTGAATCAATAAAAATCACGTATTCTCCTGTTGATTCTCTTTCACCATTATTTCTTGCATCTGATAATCCCCCATTTTCTTTGTGGACTACCTTAATTCTATCATCTCTTCTTGCTAATTCATCACACAGTTCCCCACTATTGTCTGTTGAACCATCGTTTACAAGAATTATCTCTAAATTCTTATATGTTTGATTTACAATTGTTTCTACACAACGTTCTAAGTACTTTTCTACATTAAAAACTGGTACTATTACGCTAATTAACTCTTTGTTCATAACTTCCTCATTATTTAAATATTTTTTCAATATCTTCTATCTGTTTTTCAATAGTAAACGTAGATAGAAATTCTCTAGCTTCTTCTTTATTAAATACTTCAGATCCTTCTATATATTTAATTATTTCTTCTACTGCTTGTTCATCTGTATTTATTATTTTCCCAAAACGACCTTTCTGGGATAACTCTGCAGCACCCCCGACATCTGTTGAAACAAAAGGAATACCTAAGCTTAAAGCTTCCACATAAACTCCTGGAAACCCTTCTTGTTTAGACATGGATAATAATAGCTCCATATCTTTTAAATACTTATATGGATTTTTTTGATATCCTAAAAAGTGAACATATTGTTGTAAACCATATTGGTCTACTCTTCTTTTTAGTTCTTCTTCAAGTGTTCCAGTTCCTATAAAATACAAATGATACTTTTTATCTTGTTTATGCAGTAAGCGAATAACTTCTAATACTCTATCCGAACCTTTATTTTCTTCAATTCTTCCTACTGAACAAATACTATTAGAATTAACTTCAATATCTACACTCTCTTTTGATTTCTCTATTATCTCCTCAAAATTATAACCGTTATAAATTGTACATAACTTGCTTCTATATTCTGGAAATACTTCTTCAATAGATTCTCTAGTTTTCTTCGATATAGCAACAATATTATCAACATCTTTCAAATGTTTTTTATGAGAATTTCTTTTCTCTTCATCATTAAGAAATTCTTCTATACTTCCATGTATCCATGCTATTTTTTTTACATTGTTTCTTTTTGAAAAGTTAAAAGGTGGATTCATAATAGTAAATGATACTTCTATATCATACTCATCTCTTACCAGTAATCTTCTTACCAAACCTGGAAAGTATATACGCAATCTCCATAAAATTGCACGCAATAATCTAGATTGCTTATAACTTTGTAATGACTTTAATATAGTCACATTATCTGATATAGGCTCGTAGCCTTTATCAAAATGCTCTATCTCCAATATATCTATATCATACTTATCCTTTGGAAGATTTCTAATTACAGTAGAAAGTATTTTTTCTGCTCCTCCTCCCAATGAGTAAGACCACATAAAAAATAATACTTTTTTCTTAGCCATAATATTCCCCTTTATATTTAATATAACTATTTTCCATATCAGTTATTACCGCATCATGATGTGGTACTTGTTTCTCTTTTGGAGGTGGTGTCATATAATCACCGAAAGCTGTTTTCAGATAAATATCATACCCAACAGGAATTGGCATTTTAGTATTTTCAAAGTCAATAAAAATATTATCATCAAATGCTTCTATCGGATATTTTTTCTTCATATATCCTGGACCTGTACAAAGCTCAGTTATACCATCACTTTCCTCTCGAGTATATTTAGTCATTTCTCGTTCAGCTTTTTTCCAAATTTTATAACGTAGTGCTTTTGGAGTAAGGCCTAGTAAGATTGTACTACCCCACTTCATAATAGCACCATGTTTTTCTGGAATAGTCTGTGCACAAAATAGTGAGTAAATTAATGCCCAACGCACTTGTTTTTTTCTACTAGATTCGTCTTTTGGATAATAGTCCAAAGGTATAACATCAAGTGCTAATCCATGAGGCATATCTAAGTCTTGTTGATATGGTTTAATACATGTTGTTTGAGTATCTCTTATCGTGATAAATAAGTTTCTATCTACAAACTTAGAATCACTTTTAGATAAAAAGTACTCTTTTTTAGCATATTTATTCCATAATTCAGGTAGTTTTTCATAATCTTTTCTTGGCATAAAAAAGTCTAAATCATCATCCCACGGGATAAAACCTTTATTTCTTAAACCACCTATTGCTCCACCGCCACAAAGGTAACAAAGTAAGTCATGTTCACGACAAAATTCTACAAAATATTCAGCCATTTCTAAACTTTTATTTTGAATTTTTTTTAAACTACTCACCTACAACCTCCGCTACTACTTCTTTAAAGTTTTCAACAATAACCTTAACATCTTCATCACTTAAACGAGTGTGCAGTGGTAAAGTTACTTCATTCGCAAAATAATCATAAGCATTTGGATAATCATTAATATCAAAACCTAAGTTACTATATGCAGTTAACAGTGGTAATGGTTTGTAGTGTACATTACAGCTAATTCCACGTTCTGCCATTTTTGTAATAATTTCACCACGTTGCTCATAAGTAGCACCTTTAATATGTGTAATATATAAATGTCCTGAAGATTTATAAATATCTGTATAGTGTACTAATGGCACTACTCTAGTTCCTTCAAAGGCCTTATTATATTGTTCTACTAATTCTACTCTACGTTCTAGTAATTTTGGATAACGATCTAGCTGAACTAAACCGATAGATGCCATAATATCAGTCATATTACATTTATAACCTGGTATAACTATGTCATATTCCCATGAACCTGCTTTTGTTTTAGCTAAAGCATCTTTAGTTTGACCATGAAGAGAATATATTTGAAACTCTTTATATAGTTCTTCATTATCAAAATTAGAATTTTCTTTCCATGTTACACTTCCACCTTCAGCTGTAGTAAAGTTTTTAACTGCGTGGAATGAGAATGTTGTAAAATCAGCTACTGCCCCTACTTTAACACCTTTATAAACACTTCCTAATGCATGAGCTCCGTCAGCTACTACTGCAATACGCCCTAATTTTTCTTGGTATTCACTATTTGCTTTAAATAATGATTTTTTCGCATTTACTACTTCAAAAATTTTGTCATAATCACATGGAATCCCTGCTAAATCAACCGGAATTACAGCTTTTGTTTTTTCAGTTATAGCATTTTCTAATGCTTCATAGTCCATTTCATGACCATCTTTTTGAATATCAACGATTACAGCTTTCGCCCCAACATGATAAATAACACTACATGATGCAGTGTAAGTCATCGCAGGTACGATAACCTCGTCACCTTCACCAATACCTAGTACTCTTAGCACTAACTCTAAGGCAGCTGTTGCTGAATTTAAACACACTGTTTTAGGTGTTGTAGTAAATTCTGATAATCTTCTTTCTAATTCTTTTGTTTTCGGTCCTGTTGTTATCCAACCTGATTTTAAAGTATCAATTACTTCATTAATCTCATCTTCTAATATATCTGGTGGTGAAAATGGTATATTATATTTTTTCATTTCTAACTCCTATTTTATAACCGCTAAAGCAGTTCTTATCATTATTTTAATATCATTTATAACACTAAATTCTTTAATGTATTTTAAATTATATTTCATCTTATCTGGTAAAATTTCTTCTACGTAGATATCATCAATACTTCTACCGCTTCCTTTATACTTCTCAATAACTTCATCTTCATCTTTATATTCTATACTAGCTGGAGATGTTATTCCCGCAGGAAGAAGTAGTGTTGCATTCATTTCATCTGTGTAACGATTTACGTATTTAGCAACTTCTGGGCGAACACCTACAAAGCACATGTCCCCAATTAAAACATTTATTAATTGCGGGAGCTCATCCAAGCGTACTTTACGAAGTTTATGCCCTACTTTACTGATGCGCGGATCATTTTGCTGGGTAACTGCAGCCCCCATCTTATCAGCATCTTTTACCATTGTTCTAAATTTAAAAATCCTAAAAGTTCTACCGTATGTAGTTATTCTCTCCTGCCTATAAAAAACAGGCCCTTCACTATCTAGTTTTATCCAAATAGCGATTCCTAAAATAATTGGAGATAATGGAATAAGCAAAAGTAATGCCAAGACCTTATCAAAAAACAATTTTAAGAATAAAGACACTTTCTTTTTTTGTATATTTTCTCTATATTTCTTTACTATTTCTGTTTCAAATCGCTTATCAACGTTCATTGTCCACCCTACAATGCCACCTAAAGATGAATATCTTAATAAATGGCTACTTCACTCTAAAATAAATATAATTTTTATCCCTTTATTATACCATAGGACAGCTATAAAAACGAAATAGAATTTCTTTA
>ERZ773233.1325-NODE-1325-length-14520-cov-15.974698_pt1 | contig 14520 bp, 14 predicted proteins | sample MGYA00580991_ERZ773233 | MGnify/ENA primary metagenome ERZ773233 (study PRJEB29015, sample SAMEA2738178) | human oral metagenome | biome: human oral; feature: human-associated habitat; material: saliva | place: China | collected 2161 ...
TATTTATTGAGGATGAGGAGGATAGGAATACTCAACCTATCTTGAAAAGAAAAGTCGAAAAGGTCACAAAATATGATCGAGATTATATTTGGGGATTGGTACAAGATCAATTTAGACGAGAGGGTTTTTCTGAAACAGCCAGTGAAATTGCTATGACTGATTTTGAGAGAATCTATCAGTATGCTCTTGACAATGTTCGCTTTGTTAGACGAGCGGAAGTTTTGGCTGAATTTGTGTTTAACGGCTTGTATTCTGTTTGGAATAACCGTGTTAGAAAAGGAGGTGGTTAAATGTCGTCAATCGAGTGGATATTAGTTATGCTCATTGTCATTTCAAGTGGTGTGACTATTTGGACATTGATAGTCGATCAGAAAGGGGTGATAAAGAAATGAAATTTATTGATTTATTTTCAGGTATCGGTGGCTTTCGACTTGGAATGGAAAGTGTCGGACACGAGTGTATTGGATTTTGTGAGATTGATAAATTTGCTAGGAAATCTTATAAGTCCATTTTTCAAACGGAAGGAGAAATAGAATTTCATGACATACGAGATGTTTCAGATGACGAATTTAAAAAACTTAGAGGGAAAGTCGATGTCGTCTGTGGGGGATTCCCTTGTCAAGCATTTTCAATCGCAGGAAGACGATTGGGATTTGAAGATACTAGAGGAACTTTGTTCTTTGAAATTGCTCGGGCGGCCAAACAAATCCAACCACGTTTTCTTTTTCTTGAAAATGTTAAAGGCCTACTCAATCACGATAAGGGACGGACGTTCACCACAATCCTTACCACGCTTGATGAATTGGGGTTTGATGTTGAGTGGCAGGTGCTTAACAGTAAGGATTTTGGCGTTCCCCAAAACAGAGAGAGGGTGTTTATTATCGGACATTCTAGAAAGAAAGGTACCAGACTCCTATTTCCTTTCAGACGAGAAGGTCAAGCAACTAACCCTGAGACTTTGAAAGCACTAGGGAATTTAAATCCATCAAGAAGTGGAATGAGTGGTAAAGTCTATTATTCAGAAGGTCTTGCGCCAACCTTAGTTCGTGGAAAAGGAGAAGGATTTAAAGTTGCGATTCCTTGTATGACACCAGATAGATTAGACAAAAGACAAAATGGTAGACGTTTCAAGGATAATCAAGAGCCAATGTTTACTTTAAATACTCAGGATCGCCATGGTATTGTCGTTGTTGGAGATTTACCAACTAGCTTTAAGGAAACTGGTCGCGTCTATGGAAGTGAGGGCTTATCTCCAACACTGACTACGATGCAAGGAGGAGATAAAATCCCCAAAATACTAATTCCAGAACCAATCCAATTTCTAAAAGTACGGGAAGCAACGAAAAAAGGATATGCTCAAGCAGAGATTGGGGATTCAATCAATTTAGAAAGACCAAGTTCTCAGTATCGTCGTGGTAGAGTTGGAAAAGGTATAGCGAATACGTTAACAACTAGTGGGCAAATGGGAGTAGTAGTGGCTAGCTATGAAGGGGAAGATAAGCAAGTTTATCATGTAGCCGGTGTCTTAATTGATGGGCAATTTTACCGTTTGAGGATACGAAGAATCACCCCTAAAGAGTGTTTTAGACTGCAGGGATTTCCTGATTGGGCTTTTGAAGCTGCTAGAAAAGTCTCTAGTAATAGTCAGCTCTATAAACAAGCTGGTAATAGTGTAACCGTTCCTGTGATTGCCGCAATCGCAAAGAAATTAAAAGAAATAGAGGAAAAAGATGAAAGCATTAAATAAAGAATCAATACTAGATTGTGATGAATTAGAAACAGAATTACATGATGCAGAAATCAAACAGCTGGATGAACAAATATTTTTAATGCCCAATTATCCATGTGAGTTTGAAGTGACATTTTTAGATGATTACCATAAAAAACACAACTACCCCCTATTTTACGAATCCTATCTTCAAAACATTATGGAATTCCTTGAAAGTCAGGATATAAAGAACGGAGCTGATGCCTTTATAGATGATAATCAGAATCTTGTTTTTGTTTTATATGGACAAGGCTATCGAGCCGAGGGAAAAGAGGGAATACTTACAACCCAAGTAACTGTAAAAGCTTATGATGAAGACAAGAAATCAATTAACTTCTCCAATTTATTAGATTCCTTAATCGTCTCAGAATATCAAATGGAACCGAATCTTTGGGAGGTCTCCCATGATTGATCTCTATCTAAGTAAAAATAGCCAAAGAAATCAACTTCTTTTAGAATTCTTCCAAAACTATGGCATTGAGGTATCCTGTCATTCGATTTCTGAAATGACAAGGGATAAATTAATTGAGATGATGAGCTATTCTTCAGATTGTTTTGAGTTTTTATCTCCCAATTTATTACGATTTAAGAACCGTGACAATTTAAGATTAACGGATTTCATTGAAATGATATTAAAAAATCCTGAACTAACCATCAGACTTCCTCTTGCGGTTTCGAATAAAAGAGTTTATCCAAATCTAAATTTGGAGGAGGCTAGAGCTTTATTGCCAAGAGATACGAAACAATTGATTTACATGGCACAAACACATTATTTATCTAACTAAAGGAGAAGCAATATGGCTGAACGATTTTGGGAGAACTTGTCCATTATTTTGGCTGAAAGAAATATTAGCTGGATTGAGTTAACCAGAAAAATGTTTGCGGGAGAGTTTCACTATCCAAGTGAATTGAATCGTTTGTATCAAAAGATTCGTCACTACAAGATGGAACAACGAATGCCTCAAAGTCCATGGGTAGAAAGGATTGTGCAGGTATTAGATTTAGATTATGAAGATTTATTTCGGAGGTAACTATGAAAAGAATAATTCCAGTTTATATATTCCAACAAGTAAATGTCCTATTGGTATCTCTATACTTACTGAAATTTCTTTGTATCGGTGAGTTAACTATACTACAGATTCTCTATGGAGCGTCGCTCATTTCTTTTTTATGGATGTATGGTCAACGAAAACAAGTGGTCAAGGTCAATATGAAAACTAGGATGAAATGGCTTGGTATTGGATTCGTTAGCCTACTGATTATAAGTCTATGTTTTAGTCTGATTCATGCTCAAGGAAGCACGAATCAAGCAAACTTAATTGGGCTTCAACATCAAGTTCCTTGGTTTTCATTTTTATTGTTCTTAATCAATGCGAGTATGGTTGAAGAATTTCTGTATCGAGAAATTTTATGGAACTTGGTTAGAAAATTAGATATTCGAGTTGCTTTGACAAGTGTTTTATTTGCCTTAGCACATCATCCAGGAACCATTCTAGCTTGGTGTTTATATGTTTCACTTGGGATGTTTTTAGGGCTTGTACGCTACAAATCGGACTTATGGGGCAGTATGGGGCTACATTTAGTGTGGAACCTACTAGTTTATAGTTTGCTGCTTTTTTAAAATAGGTGCCCTGATTTTTAGATATTCATAATGAATGTAATTGTTGACAAATATGGACTAATTGCGTATAATGAAGATAATTAAATGATATAATTACTTGTGGGCTAGTGGATATGGTCTGCACCCGCCTGTGGGCTCCGCTCTCAGTTCAGACTGTTTGTTGAGAAAAAGAATAGCAGGACTGCCTACCCTTGAGGAATAGATAGGGCATATCTAGCGTGAGGTGAAACTCAATACGTGGGAGAGAAGGAAGCAGGAGCTTCCTTCTCTTTTTTAGGAGAAAATTCAAATGACTTATACTTTGGAATGGCTAAAGACTTTTGATGGACAGATTGATATTCTCAATGTTAAGATGGATTGCTTGGCCAATACTATTGAGGAAAATGTTTCTCAGTACAAATATATTTATCAGACAGTTATGGAGAACTGTCCTGAAATTATTCTATCAGTCCCAAACTCCTCCATTCCTCATCTATTAGGATTATCTAGAGAACATCATGTTAATTTACCAACTAATAATGCAGGGAGTATTTTTGAAGGATTAAAAGATGATTGGACATTGGAAAGCCTGAATAAAGCTGATAATGGTTGGTTCAACGAAAATAAATTCAAAATAGTTGGAACCTTGTTGCTTTATCAAATGTTACATGTAATGGAGTGTAAATTCTATACAACTGATGGCATTTTGAATAGAAGAGTTGGTAGCCGATTTAGAAGAGATAATATTTATTTTGTAGTCTTTAAATTAAGTAATGGTATTAGTTATACAGTAGAACTATCACGTGAACAAGGTAATCAATACTTTCCAAGGAGCCTTAAAATCAATGATACCTCCGTTACAGATTGTAGAGAAATAGAGCTTAGACTCATTAATAAGATTAGATTTAAGTCAGTTAAGGCAAGAAAGGTGAAATGGCCATCATGATTTAAAAATTGAAATCATGATTACATCACTATTCTTTTCTTAACAAATGTGAGTATTGTCGAAGAATTTCTGTATCGAGAAATTTTATGAAAGTTAATCAGAAAATTAGATATCAGAGTTTCTTTGACAAGCATTTTATCTTGCTGTTTGTATGTTTTTACTAGAAATGTTTCTAGGGCTTCATTTGGAGTGGAAACTATTAGTCCATGGCTTACTTCTTCTTTATAATAGGTGGTCTAGCTTACTTATAGATTCAGTTTGAAATAAAAAACTAAATGAATTGATTTTAAAGAAATAAAATGCTAACAGATATATAAGATGTTAGCATTTTATTTCTAAGAAAGGAGAATGAAATGGTTGATAAAAGAGAAAAACTGATGAACTCTTTCAATCAGTATGGTTTTTTAACTTTTAAACAAGTAATAGATGAAAATTTACACTACAAAACCTTATTAAAAATGGTTGCAGAAGGAAAAATCATTGCTGAAGAAAAAGGCTTATATCGCTTACCTGATATTTATTTAGATGAGTGGTTTGTCCTTCAGTATCGATTTCCAAAGGGAATCTTTTCTTTGGAGACAGCACTTTGGTTACATGGTTTATCTTTGACTATCCCTTTTAACATGACGATGAGTTTTCCTTATGGTACGAATACCAAAAACATTAAGGAAGCAGATATACGTCCTATTATTTTACGCTCTCACTATAGTGAAGGAATTATTGAAATAGAGCGCCTTCCTGGTCAATTTATTAAAGTTTATGAAGTTGAACGAGTTTTGGTTGAATGTCTAAGACCAGTTCATCAGGTGGATCTTCAAATTATTGCACCAGCGTTTAAAAAATATTTTCAACAAAATAAAATTCATTTACACAAATTATTTTATTATGCCCAGCTATTTAAAGTAACTGATAAGTTACAATCTTATACGGAGGTATTATCTTAATGTTTTCAAATGCGAATAGCTTTAAAGCAAAAATCAAAAACATTTCAAAAGATAAGGGAATTCCAGCTCAACAAGTACAACAACATTATTTAATTGAGCAAGTGTTAAAGCTGATTTCTACTAGTTCTTATAGAGATTCCTTCATTGTAAAAGGAGGGTATCTAATAGGTCAAATGATTGGACTAGATAAGCGAACCACAATGGATTTAGATGTCACTCTGAAGGGAACCGAAATGAGCAGAGAAAATTTGATTCATATCTTTGAAGAGATTCTTTGTTCTAAAACTGATGGATTTTCATTTTCAGTAGATAAGCTAGAACCTATTCGCCAAGATGATGAATATGGAGGATTTTCATTAAAATTAAATGCAACTTTTGATACATTAAAGGAGGTTGTTTTTATTGATATTACTACTGGTGATAAGATCACACCAAGAGAAATTACTTATTCAATGACTTCTATCTTTACTAATGAAAGCATCAAGATATGGACATATAATCTAGAGACTGTACTTGCTGAAAAGTTGGAAACGATCATTAGTAGGGGATTAGCTTCGACACGCCCACGTGATCGATATGACCTTTTCACCTTGTATAAACTTAGAAAAGAAGAGATTAATCTTGAAGTATTAAAAAATGCACTTGAGAATACGGCAGAAAAACGTAAAAGTAAAGATATTATTTATAATTGGGAAGAACAAGTGAGAGGAATTAAAATTTCTGATTATCAGAAAGAGCTATGGATTCGTTATCAACGCCAATTTAAGTATGCTAAAGATATCTCATTTGATAACTCTGTTCAGGTTATTAGGGAAATTATGCAACAAATATTTTAGTGCAAAAGTAACTCATTCGTAAAGCAGTGAGTTGCTTTTTTTATTCCAACAATCTCAAAAATGTGATAAAAATTTCAACTACTCTTATCTATAATAAAGCTACCTGTTCTTTGAAAATTGAATCCACTCCGTCTTGATTAGCGTGCCTGTGTAAGTAGGGACTGAGAGTATTTCCCTGTGAAGGGCAACTGGCACAAGACGTGTGTGAGAATTTTCTAACAGACACGGAGTTTATCGTTACCAGACTTAAACGATGCGACAAACTAGATAAAGGAGTTAATCATGAAGGTAGTAAACTTGTATGATTTGAAACAAATGGGAAATAAAGGTGGTTGTACCATCCAATTGATTCATCACTTTCCTTTTGGTATGGGCTTAGGACATCTCAAAAAAGACTACATTGAATTTAAACGTGTTGGTATCTTTGATGGAAAAGCAGTAGAAGTTACTCTTCGAGAACCTTATTCGAGAGATCTACTGCAGGTTGTCAAGTCGATTAAGCAACGTCAGAAATTGATAGCTTATCGTTATAAAGAAGGAAAGCTGCTATTTGTGAAGAAGGAGGCCTCAGATGTCCTCTGAACAACAGGAACGAATGGCAGTTCAATATGCAGAGCGTAGTCTTTTATTTACTGTAAGAAGTCTCTTAAAGATTCTAGAATGGTCTAGACGTCAGGCTTTAGCACAGGATTCCGCCTATAAGATAGGGGTGCAGAAATTAGAAGAATTGCTACAATCTCCTTATTCGATTGATACGATTAATCTGAAAAAAGATTTTTTAGACAAACCAATTGATATAGAGAAATTTAAAGCTTTTTTAGAAAAAGAAGAGATTCCTTTAGCCATCGCTTGGCAAGGGGATTCTCTACATTTCTATACGAAAGACCGTTCGATTCTGGACAATCATTTAGACCATCTGTTAGAAAAAATGGTTAATGATCCGGAGAAATTAGCTGATTTTACCATGGATAAGTCATTAGACGATGCAATTGATGAGGCTAAATCCCAAATTACCTTTAGACAAGAAGGAGCCGTCAAACAGAAAGAGATGGTGAGATGATGTACAGTGGAAAGAAATTCCTACTATTCTCACTGTTAGGCATCTTACTAGGCTATCTTTTTCATCGTTTGACGCTTTTGTATGATTCCTATACTGGAAATAGCTTAAATAAATGGACTCATCTTCTGATGGAGGGTCAAGATGAAGTTCTTCAGTCGCCATGGAATATTTCTTTTACTGGAAAATCAAGTGCTTTTTTTCTACTAGGCTTTGTGATGATGTTGCTGGTTTATCTCTATCTAGAGACTGGTAAAAAACAATACCGAGAAGGGGTAGAATACGGGAGCGCCCGTTTTGGAACTCTAAAAGAAAAGAAGCTCTTTTACGGTAAGGAATTTTCTCATGATACGATCTTAGCACAAGATGTTCGTTTGACATTATTAGATAAAAAACCACCCCAATATGATAGAAATAAGAATATTGCGGTGATTGGAGGTTCAGGAAGTGGGAAGACATTTCGCTTTGTGAAACCCAATCTGATTCAGATGAATAGTTCTAATATTGTAGTTGATCCTAAAGATCACTTGGCCGAAAAAACAGGCAAACTCTTTTTAGAACATGGCTACCAAGTAAAGGTGTTAGATTTAGTCAATATGAAGAACTCAGATGGCTTCAATCCTTTTCGCTATATAGAGACAGAAAATGATTTGAATCGCATGCTGACGGTTTATTTCAATAACACCAAAGGCTCTGGCTCCCGTAGTGATCCATTTTGGGATGAAGCTTCTATGACTTTGGTACGAGCTTTAGCCTCTTACTTGGTCGATTTCTATAACCCACCTAAAACAAGAGAACAGCTCATAGAAGAAAGTCGTTTAAGTCAAAAGGAATACCAAAACTTGTTGAAACGTCAAAAAAAAGAAGTGGAAGAGCGAAAAAAACGAGGGCGTTATCCAAGTTTTGCTGAAATCTCAAAACTCATTAAACACTTATCCAAGGGTGAAAACCAAGAAAAAAGTGTCTTAGAAATTCTATTTGAAAATTATGCTAAAAAGTATGGAACTGAAAATTTTACCATGCGAAATTGGGCAGATTTTCAAAATTATAAGGATAAGACTCTGGATTCTGTTATAGCTGTAACCACTGCTAAATTTGCCCTCTTCAATATTCAAAGTGTCATGGATTTGACCAAAAGAGATACCCTTGATATGAAGACATGGGGCAAGGAAAAATCAATGGTTTACTTAGTTATCCCAGATAACGATAGTACCTTTCGCTTTCTTTCAGCCCTCTTTTTTTCAACCGTATTTCAAACCCTAACAAGACAAGCAGATATTGATTTTAAGGGTCAATTGCCTCTTCATGTGAGAGTCTACTTAGATGAGTTCGCAAATATCGGAGAAATCCCAGATTTTGCTGAACAAACCTCAACAGTCCGTTCTCGGAACATGAGTCTCGTTCCTATTCTACAAAATATTGCCCAACTTCAAGGGCTCTATAAAGAAAAAGAAGCTTGGAAAACCATTCTTGGGAACTGTGATAGCTTAGTCTACTTAGGTGGTAATGATGAAGATACCTTTAAATTTATGAGTGGATTACTCGGTAAACAAACCATTGATGTTCGAAATACTAGTCGTTCCTTTGGCCAAACAGGTTCAGGATCCCTTTCTCATCAAAAGATTGCTCGTGATTTAATGACACCTGATGAAGTCGGAAATATGAAACGGCATGAATGCTTGGTTCGAATTGCCAATATGCCTGTCTTTAAAAGCAAAAAGTACAATTCAACTAAGCATCCAAACTGGAAGTACCTAGCCAATCAAGAAACCGATGAACGGTGGTGGAACTATCAAATCAATCCTTTGAATCAAAGACAAGAAAATCATCTTGAAGGCCTTAGAATTCGTGATTTAACTTTTGAATCTAGTTTAAAATAAAAATAGAAAAGAGGAAATAGATGATTACGCATTTTAAAGGTTTTGTTTATGGAGTAGACGCAAGTGCTATGTTTGCACAAGCTATGTCTTTGTTACAGAAGGGATTGATTGCGGTTGGTGCCTTTCTCGTTGTTGTTGGGATTGTCAATCTTGCAACCAACATTAAAGACGGTGGACCAGGTGTTCGGAATGCCATTCTTGAAATTGTCGGTGGTGTTATGGTCGGGGCTGCTGGAGCCTTTGTAACCCAGATTTCAATTTAGGAGGATAAACAATGACATGAATCTTAGTTTAGTCTCACCCTTTGTTTACCTTGCATCTGAAAAAATATCAGCTGAAAATTTATTTGAAGGATTTAATGTGGATTTACAATCTACGGTAGATCTGATTAAATCACTATCTAGCTACAATCCAACAGTTTGGACTTATATGTCTAGTATTACTAAAAGTGTCATGCAGCCTCTTGGAGTTGCGATTTTATCAGTTGTTCTCATCTTAGAATTTTCGAAGATGGCAAAGAAAATTGCTAACTCAGGAGGAGCGATGACCTTTGAAGCATTAGCACCGATGTTGATTAGTTATATTATGGTCGCAGTTGTAATTACCAACACTACCGTTATTGTAGAAGCTATCATCGGGATTGCGAGTCACGCCATTGAACAAGTGGCTTCCATTGTGGCTCACGGTGGGTCAAAGTATGATACCATCTCTGGATTAAAAGGGTCAGGATTTATTGGCCGGATGATTGTGGGCTTTTTCGCCCTCCTCATTTGGCTTGTTCGGATAGTAAGTGCAGCCATGGTTAATCTTTTGGTATCTATTCGATTTATTCAACTCTACCTTATGATCCCATTTGCCCCTCTTACGATTCCAACATTTTTAAGTGATGAGTGGAAGTCTATTGGTATTGGCTATTTAAAAAATATTATGGTCTATGCGGTACAAGGGGTTCTTATTTTTCTGATTGTTTCTCTTGTTCCTTTGTTTGAATCTGCTGGGAAAATAGCTGTTTCAAATGGTGCAGGAGTCTTGCAATCACTTGCGATTATGTTTGGTAGTTTGGTACAAGCTATCTTACTGATTATTGCCCTCGTTGGTTCTCAACGTACGGCTCGCTCAATCTTAGGTATGTAATTAGATAAAGGCTAGGAAGTGGTTGCTTCTTAGCCTTTTTAGAAAGGAAAGTCATGAATACACGTGTCTTTAAAGACATCTCAAAATACCAACACAGGGCTTGGTTAGGTTTCACCACAAGACAAATCATCTTTGTTTTACCAGCCTTTATTGTCACAATTATTGTTTTGGGCTTGAATCTCTTTTTCTGGCAATTTGGAGATTGGTTTGTTTACGGTTTTGTGTTTGCTTTTACCATCCCCCTCTTGCTTTTTGGAGTCTATAAACCCAATGATTTATATTTTGAACATTATTTGAAATACCGTCTTCATTTTGAACTAACGGTTCCCCTACGCACAATTACAGGAAAGAAAGGACCTGAACATGAAAAGAAAATCAAATACATTAAAGAAACAAAAAACTTCAATGACTAATAAAAAGGAAGAAGTTAAAGATAAAAAAGAGGAAGTGTTACCATCAACGGCTAATACTCTTTCCTATCAAGCCCTGTATCAAAATGGTCTGATGCAGGTAAAAGAAGATTATTTCTCACAAAGCTATTTACTTGGTGATGTCAATTACCAGACCGTTGGTTTAGAAGATAAGGGCGCAATCATTGAGAAGTATTCTGATTTGATTAACTCTTTAGATGACCAAACCAACTTCCAATTGACCATCTTTAATAAAAGATTGAATTTAGAAAAGTTTAGACAAAGTGTTTTGTATGAGGAAAAAGAAGATGGATATGATACCTATCGTAAAGAATTGAATCGGATGATGAATCAAAATTTAGATAGTGGTGAAAATAACTTTTCGGCTGTGAAACTGATTAGTTTTGGTAGAAAGGATTCTAATCCCAAACAAGCCTATCGTTCCTTGTCTCAAATAGGCGAATATTTCAAGAGTGGTTTCTCAGAAATTGATGCTCGATTTGGATCCTTGACTGGAGAAGAACGGGTGAACTTGTTGGCAGATATGCTTAGAGGAGAACACCATCTTCCTTTTTCTTATCGTGATTTAACGAGATCTGGCCAGACAACTCGTCACTTCATAGCACCTAATCTCTTGGATTTTAAAAACAAGAATTACCTACAAATCAATGACCGCTTATTACAGATTGTCTATGTGAGAGACTACGGTATGGAATTAGGGGATCAGTTTATCCGAGACCTCATGCAAGGAGATCTGGAATTGATTGTAAGCCTTCATGCTCAAAGTTCGACCAAGGCAGATGCCATGAAGAAACTACGAACAAAGAAAACCTTAATGGAATCCCAAAAGATTGGGGAACAACAAAAACTAGCTCGTACAGGTATCTATTTGGAAAAAGTAGGTCATGTATTAGAAAGCAATATCGATGAAGCTGAGGAACTCTTAAAAACCATGACCGAGACAGGAGATAAACTATTTCAAACGGTCTTCTTGATTGGGGTCTTTGGTCAGGATGAAGAAGAACTCAAACAAGCCCTAGACACTATCCAACAAGTGGCCGGCTCAAATGACCTAATGATTGATAAACTTCCATATATGCAAGAAGCAGCCTTTAATAGTTTGCTGCCATTTGGTTGTGATTTTTTAGAGGGCGTATCACGGAGTTTATTAACATCTAATGTAGCAGTGAACTCACCTTGGACTTCAGTAGATTTACAAGACCGTAGTGGGAAATATTACGGTATCAATCAAATCTCAAGCAATATTATTACCATTGATCGTAGCCTATTAAATACACCGTCTGGTCTGATTTTAGGGACATCTGGAGCTGGGAAAGGGATGGCAACCAAGCATGAAATTATCACGACCAAAATCAAGGAATCTGGTGAAAATACTGAAATTATCATCGTGGATCCAGAAGCAGAGTACAGTGTCATTGGACGGGCTTTTGGTGGAGAAATGATTGATATTGCGCCCGATTCCCAAACTTATCTCAATGTCCTTGACTTGTCTGAGGAAAATATGGATGAAGATCCTGTAAAGGTAAAATCAGAATTTCTTTTATCCTTTATCGGCAAGTTATTGGATAGAAAAATGGATGGGAGAGAAAAATCGATTATCGACCGAGTTACGAGACTCACTTATCAGTCATTTAAAGAGCCTTCTTTGGAAGAATGGGTCTTTGTCTTGAGCCAACAACCAGAAGAAGAAGCGCAGAATCTGGCACTTGATATGGAACTGTATGTCGAAGGTTCTCTTGATATTTTTTCTCATAAGACCAATATTCAGACAGGATCTAACTTCTTAATCTATAACGTTAAAAAGTTAGGAGATGAGCTGAAACAAATCGCTCTTATGGTTGTTTTTGATCAGATATGGAATCGTGTCGTTCGGAATCAAAAATTAGGGAAGAAGACCTGGATTTATTTTGATGAAATGCAACTTCTCTTATTAGATAAATATGCCAGTGATTTCTTCTTTAAATTGTGGAGTCGTGTCAGAAAATATGGAGCTAGTCCGACTGGGATAACCCAAAATGTCGAAACCTTATTGTTAGATCCAAATGGTAGACGGATTATTGCAAATAGTGAATTTATGATTCTCCTCAAGCAAGCAAAAAATGACCGAGAAGAACTGGTTCAACTCTTAGGCTTGTCAAAAGAACTCGAAAAATACCTAGTCAATCCAGAAAAAGGGGCTGGACTGATAAAAGCTGGTTCAGTTGTCGTACCCTTTAAAAATAAGATTCCTCAAGGTACTCAATTGTTTGATATCATGAGTACGGATCCTGATAAAATGGCTTCTAACTAAGGGGAAGAAAAATGAAGGATAAAAGAGAAATCATACGTGCCCGAAAGGCATTTAGAAGAAGTCTAAAAGATGAGAAGAAATTCTTGAAAAAAGGAAAGAAGGAGGTGAAGAAACAGAAAAAAGATTCCGCTGTACTGGATGAAAAAGCATGGAAAAAAGAGATAAAAGAAAAGCTAGAGGAGATGAGAGAAGCTTCAAAGGCTAGAGTAAAACAAGCAAATGAAAACTACAATCATATTCTTCAAAATAGTCCTCCATCTCTTTTGAATCGCAAAGAATTAAGAGACAGACGATTACCTCATGCTAGGAAACGATTGAAAATAGCCAAGAAGCAATTTAAGGAAGCCAAGGTAGAAGCAAAAGAAGAAAGAAAAGAGAGTCGTAAAGAAAGAAAAACCAATCAAAAATTTCTCTACGGTCAGGAATCGAAACATAAATCTAATTTTTTCTTTCAAGGGAAGAGTTTAGAAGAATTAAAAGCTAAGAAAGAAGTCAAGGACGCAAAAGAGAATCTAAAATCTACTAAACAAGGCTATAAGTCCAAAAAAGTCAGTAGGAAAGCCAAAACTTTTCTTTATGTCCTTGGACGTGAAGGTGGAGAGTTAGCTTCAGAAAATGAAGATTTAGAAGGCTATCGCACGCTACAAGAGACCATTAGAAAAGGAAAACGCTACAGTCGAATTTCTTATAATCTGGGAAAAGCTAGTGTCAAAACAGCACAAGCAACAGGTCGTTTTACCAAGAAGAGACTAGCTAACACAAAAGAGCGATACCATCATTTTAAGGCCGGAAAAGGATGGAAACTAGCGAAAGATAACCCAAGTTCCTTTAAAAATCGGTTTCGAAAGTTAAAGAAACAAGGTCTTACCAGTATTCGAAACATCTATCATAAACTAAAAGCAGCCTTTTCTTTCTTTACATTTGCGGCTGGAAATCCTGTAACCTGGATAGTTGGAGGAATAGTCTTTCTTCTCTTACTTATGATGAGCTTCTTTTTAGGATTCTCATCTGCTAGTTTGATTCAACAAGATGAATTTGAATTAACAAAAGCTTATACCCACCTAACTTGGGAAGACGCAGAACATACTCGCACAAATGACAAAGGAATTACTTATTACACAAAAGTTGATGATGTGATGGGGTATATGAACTTTAAATTCCATGACTATGAGTTACACAAACCAGTTCACTTATTTAGTTCAGAAACTTACAAGGATTATCTCTCTACTTTGTGGCATGATTTAAACGATGGGGAAGATTTGAAATCCATGCAAGACCTTTATGAAACTCCTAAGTATAAACTATCAAAAGATGATCAAGAGGAAATGAAGGAACTAAAAGAAGAAGGTGTCTATGCTTCCATGCAGGAATTGGACAATCCATTTGAGGGGAAAAGCAACGAAGATAGTCTAACCATGACTTATCGTTATGGATACTATGATTTAGACGGAAAACCTACTCTTCAGGAGTACATTCTACTAGAAGCGAAGGCTCACCAAAGGATTGTCGCACCAATGGATGGTGTTGTATCAATAGACGGAGATAATGTTATTCTCACTAACGGAAAAGGAGAGAATGAGAGTCGCTTAACCTTATATTCCATTCATAATGGCCGTGCGATTGAGGGGACAAGA
>ERZ773233.1334-NODE-1334-length-14497-cov-6.438720_pt1 | contig 14497 bp, 15 predicted proteins | sample MGYA00580991_ERZ773233 | MGnify/ENA primary metagenome ERZ773233 (study PRJEB29015, sample SAMEA2738178) | human oral metagenome | biome: human oral; feature: human-associated habitat; material: saliva | place: China | collected 2161 ...
GTATGGTTTCGATGCCTCTAGCCTTGATATGGGTACAGATCCGGAATTTAAAGTGCGAGAGCGAATAGAATCTTTTATTTACCCCTATTATCGCGATGATGTAAAACCCAGATATCGTCCTTCTGAGTATAGGCTATCCTATTTGGAGAAAACTATTGATTTGTTAAAAGAAAATGGAGATGTATTTTTGGTGCGTATGCCATTTGAATTTGAACTGTATGAACTGACAGATACCGTTGCTCCCGACTTTGACATAAAGATGCAAAGAGTTGCCGAAAAGCATAGTGTTCGTTATATATCATTTTGGAAGAGCCCGTCGAACTATAAAACAACAGATGGCGTACACTTGTATAAAACTGAAGGGGAGCGTATTTCGCGAGACATTTGCGATTCTATAACACTTTATTTATGTCCTAAAGAGTGATACCGGATGGTATTGTTTAAGGATTTGTTTAGGTAAAAATGAAATCAAACAAATAGGGCTGACCTCTGCCAGAAAGGTCAGCCCTGCTGTTTTATCCAAATTTAGAAAATTTTTAGGGTGATAATGAAAATATTACATTTTTCTGAAAGGCGGTTTTACCACTTCGGCTTTCACCTCTTTGTTGCGTATGAGGACTGCTATCTCTGTGCCTACCTTGTTAAATTCGGGTTTCACGTAACCGAGTCCTACGCCTACTTTTGCCGTCGGCGACATACAGCCCGATGTTACCACACCGATAATATTGCCTTTGCCGTCTGTGAGTTCATAGCCTTGGCGAGGGATAGCCTTCTCTTTCATTTCGAAGCCTATGAGTTTGCGGCTGACGCCGTTTTTGCGTTGCGATACATATAAGTCACCGTCAATCAGGTTTTTGCCTTCGGCAGGTTTGGTAATCCACCCTAAGCCTGCTTCGATAGGCGACGTGGTGTCGTCTATTTCGTGTCCGTAGAGGCAGAATCCCATCTCTAAACGTAGTGTGTCGCGTGCACCGAGACCTATGGGTTTGATATCGAATTCTTTACCGGCTTCGAAAATAGCGTCCCATATCTTCTGTCCGTGCTGCGGGTAGAAGTATAGCTCGAAGCCGCCTGCACCGGTGTAGCCCGTATTGGATATTATCACATCTTTTACTCCTGCAAATTCGCCTACCTCAAAAGCATAATAAGGTATGTCTGAGAGTTTTATGGGAGTGAGTTTTTGTAGTACTTCTGTGGCTTTGGGTCCCTGTATTGCGAGCTGTGCGATATTGTCCGATGCGTTTTCGATTTCTACGCCTTCGATTTTGTTGGCATTTACCCAAGCCCAGTCTTTTTCGATATTGGCGGCATTCACTACGAGCATATATTTGTTGTCTTCGTAGTGGTATACGATAAGGTCGTCGACGATACCGCCTTTACCGTTCGGGAAGCAGTTGTACTGTGCTCTGCCTACGGCAAGACTTGCTATGTCGTTGCTGCAGATTCGCTGCATAAATTGAGTGGCATTTGTACCTTTTACCCAAAATTCGCCCATATGCGAAACGTCGAAGACACCGACGCTGTGGCATACGGCTAAATGTTCGGTATTGATACCTGTCGGGTACTCGATAGGCATATTGTACCCTGCAAACTCGTGCATTTTTGCTCCAAGAGCAATGTGTTTGTCTGTGAATGGTGTGGTTTTCATTATTATTTACTTTGTTTATTTTTTATAATTATCTGTTTGCTACTATTTTGATGATATTTTTTACGACTTCGGTAGCCTTCTCCATAGATTGGATTGGTACAAACTCGTACTTGCCGTGAAAGTTGTGTCCGCCGGCAAAGATGTTCGGGCACGGCAGTCCCTTGAACGACAGTTGTGCTCCGTCTGTACCGCCACGTATGGGCTTCACCTTAGGTTCTACGCCTGCCTGGCGGATAGCCTCCGAAGCAATGTCTACGATATATTTGACAGGCTCTACCTTCTCTTTCATATTGTAATATTGGTCTTTGACCTCGAGGGTAGCCGTATTGTCGCCAAATTCACTATTGATTTTGTCTACAAGCATTTGCAGGAGAGCCTTGCGTTCTTCGAATTTTTTGCGGTCGTGGTCGCGGATGATATACGAAACGGTAGTCTTTTCTACATCTCCCCCAATCCCCGTGAGGTGATAAAAACCCTCGTATCCATCGGTGTATTCGGGCGATTCGTTGGCAGGTACGGTTGCCATAAACTTTGTGGCTATCTTCATAGAGTTTACCATCTTGTTTTTGGCATAGCCGGGGTGAACATTGGTGCCGTAGAAGGTTACCTTGGCTCCTGCGGCATTGAAGTTTTCGTATTCCAACTCACCTATCTCGCCTCCGTCCATCGTGTAGGCAAATTGGCAGCCAAACTTCTCTACGTCGAAGTGATGTGCCCCCAGACCTATCTCTTCGTCGGGGTTGAAGGCAATGCGTACTTTGCCGTGCTTGACGTCGGGGTTTTTTATAAAATAATCCATAGCCGTCATTATCTCAGCTATGCCTGCCTTGTCGTCGGCTCCGAGCAGAGTAAGCCCGTTGGTTACCACAAGCGACTGACCGCGATACATCGTAAGCTCGGGGAATTGTTTGGGCGAGAGTACGATGTTCTCTTTTTCGTTGAGGATAATGTCGTTGCCGTCGTAGTTCTCTACGATACGCGGTTTTACATTTTTGCCGCTCATATCGGGCGATGTATCGAGATGAGAGATGAAGCCGACAGTCGGAACATCTTTGTCGATATTAGAGGGTAGGGTAGCCATCAGATAGCCTTTTTTGTCGAGGGAAACGTCTTGCATTCCCATATCTTTAAGCTCTTCTGCCAAAATCTTGGCAAACTCCATTTGTTGTGGCGTACTCGGTACTAAGCATGTGTTTTCGTCCGATGTGGTATGTATGGAGACATACTTCAAAAATCTTTCGAGAAGAGCCATTTTCGATTACAAATACTTCGTGTTTGGGGTTACGGTAAAATAATCGACAAAGTTAGTCTATTTTCGGCATTGAACAAAATAAATTGATTAAATTTGCAAATTTCATAAGAATAGAAAAACGTATGAAAGCGTTGAATATTATAATAATATTATTAAAATACTAAGTAACCTTTATCGACTAACTGCTGAATCTCTATGTTTATTTACAGATTAGCGGGTCTTTCTATCCCTTTATACAAAAATAAAAAAACAGAGAATCATATTTAATAATTCTCTGTTTAACGATTAGTCTATTATTTGTACATTTTCTCTAAAAATATCTTTGTCGTTAAATAGCAATCCATATATTCTTGCTACCTTAATATCTTGTTCAAACTTCATACTATTTTTGCTATTCAGCTGTGGATGAAGACTTATTTTACCACCTCTATTAATCTCTCTTATAATAGCTGCTTTATTCTTTTTCACCGCTAGTACTCTAAAATTATTAGTAGAAAAATTCTCACTGTAATCTTCTTTAGTAGTATTTGTTAAAATATGAAGTAGCACCCTCTGAATTTTCTTATTACTATACCTTTTAGTCGCTATTAATTCTACTAAATTACTGTAACTTTCCGCTTTAAGCGCCGCTTCATAAATTCTATTTTCTAATCCTTCACTAACATCGTAAATCTGCTCTATTCCTACTTTACCTAAAGATAAAATTTTATATTTTAAATATGAGAACAACGAGCTCTCAGATGCTATAGTCTCTTTCCTAAGATCAGCAACCATTTCTTTCGAAAGGTATTTTTCTATCTTCTCATCATTTATATTATTTCTTATAGCAGTTGCGCTTAAATGAACCTCTCCTGAAATATCCGAACCGTTCAAACCTTGACCTTCTCTTTTTACAGGAACCATTTTAATATCTAAATCCGCTTCTCTAATAGCTTTATAGTAACTATACGCTAAACTGAAATTTGGATTATTACTTTCCAAACCATATAACACACTATTAATCTTAGCGTGATTAAGACCTGTTTTTAACAATTTCTTATATTCTTCTTCGTTTGTTTTTTGTTGTTTTGTGTAAATTTCTTCAAAAACACTGACATCATCATTTTCAGTTCCGAAGATTAAATGCGTTATTCCAGCCCCGGCCAATATTTCAATACTCTTTCTAGCAAAGTCATCACCATATGCAACACTACCAAGATAAGGTAGAGCAATAACCATATCACAACCACTTCTCACTGCTTCTCTAGCACGTATATAGCCATCCATTATCGCTACTTCACCTCTTTGTGTAAAAAATTCACTCATCACACAAATAACTTCACCATTATTTTCAACAGCCAATTTTCTTGCACATTCTATTAAATATCTATGTCCACTATGCAGCGGATTAAATTCAGCAACTATTCCTATTCTCATTTTTCCACCTCACTTTGTTACTGTTTTTGTACAAATATAAAAGTAGCGAGGTTTTTACTTAATACTCTAACATACTAAGCAATCCACTCGCCTTTTACTTTACTATTCTTTGTCTTCTTCATTTGTTTTTGGGTTGGAAACTACTTTTTCCTCATTATTATCTTCAAAAATATCTACTGTCCAACCTACCAAACTTCCGTCTTCTGCAGTGACCTTGCTAATAGAAAACTGTCTTGATTTTTTGTCCTCATCAGTCAATCTCTTCACTTCTTTTTTCCCGAAGTCCAAAGCTTCTTTTTGAGATTCAAACACTTTTCCGGTAGTTCCAACTCCTTCTGAGCTAGATAGTTTTTTTCCATTATAATCCTGTTGTCTCGGCGCTTTTGAGACTTCTCCACTATTTGCCGTACTTGTATTTTTGTTTTTATTTTGTATAACTCTATCCTCTACTGAAGCTGTATTTTTATTCTCTGTTTTTTGTTCCTCTTGCTGTTTTACAGTTTGATCATTACTCTTTTCAATCTTATTTTCTTTAGCATCTTCTTTATCTTTTGGTTTATCTACCTGTTCTTGTTTTTTAGAATTTTGCGAAGCATCATTCTTCTGTACAGGTTCTTCTTTACCAAAATAACTTATTGCTAAAAAAATAATACCTACTAAAACAAGCGAACAAACACTATATATTAAAATTTTAATGAACTTGTTGTTTTTCATAGTTTCATATCCTTTTTCATACTTACTCTTTATTATACCACTTCTTATAATATTTTGCTAAGATTTACAGATATTTCATCACACTTTTACTTCTCCGCACTCCCTATACTACACTATAAAAAAACTCATAGCCCTCCTTTTAGAGTTCTATGAGTTTTCTTATTATCCTTCTGTAATTTTTACAACGACTTCACCTTTGTCGTTTCTACCTAATGTGTAACTATAATTTTTCTTATTCTCTTTTGCTAATCTATTAATTTCCTCATTAGCATAGTTATGAGCAGCTTCTGAATTACTGAATGTTCCTGGTGCTACTGCTCCACCATTCGCTTCTGTTACTTCTTTTTTCTCTTCTTTATTAGAGTTATTTACTGTATTATTACTATTGTTATTGCTATTACTGTTATTGTTATTAGCATTATTTTGTGTATTACTTACAGTTTTGTTAGTATTACTTGATTTATTACTTTCTGATTTATTAGATGAGTTTGAAGAAGATGAATTATCTTTACTATTAGAATCGTTATTCTCTCTATATTTTTCCTCATCGCTTTTCTCTTTTGATTTAGACTTAGAGCTGTCTTTTTCTTTATCTTTGTCCTTGCTCTTATCTTTATCACTTGATGATGACGAAGTAGTTTCGTTATCTTTTTTCTTAGTAGAATTATCTCCACCTGTAAAATAACTTATACCTATAAATAGAGCACTACATAAGAAAATAGCTAATACAATTCCCCATAATACTTTCAATAATCTATTATCTTTCATTGTATTCCCCTCCTTTGTTTCTAATATATTATAATACTATTTCTTGCATATTTCCACTACTTTCTTTTAATTATAATTTATAAAAATAAAATTTAACTTAAATAAACCCACTATAATCTATTTTTTTTAGTTGAGAAATATCACCTATGCACTTCGATATGTTTAGTGTCAGAGGCCTAAGACAAAATATAAATATAAAACAAGGGAGATTTTTATTATGAAAATTTTAAAAAAAGTATTGCATCTAAACTATAACGAACCTAAGGGAGAAAAACAAGTAGTTAAAAGTTATAACTTCGAAGTTGCCCCTACTGCTGAAGACACTGCTTTAAAAGAAGTTGGCGAAGAGTTAAAAAAACTAATCTCTAAAAACATTGAAGATATTGTCACAAGCACAAAAGAATCACTATAATTTTAGGAGGGAATATAATTATGGAAAAAAAATTAAATATTTACTTTACAACTGATAATAAAAAAACTTATCACATCACTTTATCATTTCCAAAAGATGATTTAAGTAAGGCTACTGTAGAAGCTGTTGCGAAAAAAATTGTTGATACAAAAGTACTTAACAACGATAAACACACTCTTACAGGGTTCAAAAAAGCTACTTACACTACTCGTGAAGTAAGCGAACTTCAATAATAGAAGGGAGGGAGGTGCGGTTCGAACCGCACCTTTTTTTATGGACATACTAAATTTTATCAATACTGTAGGTTTCCCTATTTTTGTAGCGGTTTTTTTTCTTCTTAAACTAGACAATACCCTACAAAATATAGGTAAAAGTTTAAACGAACTTACACGTATTATAGAAACAAAGTTAAATATTAATATCAAAGAATAGTTTAATATAAGGGAGTAAATATTATGACAAGTCAACAAACAATGGTTAACTGGGCAAAGGATAATGTTTATAAATGGATTGATATGGATGGAATGTACGGAGCACAATGTGTGGATCTAACTATGGCTTATGTGAAAAATTTCGCCAACTTCCAAATTTATGGTAATGCCATCGATTACCTAACTAACCCAATTCCTCCAGGTTGGAGACGTTATTTCAAAGGGGATACTGAAATAGCTCCAGGAGACATAGCTATTTGGCATTGGGGCAATTGGGATAAATTTGGCCATGTAGGTATAGTGATTGAGGTAAATGAAGGAACTATCACCTCTGTAGAACAAAATGTTGATGGTACACCTGAACGTGGTGGTATAGCACGTATTATGAGTCGTGATGATACTTACCTAGCCGGATTTATCAGACCTAGCTACGATTCAACTGAAGAATGGACTAGAATTCCTGAAACTGGCCATTTCACCGTAGAGGTTCCTTCTATAAATGTTAGGAATAAACCTAGCAAACTCGGAAAAGTTACCAACACTTACTACAAAGGAGAGCGCATCTACTATGATAGCTATGTAATTAAAGAAGGTTTCGTCTGGATTAGTTATATCTCATACTCTGGTGAGCGCCACTACGTCGCTACAGGGACACATAACGGAAGTGAGAGAACAAGTACATGGGGATCTTTTAGGGAATAAGTATTAATATCGTAGTATAGATATCTTCCAACATCGAAGTTAATAAACAACATAAAAAAAGAAGCGACTGGATATTCCAATCGCTTCTTACTCTTATTTATTCTTTAATTATTTAACACGGATGTAAACTGGTCCACTACCTAAGTTTGCAGTGTTAATTACAGTTTGGTTTCCATTCCATCCACCGTGGATAGCTTGTCCATTACCTGCGTAAACTCCGATGTGAGCTGCTCCCATTCCACCGTTTGCATAGTAAACTAAATCTCCAGGTTGAGCTTGAGATGCTGGAACTACTGTTCCTAAGCTCATGTATCCTGCTGGCCAGTCGTGGAAGTTGATTCCAACTGCTTTAAGAGCATTTGTTACTAACATTGTACAATCTTGGAAAGTTCCTAATTGAGCTAATGCTGCTTGGTAGATTGCTGCTCCTTTGTTTGAAGATGCCGCTTGAGTTGTTGCTGCAGCTGCTGGAGCTTGAGTTTTAGCTGTTACTGTTGGTGCTGCTGTTGCAACTGCTGGAGTTGCAGCTGGTTTTTCTGCCGCTTTAGCTACAGCTGGAGTTGCTACTGGAGCTTCTTTCTTAACTTCAGCTTTTGGTGCTTCTTCTTTTTTAGTTTCTACAGCTTTTGCTGGAGCTGCAGCTGGTGTAGCCGCTGCTTTTGGCGCTGCCGCAGGAGCTGTTGGTGCTGCTGCTGGAGCTACTGTTGCAGCTGGTTTTGGTGCAACTGTTTGAACAGGGTCAACTTTAGCTACAGTTTTTTCTGGAGTGTTTTCCACTACAGTTGCTTTTGGAACTGTTACTTCTGCAGTTTTTGCCGCATTTCCATCAACTTTTAATACTGTCCCAACGTAGATTAAGTTAGGATCTGAAAGCTTGTTTAGTTTAACAAGTTCGTCTACTGTAACACCGAATCTGTTAGCAATTTTTCCTAAAGTATCTCCTAATACTACTGTGTAGTATCCTTGTTCTTTAGCTTGAGCTACTTGAGCTACTGTTGTGTTATAAGTTAATTTATCTCCAGGGAAGATTAATGAACTTGTTAAGTTGTTATCTTGCATAAGTTGATCAACAGTTGTTCCGTTGTTGATTGCGATATCCCAAAGAGTATCACCTTTCTTTACTGTATATGTATCAGCGTCTGCGATTTGCGCTAATCCTACTCCTACTGTTGATACGATTGCCGTTGCGGCTACTAATTTTTGTAATTTAGTCATCTATTCAATCTCCTTAAAATTAGGTTTGAGTCAAGCGACTCATTTATCTATAATAAATACTGTTTTAATTTCTATATCTTTAATTTCTATAAACTATTTTTTCTAAACTATAAATGTCATCAACCTCATTCAACTTCTGTTGAACTTCGTTATATAACCTTGATATACTACCATTATATGTTCTCGTGAAGCCTTTTTCAAGGTTTGTAACAGTTTTGTAATAATAACGATAACTCTCTGTTACATTATGCGGAATTCGTAACATTAACCACACTCTATAAGCAGTTCAATTGCATTTTAAGCGTTTTTGTTATATAGTAAACCTGTAATTTTTAATTTTATTTTCATGGGGGTTTTATGACAGATTTTAATACAGCTAGCTCTGCCTTAAAGATGATTCTTGTCTTCTTAGAAGGTCTTCTATCATTCCTTTCTCCTTGCGTAATACCTATATTACCTATCTATATCGGTATTCTTGCAGGAAAAAAAGAAATGAATGAACACGGAGAACTAGTCTTCAATAAACGTAACACTATTACAAATACACTATCATTCGTACTAGGTATTTGTTCAACATTTTTTATCCTAGCTTTTGCAACAAGTTTCATCAGTATTTTCTTAAATGAAAACATTAAAACATTACAAACCATCAGTGGTATTTTAATCATCTTTATGGGATTACTACAACTAGGCGTATTTAAGATAGGATTTTTAAAACAAGAATTTTCAATAAAAAACAAAGTTAAGAGAAAAGGAAATAAAACTACTCCGATTCTTGCTTTTTTAATGGGATTCACTTTTAGCTTTTCTTGGACACCATGTATCGGACCAATCTTAGCTAGTGTTTTCCTGTATGCATCTAGTCATACTGGAATAATGAGTGTTCTTTTAATTCTTGCATACTGCTTAGGATTTATCTTACCATTTATCCTTATAGCATTCTTCGCTTCTAAATTATTAGAACTATTCAAAAAACATACAAACATACTAAAATACACACAAGTTATCTCAGGGATTATCCTTATCCTAATCGGTATCTTAATTCTGAGTGGATCATTTATCTCTCTAACTAGATATTTTTCTTAAACTTGTGATGTAAATTGGAGGAAAATAATATGAAAAAACTAACAATACTTAGCGCAACACTTCTTAGTAGTGCTCTAATTTTAAGTGCATGTTCTTCTGGCTCTTCGGAGAAAAAAGAAGAAACAAATAAACAAACTTCGACATCTTCAACTAGCGAGAACAAAGCTATCCAAGCTTACGATTTCACAGCTATGGATAAAGATGGAAAAACTGTAAAACTTAGCGATTTTAAAGGGAAAAAAGTTTACATTAATATGTGGGCAAGCTGGTGCGGACCTTGTATGAGAGAAATCCCAGAGTTAGAAAAAACTTACCAAAAATTAAAAAACAATAAGGATGTTGTCTTCCTATCGATGACTTCTCCTAATGATGCAGAATTCAAAAACCAAAGTCCTCAGGACAAAGGTAAAGATGTAATCCTTAATAAAGCAAAAGAACTTGGGGCTACTTACCCTGTTCTTTTCGATGTTAACGACCGTTTCATCATAAACTACGCAATTCGTTCATTCCCGACACATATTTTCATCAACAGCGATGGTACAATCGGAAATAGAATTGCTGGTGGTGTAACAGAAGAATCACTTACTAAAGAAATAGAAAAACTTAAATAATATATAATCCGGGAGTGACTCAAAAATCGTGATTTCAGAGAAATCGATTTTGTCGAGTCACCCCCGCAAAGTTTATTTGATATCTAAAAAACTTTTATAAAGCGAGTTTAGATATCAATAAACCACTGCGTCTATGAGTTCTCATATAAACTTTTTTTAAAATTTATGACTTTTGGGGTATCCCCTTTTATTTTTATTTACTATGTATCTAGATTATAAGAATATTGCTATAGCTGAAATAAATCCACTAGCTAATATAATAAAAATCATTAACCATAATACAATTTTAAATAATTTTTTATTCATATATTACTATTCAACCTCACCTAAAGTTTCTATCCCTAAATCAAGCTCATCAATATTATCATTTGCTTCTTCTTCATCTACTGAGTTATTCTTTTTCCCAGTTTTACTCATAATTTCATCCCTTACTAGGCCGTAAACTTCATTATATAGTTCTTCATTTTCTTCGAATACTTTTTTAACATTTTCACGTCCTTGTCCTAATCGTTCTCCATTATATGAGAACCATGATCCAGATTTGTTAATAATATCTAAGTCAACTGCAAAATCAAGAGTTTCTCCGATTTTTGAGATTCCTTCACCGAACATAATGTCCACTTCAGCAACTTTGAATGGTGGAGCTACTTTGTTTTTTACAATTTTTATCTTAGTTCTATTACCTAAAATTTCACTATCAGCACCTTTAATTGCTTCTCCTTTACGTACATCGATACGTACAGTTGAGTAGAATTTTAATGCACGTCCACCTGTTGTAACTTCAGGACTACCAAACATAACTCCAACTTTTTCACGAAGTTGGTTAATAAATAGTGCAATAGTATTAGCTTTATTTATTTGACCAGTTAATTTACGAAGAGCTTGTGACATAAGTCTAGCCTGTAAACCAATATGGTTAGCTCCCATTACTCCATCAATTTCAGCTTTTGGTACTAATGCAGCTACTGAGTCAATTACAATAATATCAATTGCACCAGATAAAATAAGTTTTTCAGCGATATCAAGTGCTTGTTCACCACTGTCAGGTTGTGATAAGAAGAATTTACCAGGAGTAAAGTCAACCCCCAATGCTTTAGCATATTCAATGTCTAAGGCATTTTCTGCATCTATGAATGCTGCAATTCCTCCTGTTTTTTGTACCTCTGCAATTGCATGAAGTGCAATTGTTGTTTTACCTGATGACTCTGGACCATATACTTCAACAATACGCCCTTTTGGATATCCACCTATTCCAAGTGCTGAATCAATTGCTAATGATCCTGAAGATACTGCCTCTACTTTAATTGGATTTTCTGATGAAATATCCATAATAGCACCCTTACCGTATTCTTTTTCTATAACTTTAATAGCTTCATTAATCGCGGCTTGACGTGCTTTTAAATCGTCTTTTTCAATATGTGTAACTTGTTTGTCTTTTGATTTCTTTGCCATTGTTTTTCCTTTCTTTTTAGTCTCCAATAACAGTAGTTAATGTACCAATTCCTTCAACTGTAATTTTTATTTCATCCCCAGGTTTTAAAAATTTTGGTGGATTTTGAGCAGAACCTACTCCTGCAGGTGTTCCAGTAGCAATAATATCCCCAGCTTCTAAAGGAACTACTTTACTAATTTCAGCAAGAACATCATCAATTCTAAATAGCATCTCAGATGTCATAGCATTTTGTTTGATTTCTCCATTTACTTTTGTAACAATACTCATAGATTCAGGTGAACTAACTTCATCTTTAGTAACAAGGTAAGGTCCAACTGGTGCTGATTTTTCTAATGATTTTCCTAAGAAAAATTGTCCATGTTTGTATTGTAAGTCTGTAGCTGTTATATCATTCATAATTGTGTATCCGAAAATATAATCTAAAACTAGAGGTTTTAGTATGTTTTTTCCTGGTTTTGCTATAACTACAGCTAGTTCTCCTCCGAAATCTAAACTATCTGTAATATCTTTATGAGATGGCACTACTTCATTATTTCCAGCTAAAGCTGTTGTAGCTTTCGTAAAGATAAGAACATCTTTAGGAGTTTTTGCCAACTCATCACCAAGTTCATTAACATGAGCTTCATAGTTGTGCCCAACACAAAGAATATTTTTCGGTGTTCTCGTAATAGGTGCACGCCAAATTATTTTATCAAATGATACTTTATAGTTATCAGCATTACTACTTTCTTCAACTAATTTTAGTACTTTTCTAACTTTTTCTATAAACGAAACACCATATATTTCAATTGCTTCTCTTAACGATTGAGGAATAGTTTCATTATTATCAAAATCTTCAAGTACTTTAATTAAGTCCCATGCACTTTCTTCACGTTTTACTTTTACTCCATATAATTCTTTATCGTTATAACTGAATGATAAAAATTTCATAGTTGCCTCCTCGACTTTTATAATTTCTTTACGTTATTATACCATACTTTTAAGAATATTACTATAGAATAATTCAAAAAAATTAAGTTATCCGTATATTTTATCTGATTAAAATATGGATAACTTAATTAATTATAATCTTTTCTTTAAATTTTTTATTACATCTTTAGGAATACCTAGTCTTAAAAGCTTTTCATCTGGCGCATTCTTAATTTCTTCTAGTGAAGAAAATGATTTTAGCAATAAGTTCTTTCTAACTTTTCCAATTCCTTGTATATCATCAAGGCTAGATTTATACATATTTTTATTCTTTGTCGCTCTATGATAAGTTATGGCAAACCTATGAACCTCATCTTGTATTTGCTTTAAGAATAAATATTCTGCTGATGTCTTAGGAAATTCTATAATCTCATAATCATCAGTAATAATGTATTCAGTAATATGTTTGTCATTTTTCGCTAATCCAATAATCTTAATTTGTTTTAAACCAAGAGTATTATGAACTACATCAATGGCTACATTAAGATGGTTCTTCCCTCCATCGACTATTAATAATTCCGTATTAGTTTTCCTATCTTTATAATTCCTATAAAGTACTTCTTTCATAGTTTGAACATCATTAATACCCATAGATTCATCAATCTTAAATTTTCTATAGTTGTAAGTATTCTTTTTCCCATTGGTGAAATTTACTTTTACAGAAACTGCATCTACTCCCATTATATTGGAGTTATCAAAAGCATCAATGCTATTAATAGATTTTACACCTAACTTTTCAGCAATATTATTAAGTGTAACTTGTAATTTTCTTTCCTTAAGTTCTTCAATAGCAAGATTATTATTTAAGTAATAAGTTGCATTTTCTTTAACTGTATCTAGTATTTTTCTATGATTACCTCTTTTTGGAATTATAACTTTACAATCTACTACATCAGAAAGGAGATTACCATCAACTTCATCAATATATATTTCTTTTGGTAGTTTGTTTAGAGCGTAATATTGTAACAAGTAAGAATATAAAATCTCTTCAGGTGTATCGTATAAATTAAAGTATTCTACCTTACGTTCTATAATATTTCCTAATCTAGATAAAAATATTTGAATACATATATAATCATTATTAAACGTAAAGCCAATATAATCCCTATCTACATTCGTACTATCTGCCACAACTTGATTTTGAACTGAAACTTCTATTGATTTAATGTAATTATGGATTTGTCCAGCAGCTTCAAACTCTAAATTTTTAATGTGTTCTTGCATTTTACTTTGTAAATCAGACAAAATTTCTTTTGTATTTCCAGTTAAGAAAGATTTAATTTTAGAAATCTGTGACTTGTAATCATCTGCAGTAATTCTTTTAGCACATGGGCCTATACACTCTCCAATTTGATAATACATACATGGTCTTTTTTCTACTGGATTACATTTTCTTAAAGGATATATTTTATCTAATATTTTCTTAACCTCTGTAGCTGATTTTATATCAACATATGGTCCAAAATATATATTTTTATTACTCTTTTTATATTTTCTTGTCATTAATAACCGAGGATGTTCTTCCTTAGTAACCATCAAATAAGGATAACTCTTATCATCTTTTAATCGAATATTAAAGTACGGTCTATATTTTTTTATTAAGTTGTTCTCAAGTAATAATGCTTCCTTCTCTGAGTTTACTATAATATATTCAAGATCTTCAATTTTTGAAACTAAAGTTTGTGTTTTTTTATTGTGAGTCCCAGTAAAGTAACTTTTTACTCTATTCTTTAAATTTTTAGCTTTACCTACATAAATAATCTCTCCAATATTATCTTTATATAAATAACATCCGGGATTATCTGGAAGTAATTCTAGTT
>ERZ773233.1339-NODE-1339-length-14455-cov-97.684236_pt1 | contig 14455 bp, 9 predicted proteins | sample MGYA00580991_ERZ773233 | MGnify/ENA primary metagenome ERZ773233 (study PRJEB29015, sample SAMEA2738178) | human oral metagenome | biome: human oral; feature: human-associated habitat; material: saliva | place: China | collected 2161 ...
CGAAGAACTCGAAGCCGCGACGGGTGATGTCGATGATCTCGTCGGCGTCCAGGTGTTCGATGATCGAGGCGCGAGCGTACACGCCCAGGTCAATCGTGCGCCCGTCGGAGGAGGTGAGCGAGGCCGTGGTGCCCTGGTAGGGGCCCGCGACGATCGCGGTGATGTACGTTGACATCTTCTCCGTAGTCGCGAAGCGGTAGGTCCACGCATCGCCGTCTTCCTCGGGGGAGGGGGTGGGAGCGTTGGAGAAGACCTTCCAGCCCTTGGGGGCCTTCACGGTCAGGGTAAAGGTCGACTTCAGGTCGGGCTGCTCGAAGGTCGTGTAGACGCGGCGTGCGTCCGGGACCTCGAACTGAGAGTAGGTGTACGCCTGGCCATCCGCGGGATCGACGAAGCGGTGCAGGCCCTCACCGGTGTGCATGTACTGGCAGGACGCGTCGACTTCGAGCACGTTGTGTTCCGCCAGGTTATCCAGGGCGATGCGGTTGTCCTGGTGGGCGGAGAAGGGGTCGAGGGCATTGCCGTTGAGGCGAATCGAGTGGACGTTGTTGGAGACGAGGTCCGCGAACGTGGAGGCGCCTTCGCGCGCGTCGAACTCGATGCGGGTGAACGAACCGAAGTCGGTGTCGCCGCGCGTGAGGTCCAGCGAGATCTCGTAGCGGGTCACGGAGGAGATGATCGAGGCGCGCTCGGTCGCTTCCTCGCGCGTGAGGTTCAGGCCTGGCATGGGGTGCCTTTCCGTCGATGGAATGGGGGGCGCTGTCGCGCCAAACATTCCTATGGTGTCATGTGTTGCAGGTGGATGCGCGGGGCGCGCCGACTTTTGTCGGCTGGGACACGCTTTTACCAGATGGTGACTCGCTGAGCGGGATCGAGCCACATGCCGTCTCCTGGCTTGACGTCAAACGCCGCGGCGAATGCGTCGAGGTTGCGTAGCACCTGGTTGCAGCGGAACTCGGCGGGGGAGTGGGGGTCGATGGCTAGCATCTGGCGCGCGAACTGGGGGCGAGTCGCGGTGCGCCAGGCACGGGCCCACGAGAAGAAGAAGCGTTGCGGGCCGGTCAGCTCGTCGATAACGGGAGCGGTCTGCGGGGTGAGGCCCTGCTCGGCCAGGGCTGCCACCCACGCCTTCCACGCGATTGTCATGCCGCCCAGGTCGCCGATGTTCTCACCGATGGTCAGTGCACCGTTGACGTGGGGGAGCGAACGCTCGGCGCCGTCCTCCCCGGCGTCCTCGCCTGCCTCGTCGCTCGCGGCGGAGGCCAGTACGGCGGGGGTGAGAACATCGTACTGACCGATCAGGGCGTGGGTGCGCTCCTCGAAGGCGGCCCGGTCTTCGTCGGTCCACCAGTTCGACAGGTTGCCCGCCCCGTCGTAGCGCGAGCCCTGGTCGTCGAAACCGTGGCCGATCTCGTGGCCGATGACCGCTCCGATTGCGCCGAAGTTGACCGCGTCATCCGCCTGCGCGTCGAAGAAGGGGGGCTGGAGGATCGCTGCGGGGAAGACAATCTCGTTCTGCGTGGGGTTGTAGTAGGCGTTGACCGTCTGCGGGGTCATATACCACTCGTCGCGGTCGACGGGGCCCCCGAGCTTGCCCCACTCGCGGTCGGTCGCGTGGGCGCTGGCGGCCCGCACGTTATCAACAAGCGTGGCGGAGGGGTCCAGGTGCAGCGTGGAGTAGTCGCGCCACTTGGCGGGGTAGCCGATCTTCGGGTTGAAGGTCGCCAGCTTGGCCAGCGCCTTCTCCTTCGTTTCGTCACTCATCCAGTCCAGGCCTCGGATCGACTCGCCGTAGGCGTCGAGCAGGCGGCGCACGAGTGCGTCCATCGCGTCCTTGGCCTCGGGCGGGAAGTGGCGGGCGACCCAGGCCCGTCCCATGGCCTCGCCCAGGTAGGACTCGATGAGGGACAGTGCGCGCTTCCATCTGGGGCGCAGCTCCTGCGTGCCCGCCAGTGTGCGGCCGTGGAAGTCGAAGTTCTCCTTGACGAAGTCGGCGGAGAGCAGGGATGCGCGGGCGTCGATGGCCGAGGCGCTCAGCCACTCCTTGAGCGTCGCCAGGTCGGTGCGCTCCCACAGGGAGGCAGCGCCGCGCAGGTAGTCGGGCTGATCGACGTTGACGACGAGGCCGCAGACGGGCATGTGGGCACCGCGTGCCCACGCGTCCCAGTCAAAGCCGGGGGCGAGGGTATTGAGCTCGCTCCACAGGGTCGGGTTGTCGGACAGGAGGGGGTCGCGGTTGGAGACCGAGTCGCGGTGGTGCGAGGCCAGGGCCGTCTCCAGCGCCATGATGCGCCTCGCCGCGCCGTCGGGGTCGGGCATGCCCGCCAGCGACAGGAGACGACCGGTGTGGGCGACGTAGGCCTGGCGGATCGGCTCGTAGTCGTCCTCGCGGTAGTAGGCCTCGTCGGGCAGCCCGATGCCGGACTGGACCAGGGAAACCATGTAGGAGGAGGAGTCGTGCGGGTCGGTGCCCACGTAGGCCCCCACCAGGCCTCCGATGCCCGCGCGCATGAGGGCGCCCATGGCCTCGGCGAGCTCCGCGCGCGTGTCGCACGCCTCGATGACGTCCAAGTCGGCGCGCAGAGGGGCGGCTCCGGCCTCCTCGATGGCGTCCTCGTCGAGGAACTGCGTCCACAGGGTCGCGATGCGCGATGCGTCCGCGTCGTCGAGGGTACCCGCGGCCGCGTCCTGGGCAATTGCGCGGGCATATTTCTCGGACGCGTCGCGCAGTGCGTGGAAGGCGCCATCCATCGGGCGGTCGGCCGGGATTTCGTGGGTCGCCAGCCAGGTCCCGTTCACGTGGCGGTAAAAATCGTCTTGGGGGCGCACGGCGCGGTCCATGTTCGCGGTTTCGAGGACTCGTGCGAGCAATGAGTTCGTCATGCCTTAACTGTAGGGGGTTTCGTGCCGATTGCGCGTGACCTAGAGATTTTGGTGACGTGACCACCGATTTACGTGACAGTCGTGGGCTGTAATTCCCGGTTTTCCCGGTCATTCCGGGACTGGAAGTGCGAATGCCACTTTTGCGCGCGCTGTGCGTGCACATATGTGCACAGGGGTCTGCGAATTCGTGCAAACAAGGGTGTGTGGGGCAGAATTGTAAGCGCAATGAGGCACATCCTCATGAAGACGTGAAGGGAAATAACACGGTGAAGACACTTCGCACTGACGTGTGCGTCATCGGTGGCGGATCCACCGGTGCCGGCGTCGTCCGCGACGTCGTGATGCGCGGCTTCTCAGCCGTCCTCGTCGACCGGGCCGATATTGCCCAGGGGACCTCCGGTCGCTTCCACGGCCTGCTCCACTCCGGTGCTCGCTACATTGCCTCCGACCCCGAGTCAGCCACTGAATGCGCAGAAGAAAACGAGATCGTCAAGCGCATCAACTCCAACGCCATCGAGGCCACCGGCGGCCTCTTCGTGGTGACCGCTCACGACGATGAGGAGTACGCGGACCAGTTTCTGGCCCGCGCCGCCGCCGCACAGGTGCCGGCGGAAGAAATCTCCATCGCCGAGGCTCTGCGACGCGAACCCCGACTGGACCCGCGCATCAAGCGCGCGTTCGCCGTTCAGGACGGAACCGTCGACGGCTGGCAGATGACGTGGGGCGCGATCCGCTCCGCTCAGGCCTATGGTGCCCAGATCCTGACCTACCACCGCGTCACCACCATCGAGCGTGACGGCGACCGCATTTGCGCAGTCATCGTCCACGATGAGCGTGGGGGCGAGGACGTGCGCATCGAATGTGGCTTCGTCCTGAACTGTGGCGGTCCCTGGGCGGGCACAATCGCGGGCATGGCCGACTGCCACGGCGTCGACGTCGTCGCCGGTGCGGGCATCATGATCGCCATGAACCACCGCCTCACCCACTCGGTCATCAACCGCTGCGTGTGGCCTGCCGACGGCGACATCCTGGTGCCCGACCACACGGTGTGCATCATCGGTACCACCGACCTCAAGTCCGACGACGCCGACAACCTGCCCATCCCCGCCGACCAGGTCCAGCAGATGCTCGACTCGGGCGAGGCCATGATTCCCGGCTTCCGCAAGGCCCGCGCCGTCCACGCGTGGGCGGGCGCTCGACCCCTCATTAAGGACTCTCGGGTCTCGGAGACCGACACCCGCCACATGGCGCGCGGCATGAGCATCATCGACCACAACTCGCGAGACGGCGTCTACGGCATGCTCACCATCGCCGGCGGTAAGCTCACCACCTACCGCCTCATGGCCGAGCGCATCGTTGACATCATGTGCTCGGAGATGGGCGAGACCCGCCCGTGTAGGACCGCCGACGAGGCCGTTCCCCCGGCCAAGGAGGCGCGCTTGTACACGATCGGCCACCGCCTCGACAACGTCGAGTCGCGCAACGACGGCCCCACGCACGAGCAGATTATCTGCGAATGCGAGATGGCCACCCGAGCGATGCTTGAAAACGTCATGGACACCCTGCCCAAGGGACAGCTGGACGACGTTCGCCGCCAAATGCGCCTGGGCATGGGCCCGTGCCAGGGCGGATTCTGTTCCCAGCGAGCCGCCGGAATCGCCCACGAGCGCGGCGACATTGATTCGATGCGCGCCAACGGCCTGCTGCGCCTGTTCCTGAAGAACCGTTGGATCGGCCTGTGGCCCATCCTGTACGGCAAGCAAGCCAGGCAGGCCGTGCTCGATGCCTGGATTCACGAGGGCACGCTCGACGTCGAGCACTTGCCCGCAGCCAAGGAAGAGGTCGTTCGATGAGAGACGTCGTTGTTATTGGCGCTGGACTGGCCGGGCTGGCCGCCGCGATCAAGGCCGCCGATGCCGGTCTGAGCGTCACCCTGATCACCAAGGGCGTTGGCGGCATCCAGCTCGGCACCGGCACGGTCGACATCCTCGGCTACGGCCCGGACCCGGTCGAGGCGCCCCTGGACGCGATCCCCGCGCACGTCGCCTCGCGCCCCACTCACCCCTACGCCCACGTGAGCCCCGAGCAGGTCGGTGCCTCGGTCGCGTGGCTGCGGGACATCGTCGGGCCGGAGGCACTCGTCGGTGATGAGACGCGCAACGTGCGCATTCCCACCGGAGTCGGCGCCCTGCGCCCCACCTGCCTGATTCCTCCCTCGATGCAGGCCGGAATCCCCAAGGCGGGCTCCCGCTACGCGATCGTGGGCCTGGCGCGCTTCAAGGACTTCTACCCCAGCCTCGTCGCCGAGAACCTGTCGCGTCAGACGGACCCCGACGGCGCCCCGATCAAGGCGCGCGCCCTGAGCGTCGACTACGTCGTGCGTGAGGGAGAGATCGACTCCGTGGGAACCGTGCACGCGCGCAGCCTCGATCACGAGGAGAACCGCGCGCGTCTGGCCGCCCAGATTCGCCCTCTCCTGGAAGACGGTGAGATCGTTGGCCTGCCCGCCGTCCTCGGCCTCGACGACCCGAACGCGTGGCGAGACCTGGCGGACAAGCTCGGACACCCGGTCTTTGAGATCCCGGTCCAACCCCCGTCGGTGCCCGGCATGCGCTTGAATGCGTCGCTGACCCGCTTGGCTTCCGCCAAGGCGCGCGTCGTCCTCGGCTCGCCCCTGAAGGCCCTGCACGCCGCCGACGGGCGCGTTCAGGCCGTCGAATACGCCAGCGCAGGACGCGCTACCCGCGTGGAGACGCGCGCGGTCATCCTGGCGGCCGGTGGATTCGAGTCCGGCGCTCTGGAGATGGACTCCTACGGTGTCGTGCGCGACACCGTGTGTGGCCTGCCCGTCATGGGCCCCACCGGTCAGCTGCTGCACGCCGACTTCTGGGGCGAGGAGCAGCCCCTGTTCCTGGCGGGACTGGCCGTCGACGATTCCATGCGCGTCGTCGACGAAAACGGCAAGGCCGTGTACACCAACCTGTTTGCCGCGGGCGGCAACCTGGCCGGCGCCACCCGCTGGCGCGAAAAGAGCGGCGAAGGCATCGCTCTGGCCAGTGCCCTGGCCGCCGTTGACGCGATCGTGGAGGAGCTGAAATGACCCTGGAGATGTCAACGCTGATGGGACCGAGCGTGGAAGAAGCCGACGTGTTCTCCCTGGAGGGTGACGCCGCGCTGCGCGCCAGCCTCGACTCGTGCGTGAAGTGCACGATCTGCGAGACCCAGTGCCCGGTCATGCGCGTCACCGACCTGTTCGGCGGCCCGAAGTACTCCGGCCCGCAGGCCGAGCGCTTCCGCAAGGACGGGCAGATGGTCGATAAGTCCATCGACTACTGCTCCTCGTGCGGCACCTGCTCGCTCGTGTGCCCCCAGGGCGTGAAGGTCACTGAGATCATCCACCACAGGCGCACTGCGATGAAGGAAGCGCACGGCATCCCCATGCGCGACCGCCTGATCGGGCGAACCTCGCTGATTGGCACCATGATGACCCCGGTCGCTCCCATCGCGAACTGGGCGCTCGATGTCAAGCCGATCCGTGTGGCGATGGAGGCCATCATTGGCGTGCACCGCTCGGCCCCCATGCCGCGCGCCTACGGGCGCACCTTCGAGGGCTGGTTCAAGAAGCACAAGCCGTTGCCCGGCTCGGGCACGCGTGGCCAGGTGATCTTCTTCCACGGTTGCGCCGGCCAGTATTTCGAGGTGGAGACCTCGATCCACTCGGTCATGGTGCTCGAGCACCTGGGTTACGAGGTCCTGGTCCCCAAGCACGGGTGCTGCGGCCTGGCCCTGCAGTCCAACGGCCTGTACAAGGATGCGCGCAAGTACGTCTCGAAGCTGACGAACGACCTGCGCACGGTGAACCGCGATGCGCCGATCATTTCCGCGTCGGGCTCGTGCGCGGGCATGCTGCGCCACGAGGCGCACGAGATCCTCGAGATGGACACCCCGGAGCTGACGGATGTGGGTAGCCGCATGTGGGATATCAGCGAGTTCTTGCTGCACCTGTACGACAAGGGTGAGCTGGACACGAACTTCCAACGCATCGATGTCACCATCCCGTACCACGCGCCCTGCCAGGTCAAGTCCCAGGGGCTGGGCAAGCCGGCCATCGAGCTGATGAGCCTGATTCCCGGCGTGACCGTCAAGGACTCCGAGCAGCCCTGCTGTGGCATTGCGGGTACCTACGGCATGAAGAAGGAGAAGTACGCGATCGCCCAGGCCGTGGGCGCCCCCGTCTTTGACTTCATCAAGCAGGTCAACGCCGAGCTGGCGGCCTGCGACACGGAGACGTGCCGCTGGCAGCTGCGCACGGCCACGGGCGCGAACGTCGTCCACCCGATCTGGCTGATCCACAAGGCCTACGGCCTGCCCAACGGCTGAAGCCTCACGCAGTATCCCCGGGCGCGCGAGACAATGCGTGCCCGGGGATATTAGTGTGTCCCCATGAGCATTTCTCGTCGTGTTGTTGTCACTGGTGCCTCCACCGGAATTGGGTGGGCCACCGCCCGCCTGTTGGCCCAGCGGGGGTGGAGCGTCGTCGCGGTGGCGAGGCGTCGCGAGCGCCTGGAGGCTCTCGCGGCCGAGATCGGCTGCGAGTACTGGGCGGCTGACCTGACCGATGAGGCACAGGTGGAAGTGATGGCCGCCCGCGTCCTGGAGGGTGGTCCCGTGGATGCTCTGGTGAACAACGCAGGCGGCGCGATCGGCGTCGACCGCGTGGCGGAGGGGGACCCCGCAAGGTGGAGCGCGATGTTCGAGCGCAACGTGATGACGGCCCTGCACTGTACGCGCGCCTTCCTGCCGGGGATGTGCGAGCGCGGGGGAGACCTCGTCTTCCTGACCTCGACCGCCGCCCACGACACCTACCCGGGAGGCGGGGGGTATGTCGCCGCCAAGCACGCCGAGCGCATCATCGCCAACACGCTGCGCCAGGAGCTGGTGGGTGAGCCCGTTCGCGTCATCGAGATTGCGCCGGGCATGGTGCGCACGGAGGAGTTTTCGCTCAACCGGCTCGGCTCCCAGGAGGCGGCCGACCGAGTCTACGAGGGTGTTGCGCAGCCCCTCGTCGCCGAGGATGTTGCCGAGGCTATCGTGTGGACCCTGGAGCGCCCGTCCCACGTCAATATTGACTCGATGATCGTGCGCCCGGTGGCCCAGGCGACGAACACCCTCGTGGCCCGCACGGCCCCAGAGGCGTAGGCGGCGAGTCCGCGCGAGGCAGTGGGACGAGGCCGGGGCGGGCTGGTGCGCGGCGAGCGTCCCCGGCCTCGTTCCTTCTACTTGGTCCAGCCCAGGACGCGCACGACGCCTGGGACGTCCTCGGTGGTCATCGTGACCTGGGTTGCGTCGCCGCCTGCGACGGGAGCGACGAAGAGGGGGAGCGAGAGGTCGGAGTAGGGGTCCTTGGGCGACGCGTACAGTACCATCTGCGTGCCGTCGGGGCTCACGGCTAGCCATCCTTCGATGGTGTGAGTGCTCTCCAGGCCGGGCAGAGCGACTTTCGTCCAGTTGGAAACGAGCCGCGTCTGGTCCGCCGGGGTGGTCTGGGCGAGAGGCGTACCGGGCTTGGAGTAGATGGTGCCTTGGTCGATCGTGAGGCACGTGCCGTCGGGGGTGACGGCGTCCGCGCCGAAACAGCCGACGCCGGCCTCGTTGGCGACCCACATCGCGGTTTTGGTGCGCTGGATGGACAGGTCGGGCATGACTTGGAATCGTGCGTAGTTTTCGACCGTGAAGTCTGTGGGAACGGGCTCGGGCGCTTCAGTTTCTGAGGGGAAACGGTAGATTGTGCCAACGCGATCCGATGCGGCGTCCTTGTCGATGTGGGCCACGTAGATGGCTCCGTCGGGGCCGAATTGGGCGAAATGATTGGACACGGGGGTGTGTCCGCTCGGCGTGGGAATCGCGTCGTTGAGGACGGTGAGCGTGCCGTCCGTGGAGACCACGGCTACCTTTTCGTTCTCGCCGTCGTTGTTCGCGACGATCATGCGCGAGAAGTCGGGGGAATAGCACTGCATATGCTCGCACATGTACCCCGGTGCGGACAGGTACTCGCTCGGGAAGGTGAAGGTGCGCGTCGCCGTGATCGTTCCCGATTGCGGGTCGATGGCCCGCACGGTGGTGACCGTCGTGTCGATGCCAGCGTCGGAGGCGGCGAAGATGATGCCGGACATGGGGGCGGTTGCGGGGTCTTGGGAGGTGGTGGGCCCGCCGGAGGAGGGGTCCGATGGCGCTCCGGTCGTGGAGGGGGTCGAGGAGTGGGCGCAGGCGCCCAAGGCCAGGGCGCAGGTGGCGGCCAGAATGAAAGTCGTGTAGGTCTTGGTGGTCATGATCGTCCTCGTTTGTCGCTGGTGGGGTGGGGAGGGAAAGGCCCTAGCTGCGCCATGCGATAGGGAGAATACGGTTAAAGGGGTGGGTGTCGGGAGTGATCGTCCGTTCCCCGCTTCCGTCGACGTTCATGACGTGAAGGGCAAAAGGGCTGTTCTTGTCTGGGGCCATCATGAAGGCAATCTGCTTGTCATCGGGGCTTATGAGGGGCATCGTGTCGAACTCGGGAACAGAGAACTCGGTCGGTTTGAAGATGGTCGTCTCCGGAGCGGGGGTGGTGTAGTCGGGTTCGGCGGTTGCAGGGTAGGAAAACAGCCCCTTGTCCCTGGTGAGCCGATAGCAGGTGTTGGTGCTTGAAATCGCGTCGCCGGGGTGCCAGCAGTAGACAGTGTTGTCGATGGTGCGGGTGAATTGCAGCGCGGTGTTCGTTGTCAGTGTCGTCCCCGCCAGCAGGTTGAACGCATGCTCATTGCTGTCAGAGGGGCTTGTTTCCTTGACGAGTTCGGGCGCCTTATCCCCGGGCTTGAGCCGATAATATCGCGAGGTATTTCCCTCGGTTTGGGTGTAGTTGCGGCGCATGTAGAAGTAGCCGTCCGCTGAGAATGAGTAGGCCTCGTCGTCGACGAAGGAGTATCCCGGATCGACGGGAATCATCGCGCTGACGTCGGTGAAGGTGCCCTTGGTGTCGAGATAGCCGACGTGGTAGATGAGCTGTTCGTCGGTGTGGCTTTGTCGCATGATCATGTACGAGTAGTCGTGTGAGTAGCAGCGGTTGTACGGGCAGCCGTTCAGGGTGGGAGTCAGGGCGTCATCGTCGGGGAAAATGCGTGCGGCGACGGTTGTGCCCGTTGCTGGGTCGAGGGCGCGCAAGACGGTGTCGTCTCTGCGGGATTCTTCGATGATGAGGCCTCGCATCGGCTGTGTTGTCATGGCGGCGAGATCGGTGTCGGTCGTGGGCTCTTCCTCCGTGGGAGAGGCGCTCTGTGTCGCTGTGGGCTCGGGAGCGGACGTCGGTGTCTGGCTGGGGGCTGAGGAGGAGTGGGCGCAGGCGCCCAACGCCAGGACGCAGGTGGCGGCGAGCAGAGCGGACGACAGGGTTTTGATGGACATGTGGCACCTCTTGAGGATAATCGGCGGGTGTCGAACGTTGTAGGATAGTTGTGAGCTGACAAATATAGCAAGCTTCAAAAAGTGATACGCGACACCTATCGTTTCATAGCGTTTTCACAGTTTCGCCATAAGGTCCGCTTATGTGCCGCTCCTAATCTGCGAGACAATGATGCACAATTCAGCAGAAAGGAGCGTCCCCATGTCGGAGGACAACAAGAACGTGGCGGGTGACAGTGAGCGCACCTCGATCCTGCCCCAGTCGGAGCTGCAGGCCGCGGATCAGACCGAAGTCCTGCCCACGCACGTAGCCCAGGCGGAAACGGCGCAGATGCCTCCCGTCGCACAGCAGGAGGGGGCTGGCGCGTTTGCCGGCACACCCCTGGAGTCTGTCGCGGAGGCTTCTGCCGACGATCAGTCGGATGACGAGGCCGTGGCGGCTAGCGCCGCGACAGTCGAGCCCGCATCGAAGAAGATCTCGTGGGGCAAGCGCGCAGCTATTGCCGGTGCCACAGCGGCACTGCTGTCCGTCGGCTTCGGCGCGGGCATCATCACGCATGCAGCTATCCTCGGCGACGGCGAGGACTTCTATGAGCAGGGCTACGAGGACGGCTACAACGACCAGGGATACGGCGACGAGGACGAGGACTGGGAGTCGAACAGCGGGGACCAGCAGGACCAGAATGTTGGCCCCGGCGGTTGTCAGCCCAGGCCTGGTGCCGACCAGCAGGGGCCGGGTTCCCAGCAGGGCGATACAGGCAGCACCCGCCCGGGACCTCCTCCGGAGGGCGGCCGAGGCCCCGGTAGCACCCGCAGTGGGGGTAAGGACGTGAGCGGCCAGGAATCCGATACGAGCGCCAGCTGAGCGCTGAGGGTGCGCGAGGTGGTCTGCGTCTCGCGCACCCTCTACGCGAGCGTGGCCACCAGCGTCGAGATAGCCACCCCGACCAGGAGCGCCGCAAACACGAGGCCGAGGATGCGATTCGAGACGCGGGTCGTGAGCCGAGCACCCGCAAGCCCGCCGAGCATCGATGAGCCGGCAAAACACGCGACCATCGCCCCGACCTCAGGCGTGAGCGTTAGCGAGCCCGACAAGGCGCGCGAGACCAGGCCGAAAGCAGCGGTGATCACCATAACCAGCAGGGACGTGGCGGATGCGCGTTTCATCGGGTAGTGCAGCGCCAGGTGCAGCGCGGGCACGATCACAAAGCCGCCGCCGACCCCGAAAAAGCCGGTCAGAAAACCCGTCAGCGTCGCGAGAACGACAACGCGCACAGCCGTGGGTGCACCCGAGGAGAGACGCGAGCGCACCGAAGCCCCGGCCTCGTCCACGGGCGTAGCGCTTGCGCGCAGCTGAGAGCGCACCATGCACGCCGCAACCACGGCCAACAGAGCACAAAAGGACAGCATGAGGGCACGCGAGGGCACAAGCGGGCTCAGGGACGAGCCCGCCCACGTGCCCCCCAGGCCCGCGAGCGCGAAGAGGGTACCGTCGCGCCACGCGACATCGCCCCCGCGCCCGCGCATTGCCAGGGACACGGAGGCCGTCAGCCCCACGATGATGAGGGACAGTCCCGTCGCCTGATGGGGATCACGGCCCAACACGTACACCAACACGGGAACCGACAGGATGCCACCACCCGCACCGAGGGAGCCGACGACGACGCCCACGACGATGCCGATGAGCACAGCCGACACAATCACGACCGCACCCCGGCTAGGGACGCGGACTTGGCCGGCGAGGAGGCGGGGGAAGGGAGGCAAACCCCGAGGGAGACCGCCACAGCGGGATCCATGATGTCCGAGGCAGGCCTGCCCGCCGCGATCAGCATGCCCATCGCGCGCAGGACTGGGGTGGCGTGCTCGTAGAACGCCCGGTATCCCTCGCACAGGTAGTTGTGCGCCCCGTCACCGCGTCGGACGAAACGGTCTTTCGGGCACCCACCCCAGCACAGCCGCAGGTGCGGGCACACCCGACACTGCGCGTCCACATCCGGCTTCAGGCGCGCGAAGTCACGCATCTTGTCGGAAGAGGCCAGCTGCGCGAAGGACGAGGAGTTGATCGACCCCACCAGCCAGTCCGGCTCCACCCAATGGTCACACGCGTACACCTCCCCGTTGAACTCCATCGCCATGTTCACCCCACACGTTCGCGCGTGCACGCACACCGACGCCGAACCAAACATGGCCGCCAGGGTCGAATCAACATCCTGGATGAAAACCTCGCCCACGTCGCTACGCACCCACTCGTCGAACACCTCACACAGGAAACGCCCATAACCAGACGGCGAGGTCGAACGGCTCGTCACGCAGTCCCCGTCTTGGCGATACAACAACGCCGACGTTCCGGACCGCCAGCCGCGCTCAGCCTGGGCCAGGTCCGCGGCGCGTACCCGCTCCACAATGGGAATGAACTGCAGGTACCGTGCTCCCAGCTCGTCACGGAAATAGCGGTAGACCAGCGAGCCGTGCGCCTCATTCGCGGCGTTGACCGTGCACAGAATGTTCGTCTCAACCCCCGCGCGCGCGAGCTCCTCCCAGCCGCGCACCACCATCGCATGAGTGCCGCGCCCGCCGCGGTTCACCCGATAGGCGTCGTGCAGGGGAGCGGGCCCGTCAATCGACACGCCCACCAGGAAGCCGTGGTCCGCGAAAAAGCGCGCCCACTCTTCGGTCACCAGCGTCCCGTTGGTCTGCAGAGCGTGACGCACCCGCTGAGCGGGGCGACGGTAGCGCTCGCACAGTTCCATAAGGTGTTCGAAAAAGCCGAGACCTCGCAGGGTGGGTTCCCCGCCCTGCCACAGCATCGTCACCTCGCCGTCGGGACTCGACTCAAGGAACGCCTCCACGTAGCGCTCCAAGGTCCCCTCCGACATGGTTTGGGCCCCCGCGTCGTACAACAGCTCCTTCGACAGGAAAAAACAATACTGACAGTCCAGGTTGCAGGCCGCCCCCGTCGGCTTGGTGACGACCGAAAAAGGAATCCGACGAGTCATGAGCCGTCGCCTTCATCCGCGGACCCCGACGTCAGGGGCGTGCGCTCGCGGTCGTCTTCTTCCGGCGCGCGGTGCGCCGCGACGTAGGCGCACCCCTGGGCCGCCCCGAGGGGACCGAGGGAAGCGCCGACCACGTCGATATCCCACTCCATGACCGGCAGCAGCTCCGCTCGCATGTGGGCGGCGATGTCCTCTTTGATGGAGGGGAACGCGTCCACGATCTCGCCCGCCAGAATGATCGCTCGCGGGTTGATGAGAAGGCCGGCCGACCCGAGCACGTAGCCGACGGCCGCCGCGGCGCGCTCCAGCGCGCCGAGCGCACGCTCATCCCCGGCGTGCACGGCGGCGCGCAGCGCCGTCAGGTCCTGTGCTCCGGCGCGCTCGCACAGGGCGGGAATCGAGGCGAGCGTCTCCAGGCAGCCGAGCTTGCCGCACGCGCACAGGGCGTCGTTACCGGCCACCGTGATGTGGCCCAGCTCGCCGGCGAGCCCCGTTGCCCCGCCCACGAGGCGGAAATCGGACACGACGCAGCCGCCCACACCCCCCGACAGGCGCAGGTAAATGAACGACGACATACCCGAGCCCGCACCCCACAGCCCCTCCGCGAGGGCCGCCATGCGCACCGTGTTGTCCACCACCGGGGCCGCGGGCCACCAGCGGCCCGTGAGGCTGGCCAGCTCCTCCACGCTCGGATAGGCGTTTGAGGATAGGCGAGCGTTGCGGCCCATCGGAATGGGCGCGCCGACGCCGACCGCGCGCACGTGCGTCACGTCGACGCCCTGGGCGGCGGCGCTTTCGGCCAGGGTCTCGCAGGTCTGTTCGAGCGAGCGGGACATCGATGGGGATGACGGGGAGACGATGTGGACGGCCGCCAGGACAGCCCCCGACCGGTTGAGCATGACGCCGGCGCAGGAGGTGCGCGTGATGAGCAGGCCGACCGCGTGCGCCGCCGTTGCGTTGAGAGCGAGGAGCTGAGTGGGGCGTCCGCGACCGGCCGCGTTGGAGCGCACGGCGCCAACCGATCCCTCGTCCAGGAGGGTTGACAGTGCCCGGCCCAGGTTCGTGCGGGAGGTGTCCAGGGCCTCGCACAGCTGCGAGCGAGTCGCGGGGGAGAGCGCCAGCTGCGCCACGATGCGATCTTC
>ERZ773233.1341-NODE-1341-length-14453-cov-15.136338_pt1 | contig 14453 bp, 9 predicted proteins | sample MGYA00580991_ERZ773233 | MGnify/ENA primary metagenome ERZ773233 (study PRJEB29015, sample SAMEA2738178) | human oral metagenome | biome: human oral; feature: human-associated habitat; material: saliva | place: China | collected 2161 ...
CCAGTATTTGGTAGCCCAGTTTGTTTAACTGCTGGAGCTTGATAGGTAACATCTTTTCCGATAGATAGTTTGTCATTTGTAGCCGCTAAGACTGGTTTGGTTTCTCCCTTAAACTCTGGAAGTTCATGGACTGCCGCCTCAGCGCCATTGACGCCACCTACGTACTCTGGTAGGTCATTTGAAGCTGCTAAGACAAAGTTAGCGCCTCCTCTATATTCAGGAAGCTCGTTAGATGCAGCTAGGACCTCATTAACTCCACCTTTAAACTCTGGCAGTTCATGGACTGCCGCTTCAACAGCATTGACCCCACCTGTAAATTCAGGTTTTTCAACCGTTGGAGCTGCTTCTTCGCCTACTGTTGCCAAAGGACCTGTGTACTCTGGGATTTCTGCCACTAGGGCTTCCTCAGCATTAACACCACCTGTAAATTCAGGTTTTTCAACTGTTGGAGCTGCTTCTTCACCCACTGTTGCCATTGGACCTGTATACTCCGGAACTTCATGAACCGCTGCTTTCTCAGCATTGACACCACCTGTGTACTCCGGCACCTCATGGATAGCAGCTTCACTGCCATTAATACCATCGCTTAGTTTAGAGCCAGCTAAAGAAACTGGTAAATTGTGCATGCTTTCAATTGCACCCTCAGCTAGACCTGTAATTCTTTGACCCATATCCTCTGGATCTATTGTGAATAGGAGAGTTTTTGTATCGTACTGGGTCATGAAGGTTGCTGTTTTACCATTTGCCAACTGAAGGGTCGGAGCCTTATTTACCAATACTTCCGAATCAAACTCCATGGCAATAATACCTGGCCATTTTTGAATAGCATATTTTACTTTTGCTTCTTTAGGAGAAATTCTGTCTTTGCTTAAGAAATCCCAGTTGAATTTCTTATAGGATAAAGTATAATCGTTTTGATTGCCATCCGCATGCTCATAAAGCAAACCATATTCGCCATTTCCGAGATCTTGGAGTGAGTTGTAAGCAAACTTACCACTTTGTATAGGATTGTGTTTAAGCCATGTCAACTCACCATTCTCCTCAACACGAGCCAGGTGAACCAAACCATTGTTGCGCCCAGGACCACCAGCATTGCTGAGTAGAATGTATTCCTTTCCTTCATGCATGGTGTGAATAGCGGACATTTGAACATAAACGTCCTTTACTTGAGGATAACGTTTGATTTCCTTATCCCACGTTGCTCCCCCATCATGACTGGTCGCAACCTGAAGATCACCAGTCAACCCACGCATAAAGAGCTTGAGATCTCCATTATTCAACTGAACAACGGTTGACTCCGTATTTTGAGCACCTGGATTATTCATAGTTGAAGAATGAATAGTTTGGTTACCTACTGGACGGTTATCATTAACAGCTTCACCAGCATGCCAAGTTTCACCATGGTCATCTGAATAAATAACTCGCGAAGACTGAGAACCACTTAAGTAAGATACGTTATTTGTTGTGTAGGCAGGGATAACGAGACGTCCTTTGTGAGGTCCTGAATGCAAGGCAATCCCCGTACCCGGTCCAGTACCTAAGAAGTGCATCCAGTCCTTACGAATGCCGTATGTAATATCCTTAGGTGCAGACCATGTTTTTCCATCGTCATCACTGTAAGACATCCATAGGTAGTTGGTATTTGAAACCCTAAAGATATTCTTGTCGCTATAATCAAAGTAGACATTACCGATAAGTTCTTCGCCTTTGTAAAGATCACCCTTATCACTATAGGCAGGTTTCTTAGGATCAACTACAACTCGGTATTCAGTTTTTCTATTTTCAGGGTCGAAAACTTCACCATTTTCACGGATTGTATACCGTCCTGCATCACCTTGTTTATACAAGACTTGGTAAACCTTGTCACCAATTTGCTCATAGGCTTGAGGTGCTTTTCCTGGTAAATCTCTAACTGCTTCCCCTTCTACAAACATATCAAAAATGGAGAAGATTCTCTTAGTCTTTGGGTCTTGGACTAGGGCCATGTCGATATTGACAGGTGAGCCCGCATGAGCTCTCTTGGCATTCTCATTATCACGAGGATTAGAGATAACAATTCTATCTCCCCAAGTTTTCCCATTATCATCACTACGACGAACAACCATACCGATGTCACCCCAGTCAGAGTGATGCAAGCGTCTTTCATCAGCTCCAGCAATTAAGGTTCCCTTGTCGGTTTTAAGGAGGGCTGGAATTCGGTAGCTTGCGATACCATCTTTATTTGGCTTGCGGTTCTCACCACCTTCAAAAACGTCCACTTTATCAGTAACTTCTGCTCCTTCCGGAAGTTTCTTCTCCAACTCTCCTCTTTCAAAAAGTTGGCTACGTTTTTTAACTTCTTCTGGAGAAAGGGCACGATCATAAACCGTTAGATTACGAACTTTAAGATTAGAGCCCCAGAAGTTTTTGCCTGTACGTTTCAATGTACCAATTTGCATACGGTTGACATCTGGCATATCTTGGATGAAACGACCAGACTTAGGACTTGTGCGCGACAAGACACCATTTACATAGACTCGAACCTGACCATTTGGTTGATCTGCATTTGGTCTTTCAACTGTGAAGGTTACAGAGTTCCACTCACCTGGCTTAATCTTTAAAGGAGCATCTTTATAATCACCATAGAAATGATTTCCATTGGCATCACGACCTTCAACGATAGCTGTGTTATTAAGGATGGCCATGGTGAAGTATTCATTTACTTTGGTATCACTAGAAACCGAGAAAAGACTGTATAAATTAGGAGCAGATGCATCTGGCTTAAACTCCATATGGATGGTCGCATTTTGAAGTTTTTTAAGCTTGTCGAGCTCCTCTTTCATATCAACTATTTGACCATTTGCAGGATTGGTTTCAACATCCTCTTTCTCAATAACAGTATTGACGTTTTCTAACTCTCTTGCATAAAAGTCACGCGGAACACTTCCAACTTCTTCGTCTTCACTATCTGTTCCTGGAGTTTCACTTGCCGCTTCTGTTCCTGTTGGTTTTTCAGACCCTGGGTTTGCTTGCAAGTCTTCACGGTTGACTTCTGTTCCACTATTACTTACTGTAGTTACTGGATCTGCAGGCTTCTGATCTAGATTAGCTAGACTTCCTGTTTCTGCTTCTTTGTTTGTTGTTGCTTCTTGGGCCAAGACCGGAGTAGCACCAAAAACAACCGCTCCAATCACTACTGAAGCTGCTCCAACTGCAAATTTTCGAATTCCGTATCGTTGTTTTCGATCAAAATGTTTCTGATTCATATATTCCCTTTCTTATTAAAGAATAAAGCGCTTTCTTTTTTTCTTAAAATTTTAGTCCTAAATACTTAGGGCAAAAAGAAACTGTATTATTGAATGGAAGTCCCACTCTTTTTAATTAAAACTACTTTTGCAACTTAAAACTAAACTAGCTCCAAGTTTTTCTCCTTTCAAATTTATTATTATATTTATTATATAATAAATATTCCAAATTATAGATATAGTAGTGCATAATAGATTTTACTTTCAAATATAGTTAGAAGAGTCAAACCTTATGAAACTACTTTCATCCTGTATAAAAAATTCTGGACTTCATGAGAAGTCTCAGGATATTTTATTGAGCAAGGTAGGTAAATGGAATCTCACTCCCACACAACCAATTATAGACTTGGTCATTAACATGGACATTCATGGCCTCATGAGCGTACTCTGGCATGATACGATAGCTCTTTTCACAGGTCAAGCGATTATAGATAGCAAACTGGGTAATTGGATAACAAACATCATCATCAAGTCCTGTAATCATTCGAACAGGTCCTTTAATACGATGAGCAAAGTTTTTCACATCGATGTAACCCAGAGTTTCCATGATTTGATCTTCTGTTTCATGGAAGGGATCGTGAAACTTAAAGTAGCGGAAAAGTTCATCATAGGCTTCACTAGTATTACCAATCTCAATGACTCGTCTGAAGTCTGATAAAAATGGATAGATAGCAACTGTGCGCTTAATACGAGGGTTGAGACCTGCAGCAACCAAAGCCAAGGCTCCTCCTTGAGAAGCACCGTAACTTGCCAACTGTTCTTCATCAACTTGTGGAAGACTGGCCACAATTTCAACTAGCTGATAAATATCCAGATAAACATCCTTGAAAAAGAGTTGATCTTTTCCTTCTACTGCTCCACGGATAATTTGACCCTTAACTGTATTCCCTAGCGGAGATCGTAAGCCATCTTGAGAATAGCCAGATTGACCTCGCACATCCATGGTCACGACACCGTAGCCAGCTACCGTAAAGGCTAGCATATCAGTCCAGTCCCAACCACGACCCATATAACCATGGAAGTGGAAAATGATCGGAACTTTCTTTTCTAGTTTTGGCAATACGACACGGGCATAAACTTGTCCATCACGAGTCCCTTTAAAGGTCAATTCATAGCAATGAACATTTGGAATATGAAAATCACGTTCTTCTAACTGGTAAGCCGGTAGAGTAGACAATTTTGCTAGCTCTCCATCCCAAAATGCATCAAACTCTTGAGGGACTTCATCACGTCCTTTATAAGTTTTCATTTCTTCTAGTAATGCTGGATTTCTCATAGAATCCTCCTTATTGCAAGCGTTATCATAACTGTATCATATCTGGAAATTCATTGCAAGAAAGACCTTAAAACAGAAAGTGGATTTAAGCTCTCTAACTAATCAAGTTTAGTTTAAAAGTAGTTTCATGGGATTTTCACTAGGAGACCTCATCTACCTAGGATTTGACAAATGAAATCATTCTAATACGAAAAAAGAGAGCAATTCCTTGCTCTCACTATTTATTCTCTTTGTTTACATAGTGTCTTTGACAGAAACTGCCACCATTTTAGCCTTTGCTCTCACCTTGCCAGCAACAGTCATTTCCATGTTAACGATTGCTTTTCTAGCTCCCAATTCCTCAAGTGTAGAGGTAACAATGATCTCATCATCGATTGGTGTCGGACTTAGATAGTCAACTTCTAAATGGGCAGTAATAAAACGTCCAATCACAGTTTCTGGTGTTAAGTCCAAGCCTTTTTCATGATGTGAAAACCATGCTGCCGAAGCAGTCCCGTGACAATCAAAGATAACTGCAATCATACCACCAAACAAATTAGCAGGTACTCCACCAGTGTACTGAGGATCCACCTTGATACGACTGATACAACTTGTACCTTCAACACTTGGATAAGTTTTTAAATGTAAGCCCAAATCATTTTTAGGACCACACCCCCAGCAATGTTGGAATCTTTCGCCATAAGTATCTTGAACCGCAATAGCTCTTGTTTCTAAAGTCATGTGAACTCCTTTCAGAAGTAAATTGATGTGTTTCGATAATTATAACAACCTTATTAGCATTAGTAAATAGACTGGACCAATAATTCTATTAATCCCTAGTCTAAGTTTACATTATAGACAGAAAAAGAGCCTTGCAGCTCTTTTCTTAATATTTAGGAGAAGGTTGTGGTTCTGTTTGAAATATTTTCTGATAGTTTACTTTAATTGTCATCGGACATTCCTCATTTCTTTTTGGTAACTCTACTATAAGCGATAATCCTAAAAGCTTACTTAACATTTTCTTAGAGAAAACTTAATCCAAATATTCTTTCTTCTGGAGATTGAGGGCAACTATATGCCATTCTGGATTCTCTTGCCAGTTTGGTAGCGAACTGATATAGCTGGCAACCTTTCTAGCTTCTTCTAAAATAGGGAAATCTTCGATAATATCTGCCACCTGAAACTCTGGTAGCCCTGATTGTCTGGTCCCGAAGATCTCTCCAGATCCACGCATTTTTAAATCTTCTTCTGCTAGAACAAACCCATTGGTCGTTTCCGTCATAATCCGCATCCGGTCTTTCCCAGAGTCGGTCTTGGGATTAGCGACAAGAATCGCATAGGACTGTTTATTCCCTCGACCTACACGACCTCTAAGCTGGTGGAGCTGACTGAGGCCAAAACGGTCGGCATCCATGATAACCATGACCGTTGCATTGGGAACATTGACCCCAACCTCGATAACGGTTGTAGAGACTAAGATATCCGTTTTTCTTTCTTTGAAATCCTGCATAATCTGGTCTTTTTCATCACTCTTCATCTTCCCATGTAAGAGGGCTACTTCTGCTTTTCCTGTAAAATGAGCCGTCAATTCTTCTGACAAGGCAATGGCATTTTTAAGGTCCAGGGCTTCTGATTCTTCAATCAAAGGGGAAATGACGTAGGCTTGGGAACCTTTTTGTATTTCTTCCTCGAGCCAGGTTAGGACTTGAGGCAGTTGTTCATGCTTGATCCAGCGAGTGATGATAGGTTTTCGCCCAGCTGGCATCTGGTCGATAATAGAAACATCCATATCCCCAAAGGCTGTGATGGCTAAGGTTCTTGGAATAGGAGTTGCTGTCATCATGAGGACATCAGGATTGTCTCCTTTCTCTCTCAGAATTCGTCTCTGTCCTACACCAAAACGGTGTTGCTCATCAATGATAATCAAGCCAAGGCGAGCATAATCCACCCCCTCTTGAATCAGGGCATGGGTCCCGATAATAAAATCTGCATCGCCTTTAGCAATAGTCTCCAAGACCTCACGCCTTTTTGCAACTTTCAAGGAACCTGTCAAAAGCTCGATTTTTAATTTCGGAAAGAGCCCCTGTAAACTCTCAAAATGCTGCTCTGCAAGAATCTCTGTTGGAACCATGAGGGCGGCCTGGTAACCAGCCGTTACAGCAGCATACATAGCAAGACCTGCAACCACTGTCTTCCCGCTACCGACATCCCCTTGTAAGAGTCGATTCATGTGATGGTCCGACTTCATATCTGTTAGAATTTCTTGCAGGCTTTTTTCTTGGGCTTGGGTCAAGGCAAAAGGAAGAGTCTCCTTGACCTTAGTCAACTCATCTTCTGACCAGTTCAAGACCAGACCACTTCCATGAACCTTATTTTCAGACTTGAGGGTCTGCAGCTGCATTTGAAAGTAAAAGAGTTCTTCAAACTTGATCCTACGAAGTGCCTGCTTATACTCTGCTAAATCCTTAGGGAAATGCATGGCACGCACAGCCTGACTACGGGACATGAGTTTGTATTTATCTAGCAAGGACTGGGGGATGTTTTCTTCTAGCAAGAGATCCAAGCCCTGATCAAAGGCTGTCTTGATAACCTTAACAAGACCAGCTTGACTAACCCCTTGGGCCAGTCGATAAACAGGTTGGAGGTCATCTTCTACTTGGGCTAAAACCTTCATACCTGTCAGACTAGCTTTGGCGCGGTCCCACTTGCCAAAGACGGCAAGAGTTGCCCCTAACTCAATCTTATCTGCCAGATAGGGCTGGTTAAAGAAATTAACCGCAAAAACAACTTCTCCCTGCTTAAGACTAAAGCGAAGACGATTGCGCTTGAAACCATAATACTGGACACTGGCAGGTGTCACAACTTGACCAGACAGAACAGCCTTTTCTCCATCTTCTAATTCCAGCACTTGCTTGCTCTTAAAATCCTCATAGCGGAAAGGAAAGTAGAGCAAGAGATCTTGCAAGTTTTCAATTCCTAGCTTGGCATACTTCTCAGCTGATTTAGGTCCCACACCAGGCAAGACATGCAAGGGTTGATGTAAATTCATGCTCCTATCCTTTCCATCTGTTTCTTAATAATATTCTCTCGGAATGCGATCACTGAGGAGGCAGACTACCTCATAGTTGATAGTTCCACGATAAGTCGCTACCTGTGTTGCTGTAATTTCCTCATCACCATTCCTACCAATCAAGGTGACTTTGGTCCCCAATGGATAGGCCTTCGGTAGACGAATGGTGATTTGATCCATAGAAACTCGTCCGACGATTGGACAGAATTGCCCATCCACCAAGACTGAAAAATTCTGCATGTCTCGCGTCCAACCATCTGCATAACCGATTGGCAGAGTGGCGATTACTTGCTCACTGTCCGCTTGATAGCTAGCACCGTATCCTACAAAAGAACCAGCAGGAACTGTCTTGACATGGACGATAGCCGACTCTAAAGTCAAGACAGGTGTCAAATCATAAGGCAAGTCCAGAACTTGACCACTAGGATTAAGCCCATACATGGCATCTCCCATACGGACTGCATTGAAAATAGTCTCTGCATGCCAAAGAGTTGTTGCGGAGTTGCTGGCATGTACCAATTCTGGCACTTCCTTCATGCCTGCAAGAATGTCTTTAAAACGCTTCAATTGGATATTAAAGTAGGTATCTGACTCCTCGTCTGCAGTTGCAAAGTGAGTGAAAATTCCCTCGACACAAGCACCATGTTTTTTCAACAAGATTTGAGCTTCCTCAACCTGATTTACCTCTCTAAAGCCAATCCGTCCCATACCTGAATCAATCTTGAGATGAACGGTCAAACCAGCTAGCTCAGCCTGATGACTTACTAAACTTTGAACCCACTCTAAGCCTGCAACTGTCAAAGCAATATCAAATTCTCGAGCCAGTTCAACGGACGCTAGCTCCGATACACCCAGAATGAGAATTTTTTTATCAATGCCTGCTTGACGAAGTTCAATAGCTTCATCAATATTTGAAACACAAAAACCATCTACATCATCCTGGATAGCAGTTGCAACAGCTACAGCTCCATGTCCATAGGCATTGGCTTTCACTACCGCCCATTTAAGAGTATTTTGGGTAATGTGTGCTCCCATTTGTTGAATATTATAGCGGATTGCTCCTAGATTAATGAGAGCCTTGGTCGGTCTGTGTGGACTAGATTTCATGATTTTCCTCCAAAATGACACTAGCTGTCACAAACTGATCTGTATGGCTGATGGATAGCCAAACTTTTCCTGAAAAAGGAGACTTATTAAAGTAAGGGGCACCTTTCTCGTTATTCAAAACTTCTAAATCTTGAAAACTAAGTTTACCGATACCAGTTCCAAGAGCCTTAGCAAAAGCTTCCTTAGCTGACCAGCGCCCCGCTAAAAATTCAATTTGTTTACGACCTTTAAGACTATTAAATCGTTCCATTTCACTGGCAGTCAAAACTCGTTTGACAAAGCCGTCATGCCGTTCAACTGCTCCTGCTATCGAAGCTAATTCTTCAATATCAATTCCGTGTCCAACTATCATTCTCATCAAAAGGAGTTGAGATTCCCCCAACTCCATCCTTTTCATTTATTTTGTTAAAGTAGTATAAATTTCTTCTACCAGGGCTACTGTATTTTCCCAACCTAGACAAGGATCGGTAATCGAGCAACCAAAGATTTCTGGTTGATTTTGGCGACCATCAGCTAGATAAGACTCAATCATAAAGCCTCGGACCGTTTTCTTAATCTTTTCATTCCAGTCACGATTCTGTAAGGTATGACGGACAATTCGAATTTGCTCCATATATTGCTTACCTGAATTGTCATGATTGGTATCGATTATGATAAAAGGGTTTTCCAGGCCCATAGTCTCATAGCGACTGATGGCATCTAAAAGCGTTTCATAGTAGAAGTTAGGCTCATTTTTGCCGTATTCATTCATAGCACCACGAAGGATGACGTGGGCCAAAGGATTTCCTGAAGTCTCTACTTCTTGGCCATGGTAGAGGAAGGTTTGCTTGTTTTGTGCAGCATAGATAGCATTAAGCATAACACCGAGATTGCCTGATGTCGGATTCTTCATTCCTACTGGAGCATCAATCCCTGAAGCCACAAATCGGTGCTCCTGATCCTCTACTGATCGAGCGCCTACTGCATGGTAACTGACCAAATCATCAACCAAAACTAGATTTGATGGATAGAGCATTTCATCTGCCGTGGTCAAACCTGTCTCTGTGATTACGCGGTAATGGAGCTGACGAACAGCCTGCAAACCATTGATGAGACTTGGAGCTTCATTTGTATTTGGTTGATGAATCAAGCCCTTGTAACCATCTCCATTGGTACGGGGCTTGGCCGTGTAGACCCGCATGACGATAAAGATTTTGTCAGCTACTTTTTTCTGCAAGTCGGCTAATCGACGAGCATACTCCAATACTGCTTCTTCATTATCTGAAGAACACGGACCCATCACTAAAAGGATCCGATCGTCCTCACCTGAGATGATAGACGCCAATTCTTTATCACGCGCTTCCTTATAACGCAAGACTTCAGGTGACAACTGGGTCTCAGCCTTAATGGCCTCAATATCTATTTCTTGGCCTTTTTCGATAAATGCCATTTTATTCTCCTAGCGTTTGGTAGATTTCACGGACAAGCGCTTCTGTATTATCCCAGCCTAGACATGGGTCTGTGATAGACTTACCAAAAACCTCAGGTGCATTTTGACGTCCATCTTCTAGATAAGACTCAATCATGAATCCACGAACATATTTTTTAATTTTTTCATTCCAGTCACGGTTAATTAAGGTCTGACGAACGATACGGATTTGCTCCATGTATTGCTTGCCTGAGTTGTCATGGTTGGTATCAATGATAATAAAAGGATTCTCCAAGCCCATTTCTTCATAGCGAGCAATGGTTTCTAGCAGATTGTCATAATAGTAGTTAGGGATGTTTTTCCCATATTCATTTAGGGCTCCACGCAAAATAGCATGAGCGAGTGGATTGCCACTTGTCTCCACTTCTTTCCCTAGGAAAAGGAAACTTTGCTTATTTTGAGCTGCATAAATCCCATTAAACATGACATTGAGATTGCCTGATGTAGGATTTTTAAAACCTGTTGAAAAATCTGCCCCACTAGCTACAAAACGGTGCTGTTGGTCTTCAACCGAACGAGCTCCGACAGCCATATAAGAAATCAAATCATCTACAAGTGGTAGATTTTCTGGATAGAGCATCTCATCAGCGGTTGTCATACCAGTCTCCGTAATGACACGATAGTGCAGTTGACGAACTGCCTTAATCCCATTAATAAGACTTGGAGCTTCCTTAGCATTCGGCTGATGGATCAATCCCTTATAGCCGTCTCCATTAGTACGAGGTTTAGCTGTATAGACTCGCATAACCATAAAGATACGATTTTTGACTTCTTCTTGTAGGGCTGATAAGCGCTTGGCATACTCGAGGACTGCCTCTTCATTATCTGATGAACATGGTCCAATCACTAATAATAAACGCTGATCTTCCCCACGAATGATAGCTTCTAACTCTCGGTCTCGTTGTGTTTTATTTAAAAGTGCCTCTCCATCTAATCTAGACAAACTACGAACTTCTTCGATATTAATTTTAGGACTTCTTGCTGTAAATACCATGAGTCGTCTCCTTATAAAGTAAACGGACGCCAAGTAAAAATTCACTTTTCACTAGGCATCCGCCTGAAAGTATTCAGTCTTAATGTCTTTTAGCATGACAATTTTTAAACTTCTTACCTGAACCACATGGGCATAAGTCATTGCGCTTCACCTGGCTCAAGTCCAAATCTTCTGGAAGATTAGCTTGCTGAGCAGCGATGTTACGAGTTGCTGTTGTACTGATATGACGCTCCGTTTGAGGGCGTTCTTGTTCATGAATCTGAGCTTTCATCATCAAACGAGTCACATCAAATTCAATAGAACCAATCATATCATTGAACATACGGAAACCTTCTGCTTGATACTCTACGACTGGATTGTTCTGAGCATATCCACGTAGCCCAACAGCATTACGCAGCTGGTCTAAAGCATCGATATGGTCTGTCCATTTGTTGTCAACTACACGTAGAATCAATACTTTTTGGAATTCCTTAACAGCCTCTTCATCACGAAGTTTTGCAACCTGGTTATTGTAAACAACCAAAGCTCGTTTGAAGAGTTCTTCTTTGATAGCTTTATCTGACAAGCCTGACAAGTCTTCAAGAGAGATAGAGTCCTCAGGAAGTAAATTGTATTTAGCAAAGTTCAATATAGCTTCTAGTTTTTCATTTTGTTTAGAACGAGCATGATTGTCTACCACACGGTTAATAGTGCGTTTAATCATGGCATGAATCTCAGGAGCAAGATCTCGATCGGCTGTAATAACATCATAACGTTGAGCATAAATAATCTCACGTTGCTCACGCATAACATCATCATACTGAAGGACTTGTTTACGTGTATCGTAGTTGTTTCCTTCAACACGTTTTTGAGCCGCTTCTACTTGACGAGTCAACATACGAGATTCAATAGCTTCGTCAGACATGTTGAAGCGTTCAAAGACAGTTTTCAAACGTTCTGAACCAAAGCGTTTCATCAAATCATCTTCAAGAGAGAGGTAGAATTGAGATTCACCTGGGTCTCCTTGACGTCCTGAACGTCCTCGGAGCTGGTTATCGATACGACGACTCTCATGACGTTCTGTACCGATGACACAAAGTCCACCAAGTTCACGAACCCCTTCACCAAGCTTAATATCAGTACCACGACCTGCCATGTTAGTTGCGATAGTAACCGCACCACGTTGACCAGCGTTCATGATGATTTGAGCCTCTTTATAGTGGTTCTTAGCATTCAAAACTTCATGAGGAATGCCAGCTGCGACTAGTTTCTTCGAAATGTAATCACTGGTTTCAACAGCAACAGTACCAACCAAGATTGGCTGACCTTTTTGGTGGCGAGCCTTAACATCCTCAACAACAGCCTTAAACTTAGCCTCAAGACTAGCAAAAAGTAAGTCTGGATGGTCGATACGTTGAACTGGACGATTTGTCGGGATTGGAATAACACGAATATTATAAATTTCACGGAATTCCTCTTCCTCTGTCTTACCAGTACCTGTCATCCCTGACAATTTCTTGTACATACGGAAGAGGTTTTGATAGGTGATTGAGGCAGACGTTTTAGTCTCATCTTGGATTGGTACAGCTTCCTTAGCTTCAATCGCTTGGTGCAATCCGTCTGAGTAGCGACGCCCTTCCATAGTCCGACCTGTAAATTGATCGACAATTAAGATTTCCTGATCTTCACTAACCACATAGTCAATGTCCAAGGTCATGATGTAGTTGGCACGAAGAGCATTGTCGATAAAGTGAGTAAGAGCCACGTTTTCAATATCATATAGGTTGCTTAGGTTGAAGTAACTTTCAGCCTTGTCAATTCCTGAATCAGATAGGCCAATTGTTTTAGACTGGATATCAATGATGTAATCATCTTTATCTAGTGATTTAACATATTGGTCTGCCATATGATAAAGCTGACTAGTCTCAACAGCATTTGCTCCTGACACAATCAAAGGAGTTCTGGCTTCATCAATCAAGATTGAGTCAACCTCATCGACTAGAGCGTAGTTAAGCGGACGTTGAACCATAGTTTCTGCACGCACAACCATATTATCACGAAGATAATCAAATCCAATCTCTGAGTTTGTTGAATACGTGATATCACAAAGGTAAGCTTCTTTTTTCTCCATCGGAGACTTAGCTGCCAAGTTAATTCCTACTGATAAACCAAGCCATGAATAGAGCTCACCCATCTCAGTCGCGTCACGTTCAGATAGATATTCGTTGACCGTAACAACGTGTACCCCTTTACCTGAAAGTGCATTGAGGTAAACTGGCATAGTCGCAGTCAAGGTTTTACCTTCACCAGTACGCATCTCTGGAACGTCACCATGATGAAGAACAATCCCTCCCATAACCTGAACTTTATACGGGAAAAGACCAAGAACACGCTTAGCACCTTCACGGACAACCGCAAATGCTTCATACAACAACTGATCAAGCGTTTCACCATTTTGATAGCGTTGTTTAAACTCTACTGTTTTTGCTTGTAGCTGCTCGTCTGTCAATGCAGCCATCTCATCTTCATATTTTATGACTTTATCTGCCATCTTTTCAAGACGACGAAGTTCTCCCTTATCATTTTCGATAATTCTTTTTAATAAATTTGCCATTTTTTTCCTTACTTTAAATTCTGAATATTTTAGAATGTTCTTTTTATTGTAGCATATTTGCACAATTTTTTCAAGAAATATTCCGTTTTCCCTAAAGACGAAAAAAGAGCCAATCTCTATGATTAGCCCCCTTAAAATTTCTCTTCCGAGGCTAGTTTTCTTTCAGGTACAAGCTTGCCTATTTCTTTCAAGGAAGACTAGATTTTTTCTTTTCCAATCGTAGCTTATTCATAAATTTTAGACAAGCATAGATTTTCCAGTCATTGACTAAGGATAAAAAGACTAAAAGTAGCCAAATCACCCATCTAGCAAGATCCCTTGGTTCTTGTAAAATAAAGTTAAATAAGACTAGCGAAAAAAGAGTGAAAACTAGACTAAACAATGCTGCTAGAGGCATATAAAACCAATAAAAATAGTAAAAGACAGAAAAGTACTTACTTCCTGGCTGTACCTTCCCTTGCCAACGAAAAAAGTAAAAGTAGGGTGCCAAAATCAAGAATTTTAATAGTTTTTCCATCTCCTTACCTCTCCAACGCTTTCCTTATTTTATTATAGCAAAAAAATCTGGAAATATCCTTCCAGATTCTACTTTTTTACTTCCGTTTTCTTGCGATCAGGTGAATCGGTGTTCCTTCAAAGACAAAGGCCTTGCGGATTTGATTTTCCAAGAAACGTAGGTAAG
>ERZ773233.1342-NODE-1342-length-14441-cov-20.878771_pt1 | contig 14441 bp, 8 predicted proteins | sample MGYA00580991_ERZ773233 | MGnify/ENA primary metagenome ERZ773233 (study PRJEB29015, sample SAMEA2738178) | human oral metagenome | biome: human oral; feature: human-associated habitat; material: saliva | place: China | collected 2161 ...
GCGCTTTGGGCACCCCCATTCGTTTCTTGTCCTGCCCCCCGGGCGGCGAATCCGAGCATCATTATTTTATTTTCGGGGGGCTTGCTTTTTGAAAAAGAAAGCCCGAAGTCCTATTCAGAAGGGCTTCGAGGTGGATTTTTTTGCCGTTTTGAAGTTTACCGGACAGCAATTATTTACAAAAACAATCTCTGCATCCGCATCCTGCAAATTGCGCACAAAACATACCACGTCACACCGAAAAAGAAAAACTCCACTTCCCTCAAAAGTGGGAAGTGGAGTATAAATCAGGAAGTGCGAAGAGTTATTCGCCCTTTTCCATCTTAGCTTTGAGCGCAGCGAGTGCGTCGTTGTCGCCGAGGAGGTTAGCAGCAGCCTGGTTGTTGAGAACTACAGCTTCTTCCTTGTTGGCGCGAGGAGCAGCAGCGCGGCGGGGCTTCTTCTCAGTACGTTCAGCCGATACGCTTTCGTCGAACGTGCGCGTGTGCGAAAGGAGGATGCGGCGGCTGTCCTTGTTGAACTCGAGCACCTTGAAGGGAAGCTTCTCGTTGAGCTGAGCTTTCGAGCCGTCTTGCTTCACGAGGTGACGAGGAGTTACGAAGCCTTCAACGCCATACTGGAGCTGAACAACGGCACCCTTGTCGTGAAGTTCAGTGATCGTACCTTCGTGTACGCTACCTTCGGTGAACACAGTTTCGAATACATCCCAGGGATTTTCTTCGATCTGCTTGTGGCCGAGGCTGAGACGACGGTTGTCCTTGTCGATTTCGAGCACCTTCACTTCGATGGGAGCGCCAACCTGCGTGAATTCGCTGGGGTGCTTCACCTTCTTCGTCCAAGAGAGGTCGGAGATGTGGATCAGACCGTCAACACCTTCTTCGAGCTCTACGAACACACCGAAGTTGGTGAAGTTACGCACCTTAGCCGTGTGCTGCGAACCAACGGGGTACTTCACTTCGATATCCTTCCAGGGATCTTCCTTGAGCTGCTTGAGACCGAGCGACATCTTGCGATCCGTGCGGTCGAGCGTGAGGACAACAGCTTCCACTTCGTCGCCCACCTTGAGGAAGTCCTGAGCAGAGCGGAGGTGTTGGCTCCAAGACATTTCAGAAACGTGGATGAGGCCTTCAACGCCGGGAGCGATTTCTACGAATGCACCGTAGTCAGCCATTACCACTACGCGACCCTTCACCTTGTCGCCGACTTTGAGGTCAGCATCGAGTGCATCCCAGGGATGGGGCGTGAGCTGCTTGATACCGAGCGCGATGCGCTTCTTCTCTTCGTCGAAGTCGAGGATAACCACCTTGAGCTTTTCGTCGTCCTGCACCACTTCGCGGGGATTGCTTACGCGACCCCAAGAGAGATCCGTGATGTGAACGAGACCGTCAACGCCACCGAGGTCGATGAACACACCGTAGTTGGTGATGTTCTTAACGGTACCTTCGAGCACTTGACCCTTTTCGAGCTTGCTGATGATTTCTTGCTTTTGAGCTTCGAGTTCAGCTTCGATGAGTGCCTTGTGGCTAACCACAACGTTCTTGTACTCTTGGTTGATCTTAACCACTTGGAAGTCGAGGGTCTGACCAACGTATACATCATAGTCGCGGATGGGCTTAACGTCGATCTGCGAACCGGGAAGGAAGGCTTCGATGCCGAATACGTCGACGATCATACCACCCTTCGTGCGGCACTTGACGTAACCACGTACCACTTCGTCCTTCTCGAGGGCTTCGTTGATACGATCCCAGCTACGAGCGACACGAGCCTGGCGGTGAGAGAGCACGAGCTGTCCCTTCTTGTCTTCTTGAGACTCGATGAAGACCTCAACCTTGTCTCCGACCTGAAGCTCAGGATTGTAGCGGAATTCCGCTGCATTGATTGCGCCTTCGCTCTTGAATCCAATATTGACAAGCACTTCACGCTTGCCGATCTTGGTGACCGTACCGATGACTACTTCCTGATCCTTGACGTTAGACAACGTGCTGTCGTACGCAGCTTCCTGCTCCTTACGGGAAGCAGAGCATGCTACTTCTCCCTGCTCAAACTCATCCCAATTAAAGTCGGCGATGGGCTTGATCTCTTTCAAATTTTCCATTTGTTAAACTTACTATGAATTACACACGAGTGCCTCTATAGTCTATGGGTTTCTACTTCTGATGAAATCACTACCCCTATAGAAGTCGTCGCAAAGGTACAAAAAAGCACAATACTAGCTACTTCCGTACTAAGATGATGAATCCTTAAAGTGTATGGATAAGTGTATGGATATAGGAGGTGTAGAGGAGTGCTGAGGCTGTGTTGCCTCCTGACAAGTATATATAATATGGTATAAAGATGAAGGAATAGATAGCGTGAAGAGCAATCAAAGCAGTGCCGACGTGATATGCATTGAGGGCCTTTTCTAAGACGACCCATAATCCAGTAGGCTTAGATTTCAAGGCAATACTAAGAATTTGCTACCTTTGCGAAAGGTAATTATACGCAACAAATACGAAAAGTCAATATGAAGAAGATCATCCTAGCTACCCTTGCGCTAGCATCTGTCGTCAGCCTGAGCTCCTGTGGTAGTAAGAAGAGTGCCTATCGTAAGGCTTATGAGCAGGCTAAGCAACGTGAAGTAGCTACACAGTCCGCACAGCCTGCGGTACAGTACGAAGAGGCTCCAGCTGTCGCTCAGTCTCGTAGCACGACCCCTGTGACTGTTCGTAAGGAACGTGTCACTACATATCAGGGCGAAGATGCTACTCGCCTAAAGCGCTTCAGCGTCGTCGTCGGTAGCTTCCAGAATCCTACGAATGCACGTAACCTCAAGGAGCGTATGGTCAGTGCTGGCTACAGCGCTGTCCTAGCTTCTAATGAAGTAGGTATGCTCCGTGTCATCGTGTCTAGCTTTAACTCTCGTGAAGAAGCTGCAGCTAGCCGTGAGGCTATCAAGGCTCGCTTCGCACCAGAGTTCAAGGATGCTTGGCTCCTAGAGAACGACCGCTAAGCCCTTCCGCTTCCCTCGCTCGTTTGTGGCGGGGTCGTATACTACATCATGGAGATCTTACAGAACTATTCACTCCGTGCACATAACACCTTTGGCATCGATGCCCAGGCAGACTGGTTCATCCCTTTCACATCAGTAGAGGATCTGAAGCTCCTCGCTCGTGATGAATACTTCCAGGAGTGTCGCTGTCTACCCATTGGCGAGGGGAGCAATCTGCTCTTCCTCGCCAATTTCCATGGTATCATCTTACACTCACGGATCCTGACCGAGGAGCGTTTAGCAGAGACAGATACCATAGTGGATTATCTTGTAGGCTCTGGAGTTAAGTGGGACGATTTCGTGGCTCGCTCGTGTCAGCAGGGACTTTGGGGAGCAGAGAACCTCTCCTTGATCCCCGGTCAGGTGGGTGCCTCGGCGATACAGAATATCGGAGCCTATGGTGCTGAAGTTGCAGATCTGATCCAAGCGGTACATACTGTGCATCGTCGCACCGGAGAGGTGCGAATCTTCTCTCTCGAGGAGTGTCAGTATGACTATCGGTATAGCTTCTTCAAATCTCCCGAGGGAGCTGACTACATCGTCACTCACGTCCACTATCGCCTCTCTAAGGAACCCAAACCTCTACTAGACTATGCCGACCTGCGAGCTCGTGTAGCAGAGCATACCTCGGATCCGAGTCCAGAGAATATTCGTCAGACGGTCATCGCCATTCGCAGAAGCAAGCTACCCGATCCTGCAGAAGTCGGGAATGCTGGGAGTTTCTTTATGAACCCAGTCATCGAGGCGTCTGCTTTCGAAGCACTGCTTGAGAAGTACCCCAATGCCCCTCACTATCTTCAGCCTGACGGTCGAGTCAAGGTGCCAGCAGGCTGGCTCATCGACCAAGCAGGGCTTAAGGGATATCGCCTAGGTCATGCTCGGGTCTATGAGCGCCAAGCTCTGGTACTGATCAATGCTGATGGTGAGGCTACCGGGACGGACATCGCTCGTCTAGCGGAGTTCGTCCAGCGGGAGGTGCGTGATCGCTTTGGTATAAACATCGAGCCAGAGGTTCGCTATATCTCATAGAGCTTCCACTGGTTATTCTCGCAAGTATTGGAGAGTTGCGCTGATTGATCGCTCTTCATTCATTTACTCTCCGACGACCTTACGTAATAAGTATTCATGAAGGTTATCCTCCTCGGTACGGGTACCAGTACAGGTATCCCCGAAGTAGGCTGTGGCTGTCCTGTCTGTCACAGCTCTAATCCCTATGATCATCGTCTGCGTACCTCTGCTCTAGTGGTGACACCTCAGGGAAAGCGGATTCTCATTGATTGTGGTCCTGACTTCCACACTCAGGCGACGCACCTACGCTTAGACCGTGTAGATGCCGTCCTTCTGACGCATGAGCACTATGATCATACCTATGGATTGGATGACCTACGTACCATCGCTTGGCGTAATGAAGTCCCCATTTATGGGCAAGCTCGTGTCTTGGACTCCGTGAAGCAGCGGATGCACTATGTCTTCAGCCCTAATCCTTATCCTGGGACTCCTCGTTTCAAGCTTTGTCCTATTGAGGAGGGAGATGATAGTTCCTTTGAGCTCTTTGATATTACCGTGACGCCGATCTCTCATATGCATGGTAAGCTCCCTATCGTAGGCTATCGCTTAGGGCAGGTGAGTTATATCACGGATATGAAGAGCATCGATCCCCAAGAATGGGCGAAGGTCGATGGATCACGCCTTCTCGTCATCAATGCCCTACGCTATCAGCGTCCTCACCCTTCACACCAATCAGTGGTGGATGTGGAGAAGCTCTTGCCACGGCTTAGTCATCGTCCAGAGCTAACCTTGCTGACGCATCTCTCACACCATGCCCCGAGCCATGCTCAGCTAGAGGAGATGCTTCCAAGGGATCTTCAGCCAGCTCACGACTGGGATTATCTAGAGGTGACTGATGATGGTATCACACGTGGGGAGCTCCCTGCCTACGAGGAGCCCTATGAGTATCGAGACCTAGGGCGCATCGCTTACGCTGATGCTTGGGCGATGCAGAAGGAGCTCTTCCAAACTCAGCTTGATGCTAAATTCGCTGGTCGTCCTACGAAGAGCTTCCTCCTATTCTGTGAGCATAATCCCGTCTTTACGCTTGGTAAGCATGCGGATAGTGCCAATATGCTGATGAGTGAGGATTTCCTCCGAGAGCAAGGCTACGACTACTTTACTGTAGAGCGAGGCGGTGACGTCACCTACCATGGGCCAGGTCAGATCACGGGCTATCCTATCTTAGACTTGGAGCGCTTTGGTCTTGGTCTGAAGGCTTATATTGAGCTTTTAGAGCAGTCTGTGATTGAGCTCTTACAGTTCTACGGTATTAGTGCTGGGCTCAAGGAGGGCGCTACGGGTGTTTGGCTTGATGTCGGACAGCCAGCCTCCGAGCGTAAGATCTGTGCTATCGGAGTAAAGAGCTCTCGCTACATCACGATGCATGGTTTCGCTCTCAATGTAAACACCGACCTAGCACCTTTCCACTTGATCAACCCCTGTGGATTCAAGGATGGCAAGGTCGCCTCTATCGCAGGTGAACTAGGCAAGGAGATTGACATCACCGTCACCAAGCACTTCCTAGCCTCGATCATTCACCGCCGTTTGGCTGAGCGACTAGCTAGTCGCTATTAGCCCATCCCCTTATTAACCCCTATTCATTAGGTCCTATGAACGAACTGAACCTAACTACCCCTTCATTACTATTCTCGGCGATCTCGCTGATCCTCCTTGCTTATACAAATCGCTTCCTCTCCTACGCCTCTATCGTGCGTAGCCTGAAGGAGCGCTATGAAAGCAATCCCGAGGCAGAATCTACGACCCCAGCACAGATCAAGAATCTCTATCTGCGTCTCAACCTCATTCGTGCCATGCAGATGCTTGGGGCTAGTAGTCTCTTGGTTTGCCTTGCTGCGATGTTCTGTTACTACATGCAGTGGGATGCTTTGGGAGGATACGTCTTTGGCTTCGGCATGATCCTGCTAGCTCTCTCCCTCTGCATCTGCATTTGGGAGGTACAGATCTCTGTCGATGCCCTAGACCTAAATCTTCGCTCTATTCGTAAGGAGAAGCAGACTTCTCTCCGCCAGCGTCCCGATGATGAGACGCTCCAGCGTGAGAAGAGCCGTAGCAAGAAGAAAAAGAACGGCGAAGGTCGTGACCGTGCTGAAGGCGCCCAAGCGCAGCCTCAACAGCAGCGTCAGGAGAAGTCTTCTCGTCGTGATCAGCAGCAGTCTTCTCGTCAAGACGACCGCCAGCCCCGCCCTGATCGTCAGCCTCGTCGTGATCAGTCTACACGCTCGCAGGAGTCTAGTCAGGGAGAGCGCCCTTCTACCCCAGAGGAACGCCCAGCTCGTCAAGACGAACGCCAGCCCCGCCCTGATCGTCAGCCTCGTCGTGAGCAAGTTACCCGTCCTCAGGAGAGCCAAGAAGATCGCTCGGCTAATCAGGAGGGTCGCTCCGTTCGTCAAGACGACCGCCAGCCCCGCCCCGATCGTCAGCCTCGTCGTGAGCAGTCTACACGCTCACAGGAGTCTAGTCAGGGAGAGCGTCCTGCTACTCCAGAGGAACGCCCAGCTCGTCAAGACGACCGTCAGCCTCGCCCCGATCGTCAGCCTCGTCGTGAACAGCCCACACACTCACAAGAGTCTAGTCGGGAGGAGCGCTCTGCTACCCCAGAGGATCGTCAGCCTCGTGAAGAGGCTGTTCGTACATCCGCTGTGCCTGCAACTAGACCTAAGTCTCTCCCTCGCCCAGAGCGCCCCATGAGCTACGAAGAAGCGGTGGAGCGCCAGCGTCAAGAGCAAGCGCTAGCTCGGACGCAGGTAGAGCGTAGTACCGAAGAAGAGTAGTCGATCTGCCCCAACGGTATAGTCCCCCGCCAAGGAACTCTGACGAGACCTTGGCGGGGGACTTTTATATATAAACGAGGATTTTTATACTGAACTATCGGGATGCCTTAGCTAATATTCATCAGAGGTCTACCTCCTTTGTGAGCGAGGTAGACCTCTGTGCCGAGAGAGGTTGATCATTCGGTCAGACTAGTTCGTGGGGGACTTGGGCTTCTTCTCCTCTTGCTTCTGGAGGATCTGCTCGATCCAGCGAGTCAAAAGAGCAGCAGAGGCCTCAATGTAGCGATCGGTCTTGTCCTCTCGGCTGATCTCCCCACGTACGACATAGTCCGGGTCAATACCAAATTCTACATCCTGGCCCGAGGCATCATAGGTGCGAGAGGCAGAAAAGCGTACCCCCCAGCCATTGGGTAGCTCGGAGGACATAGGCAGTCCGCCACCGCCTCCAGTCTTCCACCCGACGATACGCACCTGACGAAGCCCCTTCATGCGGAGGGTGAAGTCATTGGCTGCGCTATAGACTCCTTGGTTTGTCAGGACGATGGTAGGCTTGAGCCAAATAGTCCCCGCATTTAGAGGTTCGATCCATACTGCTTTCTTCTCGGAGAAGGCATTGTGTGCAGGGCCAGTCTTGTGAGAGATATAGCCGATATGCCTACGCTCACGGATGAAGTGTTGGGCGAGGCGATCGGAGGTGGAGACTTGTCCTCCGCCATTATTACGGATGTCGATGATGAGCCCGAGGCATCCCTTGAGCCGATTCATAGCAGCAGAGATGTTGCTGTCTGAGATGCTGGAGTTGAAGGAGGAGACCCGCATATAGCCGATAGGGATCTTGCGCTGGATGCCTTCTAGCTCGGGTAGCTGGCGGTAGGTGATACCTCCAGCGATATGATAGTCTTTCCCCAGATAGTCATCAATGAGGTTCGGGTCGAAGGAACGAGGACTTTCCTCCTTCCATCCCCAGTAGCGTCCGTAGTCGAAGGTCGAGGAGAGATTGACATGCCCATCCTTAAGCTCCGCGAGTAGCTCTGTCATCACGAGGAAGAGTGAGTCAGTAGTCATCTTGGGGCGTAGATCCTTACGATGCTTGTGGTAGAGGTCACGCCAAGAGGTCCCTTGGGGTAGCTTGAGATCGAAGTAGCAGTAGTGACGATCGAGGAGCTCCCAGAGCTGATCATAGTTCTTATAGGGATCGCCACTGAAGTCTGGCTCGGTAGAGCAGGATGTGAGGTTTAGGCTAGCGAGTGCTAGGGCCAGGATTGGGAAGAGGTGGCGCATCAGAAGGGTAAGCTGGAGGAGTGAGAGGAGCGTACACGACGTCCTTGGAGAGGGAGCAGTGTCGTGGAGACACCGATAAGGAGACTATGCTGGCTATAGCCGGAGTGCAAGTGATGCAGACGCTTCTCTCGGTAGTCCCAGCGATAGCCGACGGAGAGCGTGAGGTAGTCTAGTACGGGGAGGTCTAGGCTGGTCAGGAGCTGTAGCTCGGGGGCATTCCCAGGGTGAGCTAGGGAGAATCGCTTCAGAGGCTTCGAGTAGTAGTAGAGCTCGTAATAGGTCTCGCCAAATTCTTGGGAGAAGGTGGTGCCTAGAAGCCCTGATCGGAGGTAGAGCTTGGCAAGCATGGGGAGCTTCTCTCCCCCCAGACGCTTGCTGTAGAGTAGGCTAGGCCCGATGGAGAGGCCGAAGTCTAGACTAGCGGGGTTATTGCCATTGCGGGTGCTATAGCGCACTCCTGCCAGAGCCGATAGGCTCCCCCCGATGGAGAGTGTCCCCCACTTTCCGGTATATAGCTGACGTAGATAGCCCCAGTCGTAGCGCCCTTGGAGGGTGTAGATAGAGGCATTGCCTGCTGGGTTAGTTGTCAGACCGAGGTCAACAGTTAGGAGTGTATGTCGTCTCCAGCGCTGATCTGCCTGTCGACCATGGTAGCTGAAGAGCGAACCTGCTGCTGCGACACTATCAGCTTGGCGTTGGTAGCCCAGTCGTGTCACTTCGGAGATGTAGCTGAAGGCCTTACCTCCGTAGCGTAATGGAGAGAGGTAGGTGTCTCGAAGCAGTGCTCCCCCCAGCCCCAAGTACTGGTGATGGATCTGAGGGACTGTCGTGCGCAGCTGTGCCTCGGGTATAGTGAAGAGCCCAGCCCGACCTTCAGCTACTGCCGTAGCGGATGGTTGGGCTGGGCTTATGCTTTGCTGAGCTTGCAGTGAGGCAGAGCTCAGGGCAAGGAGAAGGAGGATCTTCTTTGCGTCAAACATGGAGGTCTGTGAGGTGAGAGCCTACTTAGGCTTCGGGTGAAGGAGGATTGTCTAGCTCGTGGAAAAGGTCGGGAGTCTCTTCGGAGGAGTCTCCCATTTCCTCAGCGTGCTCCTCCTCGAAGGTGGGGGAGGGCTTCGTCGGTGCGAGCTCTTCCACTTGGTCGATGGGGTAGGGGGCGATACGCTTGCCACGAGCTCGGATACTCTTGACGAGGGCAAACTCCTCGACATCGATCTCTGTCGTGCGTACCTCTCCGTCCTTTTCCTTCTTCCCGATCAGTAGACGGGGATAATAGGTGTCGGTGAGCAGAAGCAGTTCATTCTTGGGGTTCTCACCCAGGATGAGCTCCCGCTTCTGTTCCTCCTCGATGTAGAAGCGCTTGATGTAGTGATGCTTTTGCTCGGCATCATAGTACACGGCTGTCCAGAGCTTCTTAGGCTGATGCTTCTCGATGCGTAGGAGGTTCTCCTCGATATGGATGTTATCGTTGAAGTCTGACGTATAGCATTCGCCATTGGAGAGGATGATCAGGATGCGGTCACGAGCATGGAAGGCACCGAGATACTCACCTTGTTCGTTGTAGTTGATTCGGAAGATATCTCGATCAAACCACACATCTCGTCCTCCGAGGGTAGAGAAGCCCTTGGAGAGTAGTGTCACTGAGTGTACCTCTGCCTTGGTGACAAGGAGACCTACCGAACTTTTTGCCTTGATAGGGATATCGGAGAAGTCCTTTTCGAATTGGAATAGTCGCTGGCGTGCGTTGCGTATCTTCAGCTTCACGGCGATCTTCTCGGCCTCTCCATTGCCATTGACAGAGAGGTAGAGGATGCGTGAGCCATCCTTGCCTCGAGTGATGTCGTAGACACGATCACGGATGACAGAGAGGATGTTGAAGCGCTTGGCATAGACTGATCCACTCTTGCCATCTCGGTAAACTACATTATATATGGTACGCTCGTCATTACGTACGTAGCGGTTGATGTAGATCACTTCCTCCTGCCCGTAGAAGCGCTTGTCCTCGACTTTGCCTACAAAGTACTTCCCAGAGCGGAAGATCACCAGCACCTCGTCTAGGCTGGAGCAGTTGCAGACGAACTCTCCCTCCTTGAGCGCTGTGCCGAAGAAGCCCTCTTCTCGGTTGATGTAGAGCTTGGCATCCAGCTCGGCTACCTTCGTGACCTCGATCGTGCCGAAGTTGGTGACCTTGGTGCGACGAGGGAAAGCGCTACCGTAGCGAGTGACTAGATGCTCGTACCAGCGGATCGTATAGTCGGTGAGATGATTGAGGTCGTGGCGAAGCTGCTTGATGTCCGCTTCGATCTGTAGGAGTGTCGCCTCGTGCTTGGGGAGATTGAAGCGAAGGATGCGTGCCATACGTAGCTCCAGGAGTCGCTTGAGGTCATCCGTGGTCACGGGGCGTAGGAAGCGATCGGCAAAGGGCTCGATACGCTTGGCGATGTGCGCTAAGGCTGTCACTTCGTCCTTGGCTTCTTCGAAGGCCTTATCCTTATATATACGTTCTTCGATGAAGATGCGCTCTAGGCTGGCGCCGAGATATTGCTCCTCCTTCTCGCTGAGCATGATCTTGAGTTCCTCGCCGAAGAGGTACTTCGTGCGCTCGACACTATAGCGGAGGAGCTCGCTGACCGTAGTGAAGAGTGGCTTCTCCTCGTAGATCACACAGCAGTTGGGCGAGATGCTGACTTCGCAGTCGGTGAAGGCATAGAGCGCATCGATCGCCTTATCTGAGGAGACGCCCGCTGCTAGGGTCAGGCGTATGTCGGTCGTAGCGGCGGTCATGTCGTCTACACGACGGATGCGGATCTTACCTTTCTCTACAGCTTTGAGGATGGATTCGATGAGGGTGGTGGTCGTCTTGCCAGCGGGGAGCTCGGAGATACTTAGGGTTTTCGAGTCGATCTTCTCGATCTTAGCTCGTGACTTGAGGCTACCTCCACGCTCGCCATCGTTGTAGCGAGATACGTCAATCAGCCCACCGGTAGGGAAGTCAGGATAGAGCGTAAACTCCTCGCCACGCAGATAAGCACAGGCTGCTTCGGCCAGCTCCACGAAGTTATGCGAAAGGATCTTAGACGAAAGCCCGACGGCGATACCCTCAGCCCCCTGAGCAAGGAGTAGGGGAAACTTCACGGGTAGAGCTACGGGCTCATCCGTCGTACCATCATAGGTCTTCTTCCAGGGGGTGACACGATCGCTGTAGACCGCTTCTAGGGCAAAGGCGGAGAGCTTAGCCTCGATGTAACGACCGGCAGCTGCGGGGTCGCCCGTGAGGATATTACCCCAGTTCCCCTGTGTGTCGATGAGGAAGCCTTTCTGCCCCAGCTGTACCAGCGCATCCCCGATAGAAGCATCCCCGTGTGGGTGGTACTTCATCGTCTCCCCCACGATATTGGCTACCTTGATGAGCTTGCCACTATCCATCCGCTTCATATTGTAGAGCAGACGGCGCTGGACGGGCTTAAGCCCATCGTCGATGTGCGGTACGGCTCGCTCAAGGATGACATAGGAAGCGTAGTCCAAGAACCACGTGCGGTACATCCGAGAGAGGTTGCTCAGCTCGGGGCGGTAGGGTAGTCCCTCTTGATAGGGCTGGATGCCATCCTCCTGGGAGGTCTCTTCGATAAGATCCTCTGTGGAGGTTTCGATCGTGTCAGTAGGGGATAAAGTAGTCAGTTCGTCGTCTTCTATCTCTGGCTTCATTGGCGTGCTTATACCATATTATATAGACGCAAAGATAGCGAAAAGCCAAACGCCCTCCTTTTGCCCGCTCTGTTTAGGTATATTGTGTTTGTATGGTTAGGTGTATTGTGGCTGGGGAGTTAGGTATATAGTGGCTGAGGTGTTAGGTGTATTGTGTTGTCTTGTATTGCTTGGTTGGGGTGTTTTTGTGGTTATCTAGGTGCTTTGGGGTGTTATTTAGGTTGGTTTTGCTGGTTATATCCTGAGGATTGAGGGGGTTGGGATAAAATTTTTTGATCCGTTGTAACCTATTCATTTACGGGCTCATCGTATGCACTCGGGAGGGGTCTCTATGGAGATTTTCTCTTTTAGATTTGGATTGTATTTAAGTTTTGCTCTATCTTTGCAACCGCAAACGAGAAACAACGCCCCCTGGCGATAGAGACAGCAAGCGAGCGGTCTTTAAGGAGGTGGGAAACGTAAGCACGAGGTTAGATCGGGTGACCGATTGATCTTTGACCCAGAAGAGCTTTTCGGAGCTCCTTCTAGCGATCATTGACATACTTGATAAAAACATAACGAGAAAACAACGTAGAGCAAACAAATAAGTTAGTATACAACCTGGATGTGGATAGGCAACTTGAAGCATCTTAGGCGCAAAAACAGATAAGGGCAGACGGTGGATGCCTAGGCTCTCGGAGGCGATGAAGGACGTGATAAGCTGCGATAAGCTACGGGGATCGGCACATACGACTTGATCCGTAGATTTCCGAATGGGGCAACCCGGTACATTGAAGATGTATCACACTGCAGAGCAGTGAGCGAACGTGGGGAACTGAAACATCTAAGTACCCATAGGAGAAGAAAACAAAAGTGATTCCCTTAGTAGTGGCGAGCGAACGGGGACTAGCCCAAACCAGATTTGTTTCGGCAAACCTGGGGTTGTAGGACCTCGATATAGGAAGACAAGATTAGGAGAACGGTCTGGAAAGGCCGGCCATAGAACATGATAGCTGTGTATCCGAAAATCTTCGTTGGACTTAGAGGTATCCTGAGTAGCGCGGGACACGTGAAATCCTGTGTGAATCTGCGGGGCCCATCCCGTAAGGCTAAATACTCCCGAGAGACCGATAGTGAACCAGTACCGTGAGGGAAAGGTGAAAAGAACCTCGAACAGAGGAGTGCAATAGATCCTGAACCCGTCTGCCTACAAGCGGTAGGAGCAGCTTTGTGCTGTGACTGCGTGCCTTTTGCATAATGAACCTACGAGTTACTTTCTCTGGCAAGGTTAAGTGATGAAGAGTCACGTGAGCCGAAGCGAAAGCGAGTCTGAATAGGGCGATTTAGTCAGAGGGAGTAGACGCGAAACCAAGTGATCTACCCTTGGTCAGGTTGAAGGTTGGGTAAAACCAACTGGAGGACCGCACCGGTAAGCGTTGAAAAGCTTTCGGATGAACTGAGGGTAGGGGTGAAAGGCTAATCAAACTTGGAGATAGCTCGTACTCCCCGAAATGCATTTAGGTGCAGCCTGTGGAGTTTCTTACGTGAGGTAGAGCGACTGATTGGATGCGAGGCTTTCACCGGCTATCAAGTCCAGACAAACTCCGAATGCACGTTAAGTAAGATCCACGGAGTGAGGGCATGGGTGCTAAGGTCCATGTCCGAGAGGAGAAGAATCCAGACCATCGGCTAAGGTCCCGAAATAATAGCTAAGTTGACCAAACGAAGTCAGAGTGCGAAGACAGCTAGGATGTTGGCTTGGAAGCAGCCATTCATTTAAAGAGTGCGTAACAGCTCACTAGTCGAGTGCTTTGGCGTGGATAATAATCGGGCATAAGCTATTTACCGAAGCTGTGGGATGTGTAAACATCGGTAGGGGAGCATTCTAGCGGCGCTGAAGGTGAGAGGACAACTCTTGCTGGAGCTTCTAGAAAAGCAAATGTAGGTATAAGTAACGATAAAGGAGGTGAGAAACCTCCTCGCCGAAAGACTAAGGTTTCCTGATCAACGCTAATCGGATCAGGGTTAGTCGGGGCCTAAGGGGAAGCCGAATGGCGCACCCGATGGAAGAACCGGTTAATATTCCGGTACTAATTATGTGAGCGATGTGGAGACGGAGATGTGACGGTCCTGCCACCTGACGGAATAGGTGGTTGAAGGGTGTAGGAGTTGATCTGAGTAGGCAAATCCGCTCGGAGATCCGAACCTGACAGTACTCTGAGTGCTTGCACGAGGAGATATGGACAACTGTAACGGTGCTCCCAAGAAAATCCGCTAAGCATATTGCATGATTACCCGTACCATAAACCGACACAGGTGGTTGGGTTGAGTATACTAAGGCGCTCGAGTGATTCGCGGTTAAGGAACTAGGCAAAATAGTCCTGTAACTTCGGAATAAAGGACGCTCACAGTGAAGGCTGTGAGCCGCAGAGAATAGGCCCAGGCGACTGTTTAACAAAAACACATGGCTATGCTAAATCGAAAGATACTGTATATAGCCTGACACCTGCCCGGTGCTGGAAGGTTAAGAGGAGATGTCATCGCAAGAGAAGCATTGAATTGAAGCCCCAGTAAACGGCGGCCGTAACTATAACGGTCCTAAGGTAGCG
>ERZ773233.1343-NODE-1343-length-14438-cov-20.192519_pt1 | contig 14438 bp, 17 predicted proteins | sample MGYA00580991_ERZ773233 | MGnify/ENA primary metagenome ERZ773233 (study PRJEB29015, sample SAMEA2738178) | human oral metagenome | biome: human oral; feature: human-associated habitat; material: saliva | place: China | collected 2161 ...
CGTTTTTTTCAAAATAAGGTTTTACCATTTCTTTCCATCTAGCTTTATGAAAATTTATTGAGTTTAAAGGAGATAGGCCATAATTTCCCAATGCATAATCAGCTGTCGCTTTCTTAACTTCCGAGACCTGCTTATCAGAGTCAGTCTGTTCTTTTGAAAGAGCAATGCTTGTTTCCACTGCTGTTTTTGTAGCCAGATTGACTTCCATATCTGTGGTAACTTGAACAGCTTCATGCTTAGCTACTTGGGATACTTTATCTAATTCCTCGTTCGAAACGGTAAAGGGTAAGTCGACACTTGCCTGACCACTTAATTTGGCTTAGTTTATGTGTTCAGCACTATCAGATGGCTTTGCTTGTGTAAGATTGGTAGCAGGATTTTCAGTTCTCACAACCTCATCTGCATGAACAAGTTGTCCACCTAGACCAACAACTGAGATCATCAAAATTCCAATCGTAATCGAACAAAAGGGCGGTATTTTCTGCTTTTACGAAAAACATGTTTCTCACTTTTTCTTGAATCAACAAGTGACTATCTCCTACTATTTATATTTCTCTCAAATCCTACCAAAGACGCCTTGAAATGGTTATCGCAGAAAAAAGAACAGCAAAAAAGCCACCTAAACTAAATCAAGTAACTTGAACATAAAAAACGGGAGAACTGACGCATCAGTCCTCTCAGACATAAACAAGTATGCCACATTCCAATATACCTATGTTTCTACAATTATTTTAACTATCTAAAAAATCTTTCAAAATTTCAAAAACTTCATTTCGATTCAATAAAATATCATCATTTTGAGGAATAGTTGATATCACAGACTCAAGTTCTATCACAAAACGGTGCATATCTGCTTTTACCGTGTCACTAGAGGTTATATTTGATAGCTTTTCACTCCCAACTAATAAAGCTGTTAATCGAGTAATGTCGTTCAAATGTTTTTTAATGGCTTTACTTAAACCTTGAGTACCTGTGGCAGAGCGTTCTCTCATATCCAACCAAGCTTTAGCCTTGAAAATAATTAAACCACGATTACTCAACACCGAGTATCCCTGAATGGATTCTTTTTCATGAACTAATATATTATAATAATCATTATCCAATAATAAGGCCGACAAACTAGCGTCTTCATCAAAATGTAAGGGTGTTTCTCTCCCCTCCTTCTTTAATGGGTATTCTGGTAAAATGCTAAATAGTTCAATCATACAAGGAAACTCAGGCTTATTGGTTGTAAATCGAAATAGCTGTGCTTTTTCATCCTTCTGACTTCCTTGATATTCTCCCAATTCTAAAAAGTGATTCAAGGTATCATAAAATTCCTTATTTTTTAATTCATCAATGATTACCATATCATAATCTTTTGTTGTCCGACTTTTAAATCCTTGCGAATCCAGTATAATAGAGGTTGCAGTCCCTCCAATCAAAACATAATAATCTTGAAAATTCTCAAACATTTTTTGAAAAATAGCTTTCGTATTAGCTGACATCATCTTCTCCTAGATACTGTAATATATTATTTTTTAGTGCTTCAATCTCTTCCTCCACACGTGGATCATCATCATATTTTAAGGTCAAATAAAGAGAAATAGGATCTACAAACTGTCTATCTTGATTTTCTTTAAAATCGTTCCAAAATTCAGATACAAAAGGGCGATATCGCCATATTTCTAATACCTTGCCTTCTAAAACATGCTGAGATAATGGCAAGGATAATTTATTGAATTGTCTCTGTGATATGACATAGCTACTATTTTCATCCGATTCAGCTAAAAAAGTCAAATAGGATAAAGCATAAGTACCACCGTATAGAAGACTAGAAGCAGATTTTATATTCTCTAGATCTACATTGGGCAATAAGAGCCGTTTTTTGATTGGATTAAATAAATAGGACTCTGATTTTAAGAATAATTCTTTCTTTGATGCAGTATAGGTGTAAAGTTTATTTGGCTTATTTAACCAATCTAAAGTTTTAAAAGTCCTCAAACATCTATAAATCGTTGAGTTTGGAAGTCCAGTTACCTGTGAAATCAAATCAACATCTACTACCCTTCGACTTTTAGTCAATAAAAAGGCAATCCAAGTTAATTGTTCACTAGGTGTTAATTCTTTAGATGCTGCAACATCATCATTAGCATTCAACACTAATCCCAATGGAGGAAAAAATAGATTTCCCTTGAAATCTACAAAAGGAACTCTAGCTTGAAGGAGTTGTTTTTTTTCAATGTCTGATAGCTTTGAAAATACCAAAATAACATCCATGCTAGCTTTTTCGCCCATAATACGAGCTTGAGTAACAAATGAGTCTAAACTTCCTCTTCTCTTTTCTTTAATCAATAAAAATGACTCCTTATGAAACTTCATTTGAGCATATTGAAATCTTTTTTCAAAACTAATTGGTAAAGTTAAAGCTATTTTTTCAACACTTACATTAATATAAAACGATTGAAAAATAGAAATTATCTTCTTAACATTCATTGTTTTTCCTTTTTATCATTTTTTACGTATTTTATCATTTTAAATGATAAAATGCAAGTTTTTTGATAATAAAAAGTGACTTACAAAAGATAAAAAAAGCGAGAACACTTATCAAAATGTTCTCGCTGTATTCATTTATTACTGACGTATCTATTTTTTGTCTACGCAGTCGACATTCGAACAGACGTTCACATCAATGTATTTTTTTTGCACCTTTTTTATGTCAAAATCACTCTTTTCAATAAAGACAAAATGCTTGAAAAAGTGCTTAAAATCAAGAATTTTTACCCTTTTAGTCGTTGTAGCAACACTACACACTCCACGTGTGCTGAGAGCTTTCTTCTATACTAATAGACGAAAGGGTGTGAAAATGATTTTTAAATGATACTGTGGAACGGAACAGTAGCCCTAGTATTGACTACTGTCGTTTCTATTCATATTGGCTATTCTAGGACTGAGATGAAAAAATCTATAAATGCTCAGAATAAAATTGAACCCGCAAATCTCCCCAAAACAATGGTGAGTCATGTACTTGTATTATTCCGAAAAAATACACCTCTGGTGCAGTGAGACAAATTGGTGTATCTTATAGTGGCTTCGTAGATGAAAGCTATACTCTACTATCACTCTTTGATGATGTAGAACAAATTGAAAAAGATAATAGACTTCAGACAGCTATTGATGTTGTCAGAGAACAGTTTGGTTTTTTAGCCATACAAAAAGGAACCGTCCTAACTGAAGGTTCCAGAAATATTGAACGCAGTAAACTTATCGGTGGTCATTCCGCGGGTGGATTGGAGGGATTAAAATGAAACAAGAAAAAAATACAGTACAATTTTCAGAAATCCGTAGCAAAGGATGTAATGATATTGAAATGCTTGAAAGATTTTTACATGGAATCGTTGAAACAGCAACTTCAAAACTTCGTCAGAGAAAACTCAAAACAACTGAAATATCGATACGACTAGTACATGCTAAATCTGAAAACCGATTACCATTGGAATTTACATTTAGCATTAAGCCAACAAGCTCATCTGTGATAATCTATACTGAGGTAATCAATCGCTTTAAAGAATGTTACACAGGTGGGGGAATTCAAGGTTTTACGATTCAATTTGATAAAAATACCCTTGCCTCTGCATAGAAAGGATTTGATATGATTGACCGTTCATATTTACCATTTCAATCAGCAAGAGAGTACCAGGATACAAAGATGCAAAAATGGATGGGCTTTTTCCTATCTGAACATGCATCAGCACTCTCTGATGATACAAACAAAGTAACGTACATGTCTGACTTATCACTAGAGAAGAAATTATTACTCCTCAGTCAAGTATACGCCGGGCAGCTACGCACACGCATTCAAGTGATTGAAAAAAACAAGCGTGTTTCCTACACTGGAACAATACCAAGTCTGACCAAAGATTTCATTTTGATAAAAACTACAACAGGTCACATCAATTTGAAATTAAAAGACATTATTAGTATTGAACTTGTCGAGGAGGTGCTCTATGAATCAGCTTGAGTTTCAGCGTAATCACCTACAAATGGACTATTATAGCGAGAGCTACCAAGATTTTGAACGTGACTTCTACCGCTACTCTAACATGAATATTCCATTGACCTTCCTAACTGATGATATCCTAAAAACAATGGCGACTTCACGTAAGAATTACTTTGTCCTCAATAAGGAAAAGTCCAGAGATAACCGCGATCACTTCTTCATATTTGAAGTAAGTACCGTAGATGAGAATCCGCTAATCTATCATTATACATATAAGAAAACTACAATATATTTAGCAGAAAAATAGGAGCAGTTCAATTGACTGTTCCTATTTTTAATATTCATAAAATCTAAAGTCTTTATACTCTTTAACAATGGAGTCGCCAACCAGAACAGACTATACTGACCAGCGACTACCTTAAATTTAATGTTTCAGATTTATTTTCTTATCTCTAATTTCATAAACTACATCTGCTACATTTTCGAGTAATCGTTTATCGTGGGTGATAAACACGATAGTTCCGGTGTACTCCTTCATTAGTATTTCCAAAGCCTCTAAACTTGGTATGTCAAGGAAGTTACTGGGTTCATCCATTATTAGGATGTTATATCTACCCATGAGCATTTTAGCAAGCAACAATTTTATAATTTCTCCACCGCTTAAAACAGATAAACTTTTTCCAATATCGTTCTGTTTGAACCCCATAGATGCTAGCACTGAACGAATTTCTGATATATTGTAGTCACAATCCTTCTGCATAAACTCCATAACATTCTGATTACTGTTGTACTTGTAACCATTCTGTGCAAAGTAACCTATTTTTGCCTTAGGCGAAATAGAAATTCCTTCTTCATGGTTTAAGATCATTTGGATTAAAGTTGTTTTTCCGATTCCATTACCACCAGTTAACGCCACTTTTGCTCCTAACGGAATTTGAAAAGATGCATTTTCAAACAGAGCCTTATCCCCAAATACTTTATTAATTTCTGCACCGACTATAGGGTATGGATTATGGAGCTCCAATGCTTTACTTTGCCTGAAACGAATTCTGCGAATGCCTTCCGGAGCTTCTACTTTTCCTAAGGCCGCAATCCTGTGCTCTAGGGTTTTAGCAGCATTATACATCTTTTTTTCCTTACTTCCTATTGATTTTTGATGAGCTAAACGCCCTCCGTCTTCAGTACTTTTTTTCTTTGAAGAACCTTTTGCCTTCTGTTCTATTTTACGAGCCTGTTTTCGCTTTTCCTCCGCAGCCCTTTCCAATCGGGCACGTTCCGCAATAAATTGTTCGTATTCTGCAGCTTGGCTCTTACGTTCTTCCTCTTTCTGACGAAGATAATCAGAATAGTTTCCCCAATACTCAGTGATTTTGCCATCTTTCAGTTCCCATATTTTATCTACTATTTCATCAAGAAAATAGCGGTCATGGCTAATAACTAACAGTGCACCTGTAAAATATTTTAGCTGTCCTATTAGAAAATCAATTCCTTCACGGTCTAAATGGCTCGTAGGTTCATCCGCTAAAATACCATGAACCTGTGCCGATAAGGCCTGTGCTATTTTAAGCCTTGTTTCTTCACCACCGCTCATAGTCTGTATATTTAATTGCTCAACACCTAGCTTGCCTACAAGTGCAAAATCTTTTTCCTCCTGCAGAGTTACTTCGTCCAACTGGGGAATATAGGCAAGTTCACCCAGACGATTCATTTTACATCCTGGGGGAGTTAATTCTCCTAAAAGTACCCTGAGTAAAGTGCTTTTTCCAGCACCATTTGCTCCTACTAAACCAATACGGTCATAATCATATACTTCTAATTCATTTATATCTAAAACATCGCGTCCTTTGAATTCCACACGAATGTCTTTTGCTTTTAATATTAATTCCATAACATTTCCTCCTGTCTATAATCGCATGCTTTCATTTGCTTGTATGCAGGGAAAACCCTGCGATTTTAGCAGGAAGAGTTACATGAAAATAAGATACATAAATATTCCTCCAATATTGTTTATTTTAAATCTAATTTTCTAACCTCAGTTATCATTTGGCAAACTATAGCAATGCCAATAATTAAAATACCTGATAGTAAAAACCAATGATTTACACCGATTTTATCAGCAAAGAATCCAGAAAGAATTAACCCAATTGGCATAGCAAGTGACATGATACTTCCGATCAAAGAAAATACACGTCCTAAATATTCAGGCTTAATTTTCTCCTGAAAAAGAGCTGTTTGCACACCGCTATAAAATGGCACCGAAAGCCCCATTATTGCACAGCAAACTACGAATATTACAAATCCATTTGGAGGAAGTATTCCCGAAACGGCTAAACTGGTCCCCATTATAAAAAATGAACTTGTTATTAGTAATACATGCTTTTCGAAGCCCCCTAATCTTCCTAATAATAAGCCTCCTGCTAGCATCCCAAATGCAAAGGAAATTTCCGTAATAGAAATATGCACAGGCGTTCCATTAAAGTGTTCCATGCTTATTAAAGGAAATAGTGCATTGATTGGCATATAAACAAAAGTATATAGTGTTCCTAAGAGTAATAAGGCAAACAATCCTTTGTTTTGTCTCAGAACCACAACTCCTTCTTTCATCTCCCTTATGAAATTTGGTTCTAAACTTTGCACTTGATTACCCAGCTTAGGTATACGTACAATTGCTACCGTAATAGATGCAATCACAGCACCCAATACGTCGATGGCAATAATAGCATTTAAATCCCAAACGGAGTATAAGAGTGCTGCAACTGCCGGACTAACAATATAGCTTATAGACTGCAAAGACTGACTATAGCCTGCGCATTTCGTTAGCTGTTCTTCTGGTACTAAAAGTGGTGTAACCGCATTGAGTGCTGGGGTATGAAAAGCTGTTCCAATGCTACGGATAAACAATACTATCATAATCATCCAGACAGGTAGCTCCATACAGAATGCAACAATAGCAAGCACTGCACCAGCTGCTGCGATAATTAAATCGGCACCAATCATTATCTTCTTCCTATCATGACGATCCACTAGCACACCAATGGCAGGTCCCAAAATCGCATAGGGTAAAAAACCTACTAATGAAGCCATAGACAAGACCATCGCAGATCCTGTTTTTTCTGTAAGGTAAAAAATAATCGCCATTTGCAGGATGGCACTAGTGATTAATGATACTGCTTGCCCTGCCCATATTGCATAAAATTTTCGTTTCCAATTGTTGTATTTTTCCATTTATATTATCTCCTGCATATTATTTTGCTTGAATTTCTATTTTGAATAGCATTCTAGGCAATAAAAAATGCAGGCCAAACCCCACAATGTGGCTTTTGGTCTGCATACATACAATTTGGAAACATTCATATTAAAGACATAGTTAAATAAAGGTATAGTTAAATAACCAATATCCTCACCGTAACTAATGAATGCTCAATATCGTATAAATAAGCACAACAAAAAAGCCTATCATCGGGTATAGATTCTGCTTTTTTTATTGCCAGCTTATCTTAAACGCATTGAGGCTGTCATAGTTTCGGTTCCTCCTACATCTTTGTTTATATCAATTTATAGTATAACACAACAAGATGATATGTTCAATATAAAAGTTATGGAATGAGACTCATACTTCCAATTCGATGCCAGATTTAAAGGATATGACGAAGTTTTCTTCATAGACTGTAACGCTCTGGATTATCTTCCTTAGTAGCAAGCGATTAGCTTTCACAAAATCTTCTGTTTGTAGTTTTAAAAATTCATCAGGATTTTCTAACTCAACCTCAAAATATTTCATTTTACATTCCCTCATTTCATTTATTGATAAATTGAGTTTGCAAAAAAGAGTGGACAATTTTTGTCTACTCTTAACCTTTAAAATAGTTTTTTTTAATCGATTTGAAGTTGCCTAAATTATTACTTATTCGGTAAAATGAAGTATTGCTTTCAACAGATTTCCTTCAACTACACTTCACTTGATTCAAACAAGGTGGGTACATTTCTATTCCCACAAACTCCTTGTCAATGGAAACAAACACGTACCCACAGGGTAAATGGAAATAGAAACTGATAATTTCTAGCTATCACTTCTACTCATTCCAAAAATTTTCTCACTCTGATACTTACCCACCATAAAGCAAAAAGCCTTGCAATCAAGGCTTTCATTATCCCTTTCGTTCAAAGGTTTCTAAGCTTTTACGAGCAGAGCGACACACTCAGCGGTTCGCTATCTCCGTTCTGTCTGCGTGCTAGCACTTGTCAATCACGGACAGCTATCGCATGGGCGGAAGTAAATGCTAATCTTCGTCGTTTTACTCCTTGACTAGCAAACTTACCGCCTCAACATGATGCGTCTGTGGGACTCAAAAGTTTTGAGAAACCTTTTGAGGATTAGTTTCGTTTCACTAACAAACTCACACACTCCACATGTAGTGTTAGCTTTTTTCTATACTAATAGACGAAAGAGAAAAAAAGTGATTTTAGAATTATACTGTAGAAATAAATATTAACTTTGGTAATGACTAACTTTCTAAAATATCTTCAATAAGCGGTTCTATCCTCTGGATAATAAATCAGAAATTCTAAACTGCATGTAAACTCTATACAATTCAAGGTACTTCAGAAATCAAACATCTTCAACACTATTTTCAACTTATCTAAATAAATAAAATAAGGAGGAAAGTTTATTAACCTTCCCCCTTATGACTTTTTGAAAACCTCTTTCAAGGATTTCACGCCGTCGTGGCACTAAAATATAACTATATTATTCTATCATAACCAGCAACTTTTTGCAACACTTACTTGCCAATTCTATTAAAAAAATTTTTATTAATATCAAACTTCAATAGTAACATATTTTTTAAATAATATGATTGAATAGCTCGATCAATCCTTTTAAGAGAGAATCTATTAAAAAAATTTAAAATTTTTAAACCTTGATAAAACTTTAAAACTCTATTATTCCTTTTAGGAGTAAGTAACAAATCAGAGATAAAAAGTCTATTGATTAGAATACTATTTCCCGTCCTATATCTGGTTATGAGACCAAAGTGTGCCAATTGGTTTCTCAACTCACGCAGTATTTCACAAGCGTTAATAAATTTTTCTCGACTCCCACTAATAGAGGAATCAAATCCCATCTCACTCATAATTTTATTTTGTATAGCAATGTCTAATCCTTGGAATAAAACCAGCAAGTCATTCAACATTAGTGTATCAATAATAACCCAAAGCGGAGGATTTTTATAGCTAGAAATATATGGATATTTAATTTTACAGAAGTCTGAATAAGATAATTCAAAAAATCTTCCCTCTATGTTATTAATTTGAATCGTCACATTCATAGAACCGTTTAATGAAGAAATATTACTAGGAGTATTAGAAGCTTTTATTGAAAATCTCCCTCGATATTGATTTATTTTAAGGTCATCAACTATTCCATCAAAATCACCTTCTAGGTTGTAATATACATCTCCGTTACGAGTATGAGAGGTACTAATTTTACCTGTAAACATTACATCTTTAATCTTGGCAGAAATAGTATGCACTCTAAAAAAAGAATGCGTTTTTTTATTATCTCCATGAGTATAAAAATACTCTGTAAAAGAATTTCGATTGTGTGCTATCGGTAGCACATAACAATTGATATCTAAATACTTTAAGTTAGAAGCAATACCATTATTGCAATGAACTTTTGAAAATTCGTATGCAATTCTCGACTTCAGTTCAACCTCAATCTTTTCGATTTCTTGAAATAGGTACTTAGCTATATTTCTATCCAATGTGTATATTCTCTCAAAATCTTTAAAAGAGACTCTTTTCATATATTTTTTAGGGTTAGAGGTCTCCAAAAAAATAGTTTCAAAACCATTTATAGAATTAAAATAATTTTTCTGCTGAATAAAACTTACCATCCCTGGCTCATCGGTAATCTTCAAATTCCTGCCCCGTTGAATCAAAATCTGCTCTTCAATAGTTTTAAACGCTTTTTCTCTAGTCATATTTTATTATCCATCTGCAATATCTTTGATTATATTATATTTTCGAAAATATAACTATCAAATATAAAAGCCTTAATAGTTATTTTTCTTGTTTACTTTCAAAGTCATTCAACAATTTCAGTATACCACAAAAACGCAAATTAGGCTGTAACGAAAATGTTTTCCAGCTGTTATTACAGCCTTTCTTTTTCTATAACTGTACCTCAGTTCCCTCTGTGAAGGGTACTCTAATTTTCCTATCCTCTTAAATGCTGATGTGGTCTAGAAGTTGATTCATCATAACTCATTCAAATTTATCTAAATCTAGTATCTGATACATCTGCTTAGCATAGTCCTTATGAAGAAGATTTGTTGCTTGCTCTAGCAAAATAAAAATTACTTGATACCTCTAATCACGTACCTCTCATCATAGATTTTATAAATTACAAATAATCGTAATCCACCTACTTGTCGTCACGATGCAAACCGCTATATATTATCAGCTACTGATCCTTTTTAAACGTTGGATAGAATTTGTTTATATAGGAGGTGAAAGTTTTGACATCAATAACTTATAAATTTTATTTAATTCATTATCCCAAGCATTATCAAACTCATTCATAGCTTCTGCCATACTAGTTGGATCTCCATGTTCCATAACGTAGTTTAAATGTTCTTCTTTTGCTTTCATTCTGTTAATCATATCAGTTCTATAACCTGCAAAAATCATTGAACTTCCAATTAATGTTAAAATTAAAATCCATTTTTTCATAATATTTCAACTTCCTTTCTAAAAATTTTTTATTCTTATTGTTCCATCTTCGTTGTTATATGGGAAAAGCGTTCCATAAAATAAACTGATTGCATTTATTTCACGAAATTCTTCCGATTCAATGACAAGTTCAAAATCAGGACAAGTTTCAAAACTCCCAGCACCTGTTTTAATTTTAATTTTAAAATTAGGTTTTTTATATTTAACAAAACCTTCAACTGTACAAATGAAATTTTCTGTATCTATATTAGGTGTATTTTGAAAAAGAATATTTAAATTTTCAAAAAATGTATTTGTAATTTCTTCAATTTTTTCATAACTTATTTCTCTTTTTTCAATAAGTTTTAAGAAATCTAAATGAAATAATTTTCTAAATCTCATTTTTTTACCTTCTTTCTTTTTTAAATTAAATAACTGCACCTATTTTTTTTGCATATTCTTTGATTTCTTTATCAGTAGATAAACCAAACTTGTTGTTTTCCCATTGGAAAAGGATTGAATGATGTCTTCCAATAAGCTTTGCAGCTTCTCTAAAAGAAAGACCTTTCATTTCTCTTGCTTCTCTTAATCTTCCACCTACTGTTGTAAGATCGTTTTTCTTTAATACAATATCATGATAATCGACACCTAAAAATTTAGCAAGTTCAGCAGCTTTTGTAATGCTGTTTGAATATCCGTTTCTCCAAACATGAATGGAATTATGGGAAACACCAAGGGCTTCCCCGGTTTTCCTGTCTGACATTTTCATTTCTTTAAGTCTTTTGTCAATTAATTTGTGATTTATTTGACAATTTTTAATTTTTTCATATTTCATATAAATCTCTCCTTTGTTTTTTATTTTTATTGTAACATATTGTTTACATTTTGTCAAGTAAAGTTTTATGAAAGAAGCAGGAAATTTTAAATTTCCTGTTCAAATTCTTCTTTTAAAACTATCTTATTATCTTTAATGATTTCAATTGTATTTCCTGATAACCCGGAACTTATGCATTCCTCAAATTCCCCTAAATTATCCCATTCTAAGTTCTTTTCAACGTATCTTACTATTGCAAGAACTTTATTTGCGTTTTCAGTATTTCTTTTCACACCATTTTTAACTAGAAGAGATAAAATATTTCCTGTAATTATCCATTCAGCTTCATTTCTAAATTTTGTTTCTGCCCCTTCAAGCTGTCTTGTGAAATTTACACTAAGTTCATAATTAGATATATCTTCAACTTCGTCAGTTTTAAGGTTATAATAGTTATAACCAATTTTTTTGAAACTTATAATATTATAAGGAAGCTTTTCTCCCATTGAAAGGAGTGTTGAAGTATAAGAATTTTTGTCAAATCTCAAAAAGAAATGAACTTTTTCCCTTAGTTCAATTTTGTTTTCTATATCAGCATCAAAAAATATGGAAACTTCCAAAGTTTTGTTGTGCAGTTCTTCTATTCCCTGATATTCGATTTCAAATATTTCCTTCAAATCTTCTGTCTCAAATTCGCCTTTGAAATCTAAAACAAACAAATAATCTTCGGAAAAATGTGAAACATATTCACAAACGCTTCCTGAAAAACCATTTTTTATAGCTTTAAATTTAAGTATATCAACAATTTTTTCAATTATTATTCCTGCCGTTGCTGTTTCAATATTTCTAAAACTGAATGTTGCTTTTCCGTTTCTTAAACTTGTTCCCATTTGATTTCCTCCTTAATTATTAATTACATGGTAATTATAACATAACTTCTCTATTTTGTCAATATATGTTTTAGAAAATAATCTTTTGAAAAAACCATTAATTAAGATAACCATGAAAACAGAATTTTATTGTTTTTTCAGGTTCTTTTTTAACATTTTTAAATTTTCTTCTATATTTTCTTTTTCCATTTGTTTTCCATTGCTTTTTATGTTCCTTTTCCAACCATTCTTCAGTTGATTTTATTTTTCCATATCCTTTTTTGTTTCTCTGCCTTTTGTTCTTTAACATAAGGTTTTCCTCCATTATTCAGTTTAATCAGAATTGAATTTAACGAAAGCTAAAATTCTCTCCCACTCATTTGAAAAATAAGAGTTTGTTGCTTTTCTTTTCAGTTGTTTTATCATTTCTAAAAGTATCGGAATTCTTATCTGAAATATTGTTTCTTTATCATATGGAACATTAGCAATTTTTGATTTTAAATCACATTTTTGATCCATTGTAATTTTTAAATTTACAATTCCATTATTAAAAATAATATAATTTTCTTCATTGAGGAAAAGATATTTTAATAAATAATCAATTTCAGAAATTTCATTGTATTTTTCTTTTGTTTTTTTATTATTCATTTTTTTCTCCTTTTTTTATTTTGTTTTAAAAAGGGAATTTTATAATTCCCTTATAAAAAATGTTGCAATTTTTGGATTACTTTCAAAATCTTCTTCTGTTTCATTTGAAAAAATTGAAAATTTCCAGCTTTTCTTTTCAAGTTTTCTTATACCTTCTTCAAGAAAATGAAGTTCAATTCCTGACTGGTTCCCAGTTTCAAACCTGTCAAGTTCAATCCCTGTTTCCTTCGCTCTTTCCATTTTTCTTTTAGTAAGAGTTTCTTCACTTGCTGTAAGAACAATTGTAAGATCAGGAATAATAATTTCCGAATTGATTTTAAGAATGAATTCTGGACTACATCCATCCATACATTGATATACAAGGCTTGAAAGTGCATATCTGTCACATATTACAGTTTTCCCCTGTTTCAAAGCCGGTATTATCTCTTTTTTCAAATGCTCATATCTATCACTTGCCATAAGACAGGCATATGATAACCCATGCATTTGCCCCATTGCCTTATATGCAAATTTTCCCACTTCCGAATTGCTTATTTCTTTTGTAAGAAAAATAGGAATAGGAATCATATTATTTAAATTAATAGCACCTAACTCACCTTTTTTGATTTTTATAAAATCAAGTTTATCATCCATAGTTTTATGCTTAGGTTTTGGAGAAGCCAAAGGAGCAAAATAATGTTGGTTACCTACTTTTAAAATAACTCCTACATAAGGTCTTGAAGAATTCTTATTTTCTTTAACATCTTTTGAATATTGCTTCAAATATTGAATATAATCTTCTTGAACAATAACTAATTTCATTACAAACTCCTTTTTATAATACAGAGAAAAAGACTGGAAGTACTCCAGTCTAACTTTTTTAACTTCCTCGCTTTATGGTGGGGAATCACCGCTCTTTTAAATTTGAATATTCCTTGTTTTATAGTTGCTTGCCAACCATTAGTATTCCTACTAAATCTCCTCCCGACATTTCTGTCTCGCTTTGGTATTGCAAAGTTATCGGATGCGAGGTCATCCAATACTCAGTGACTTATTTAAGTCCCTTTCTCACTTATATTATAGCATATTTTATATAAAATACAATAGATTAGATAAATATTTTTCTAAAAAATAAAGGAAGTTCATGACTTCCTCTATTTTTATGATTTTTTAACAGGATTCATAACCTCTATCCACAACAATTTTTTATAGGATTTGTAACCTATAACTTCTCAAATACCCAAGGATTTTTCCATTGCCTTGTCAACATCTCCAACTCCCGCAGTCTGGAATGTCTCTCAAAGATTATTTTGTTGCTTTGCCAACAGTCTAATTTAATAGACAATGAATTTGAGAAGCTTTATATAAGTATATTGTACTACAATTTTTATTTTATTTCAATTAATTTAATCTCCTATTCCTTGTCCTTTCGATTTTT
>ERZ773233.1344-NODE-1344-length-14438-cov-8.854133_pt1 | contig 14438 bp, 7 predicted proteins | sample MGYA00580991_ERZ773233 | MGnify/ENA primary metagenome ERZ773233 (study PRJEB29015, sample SAMEA2738178) | human oral metagenome | biome: human oral; feature: human-associated habitat; material: saliva | place: China | collected 2161 ...
ATTCTTTCGTTTGTTTTGTAGGCAAAGATAACGAAAATAATTCATATTGGCAAATAAAGACAGAAGGACAAAAGACAGAATGATGGGTGGAAGACATAATGACAAAAGGACAGAAGGTATAATGACATAAGAAACAGGAGCCAGAATACGCTTAATGAAAAGACAGAATGACAAAAGAACAGAAGACAAAATGTAAAAAGGAACAGAAGAAGAAGGAGAAGAAATAGACAAAGTAACAGGTTAATATTTAACCTTTTCTTTTTTCAATGATGTTACAGAGAAACAGATTGTGTATTAGCTGGTAAGAATCCTAAAACTCATTGGGATCAAAGAACGCTTATCCGCTTGTTGGGTAGTAAAACAAATGCTATGCAACTTTTCATTTTTTCAATGTGTAGTGACATTTTGGATAATTACTACAACCCCAGAATTTACCATATCTACCCACTCTGTAAACAAGAGAACCACCACAACGAGGACACTGCCCTCTCTGAATAGCCTTTTTCCATGATGTCATGTTAGCCGTTACCTGAGCTTTATGAAGTGACGATGTCTCACTTGTTTCAAAACTTGAATAGGTGAGTTTGTTAATTGCTGTTGCCAAAATGTCTTCTGTAAATACAACATTCTGATAGGCTTCAATCGTACTAATAAGTTCACTTACATTAATAACATTATGATTAGGATAATTACCCTTTATCTTGGCTGCATTTGTAAACACAACTATTGGAATGAAATATTGCAAAGGAAAGCCAAATAAAGATTGTAAGGCTTTGACATGACTATAGTTTTGTAATAAAGGATTATAGAACTGATACTTTGTTCCATACATGTTTTTAATCCAGTATTGATCTTTTTCATTACCATAAATCCAACCTCTGTAATTCTTTGTTTCAATAACAAAAATACCATGTGGAGATAAAACAACATGATCTATCTGTGAACTCTTACCATTTTCCAAAATATATACATCATTGAATATTGTATATCCATCTGGTAAGCGCATCAGTCTTTTTGCTACTTGTCTTTCGCCACGTTTACCCTTAAGCTTTGCATAGTTATAACGTATGATTAAGCGAACAAGGTAAAGAATGACTATCGCAGTAAAGAAAATTATTATGTATATTATATTCATTTGTTTTATAAATGTGGTACAAAGATAACATAAAAACACGAGACAAAAAGCCTAAATAGCAAAAGATTGCGCTAAAACCTTAAAGATAATCACTGCCGTTATCGAATTATTTAGGTTCTTCCGTTAAATGGATAGATATATCCTATTAGCTATATATAAAAGGGATAAACTATAAGATATAATGTAGAAAAGGCAAATAAAAAATGTCTATCCATTAGCATATCTTTCTGTCTTCTACAAATTGCTTATTCCCTTATTAATCGACACTTGTAAACTATTTTCACGCAACTCAAAACCAACACATGCTCTTTTGGCTTCTAAAAGACACCTAATTGACTTGCAAAAGAGGCCCTTTTGGAGTGTTACTAACGCCCTTTTGAAGTCCAATTAAGCACCTTTTCTTCTACGACTTTATAACTAATTGATTTTCTGTTAGTTGTAAACTTGCTTTTTACACGTGTTTTTGCCTTCATTTATAGATATTTTATTCGAATTTATGTAATGATTTTTCGGGGTTTTATCTACATTTTTGAAGTCTTAAAATGAAAACAAATGGTGGCGTTAGAGGGTAATAATAGAATAGACCATTGACCGTCTTGACAATATTTCTATTTAATGAATAACCTCGGTTTTCCCGTTAAAGCTATACGAAAAGCATCCACGCATTTAACGGAAGAACCAGAATAATAAGGTCCTTGTCTTGTCAGCTTACTTTATTCAGTGCATACTGGGCGGATATTATACATATTACTTATATTTTAGTTATAACCTAACAAAGACAGTTGAATAAGCTTTTCTGCTCAAACAATTTGTTTCTTCGTTAACTATACACTACGCTACAGACCCTTCTGATAGCAATGCTGTGGCCATATTAAGTCTTGAATTGTCTTACAAATATAGTGTCGTACAAATGAGTCTTTCAATATAAAGACAAAATAATAAGCTTCAAATTCTTTCCAATCTTGCAAATATTGGAAAGAAGTTGCAAGATTTTAATCTTAAAATGGCTACTATTAGATAAGAACACTGCTAATCTTACAATACTGCTATCTGATAAGCCTTAGATAGCACACCCTCTTATACTATCAATCTTTTAAAGAGTTAACACATTATTTTATAAAGGAAAGAATGATGTTAGCTACTCAGCACAATCGGTGCTTACCAATAACACAAAACGTGCAAAGCAACAACACGGTATAAGGTGGACAAGTAGACGAGTTAACGAGTGGACAAGTTAACAAGTTGCTTGTGAAGATGACAGAGTAACATAGTAAGTTAACAAGTTGACAAGTAGACAAGGTAATTGTGAGAAGGAGTATTCATTAGCTGAGTCAGGTGAAAAAGAAAACGAGTGAACAAGTTAAAAACTCATTCACTCGTCATCTAAAATATGTTCGTATGTTACTTTGTCTCACTTTGAAGTGGACGAGTTGACGAGTTGACAAGTTACTTGTTAACCTGTCTACTTGTTAACCATGTTACTCTGTCTTCTTCGCAAGCAACTTGTTTACTCGTCTACTCGTTAACTCGTCAACTTGAAACACCTACTTCCGTGTAATTCTTGGCTGCACGTAGACCTCACCGATACCGCGGTAGGCACCCATGACTGGTTTAGAGTCAGAGAAGCGGTTCCAGCCGTAAGAAGAGAAGGTTTGCTCAGAGGCAAGCTTCTGTGCTTCTTGGAAGACAAGGTTGCCAGCATCGTCAATCGCTAAGAGGATGCTCTCCTGCGTACCATTGATGGCTGTTTCGTGCTCCTTACTGAAGTCGTCGGCAACGACTACAGAGATAAGGTATTCGTAAACACCTGTCTGCACCTCGTTCTTCGCAACCACCTTACCATTGGTCATCTTGAAGCCCTTACCGGGGATAAAGTCTACTGACCATGTGTACTTGTTGTCAACGATGAAGTTAGCCTTGTTAGTACCAGCTGCAGCCTCGATACGCACGTCAGAGGTTCTCTCAGACAATGTACGATCAGCGTTACGCATCTTTGCTGTCTGCTTATATTCGCCAACGAAGTCAGCCAATGAAGCCTGAACCACCTTCAGTGAGTCAACCAAGCCCACAGCCTTAGCGATAACCCAACCAACACGTGCCTTACCCGTTGTGTTCTCTGTCACCTTCACGCCAACCTCGTTGCCGTTCTGCTCAACGCTGATCCAGTCGCCCGTAGTGACATAGGTAACAGGAACGTTAGCCGTAGCTATCAGCGTCTTCTGTACAGCCTTGTCATCGGTGAAGATGTCCTCACCAGCAGGCAAACCGAAGGTGATACCCTCCTGCTGAACGTTAAGGGTGATAGAGTCGCCCTGTTGGTTTTTGATAACGAGGAGCGTGTTACGCGACTGAGGGCTGGTATTTGTCGCAGCAGTCAACATAAGTGTCTCAGCCTTCTTCGTAACCGTCAGCCACGCGTCCTGCGCATAAGCCTGAGCAGGTTCAGAAGCCATCTTCACCTCGTTGGTACCACCGACTACGTTAAACGCTGTCTGCGCCTTTACGACGTTCAATCCCACAGCGTATTCAGGCAGTTCGTTATCGTTGCTGCTGCATGCCGTTCCGAGAACGGCAGCTGCAACGAGCATGAATATTGAAATATACTTCTTCATAATTAATTAATTTTCTTCATGTACTGGATATTCGGCAATGTGAAGGCAAATACATAGTTGCCATCAGCATCGGTAACAGGCTGCAAGTCTTCGCCGTATGCTACACCGAAGAAGGAGTCAACGGTGTGACCTGTAATCTGTCCACTGTCTTCAGCTGTAGCTTGCTCCATGTCATCATCCCATGTGAAGAACAAGCTACCCTGACCTTCACCGAAGAGTTTACCCTCCTTCTGAGATGCTGGAATCAACAAGATACCTGCTGGATACTTATAGGTTGGGTCGGTCACTGGCTGTCCTGGGAGTTCCAGACGTCCCGTTGCTGGGTCGTAAGTCAGGAGCAACTCATAGTTGACATTATTAATATTCAACTTACCCTTCAGTGTGTTGGCAACAGAACCCATCTCCAAGGTAAGCTTGATACGCTTACGCAAGTTAGTCTTCAACTGCCATTCGCCAACCCAGAAGTCGATGCTCTTATGAGTCTTTGGCAAGAACTGAATGATTTTAAGGTCGCCTTCTGTCAACGAGTGATCAGCATCATTCCATGTGAAGTGCTGATACTGCTTGTTACCGATGACGATAGGCGCACGGAGTACGATACCGGTATTGGTTGTACAATAAGGCATCTCCCACTTCTTATCGCCTAAGGTAACGGTAAGACGTCTCACCTCTTGTGTGAGTGTTCCCTGTCCTAAGGTGTCATTCCCCAAGACGAAGTCGTAGGTCTCGACGTTCATACCTTCCATTACCGTCACAAGACCGAGCATATACTCTTCCCAGTTAGTACCCTTTGGCAGACGAGTGAGCACCATCTCATTCTGCCACTTACGTCCTTTCAGGAAGATACTATCGTTAGTAGCACGGAGGATAGAGAACTCATAGTCGCCCTGCGCACCGTCAGGACTACCCAACCAAGTCTCAGCCAATGGGTGAATCACTGAGTTATACTCATTGAATGACAAGGTAGGACCCAAGTCTTTCACTACATCGTAGCCCGAAGTAGCCTTTGCCTCAACATCCTTCACATCGCCCATAGCGGTAACATGACCGTTCTTGAACTTCAGCAACAGCGTGTAACCACCGTAGCTATAGTTCTTTCCCGTATAATACTGCATTACCCAACCATCCTCTGACGACTCTAAAAGTGCCTTATAGTCAGCAACCTTCTTCTCTATTCGCTCAGCCGCAGGGAGGTCGAAAGTGGTCTTATCGTCATGCAGACACGATTGCAAAGAAAGTGTCAGTACGATAGACATGAATAGCAAATATACCTTTTTCATTTGCGTACTTATTTACTTTTATAAGGTTCTGAGCTTAGTACGTGAGCTAATGCTCAGCCTAAGTCAGAAGCCCTTGTTTATTTATTTATTGATAATATGTACACTGCCCGTTCTCTTATTCCAGTGTGTTCAGGTCGAGTGTACCAATCTTTCCACCTCTTCTGAGGATTGCAGTGCGCAACACTTCGATATCAACATTCCAAGAGTTACGCATATATTCGCGAATCATCTTGAGCTTTCTGTTGATAATGCTACCGCCCTTGCTGCCTGCATTCTTCATGATTGTGTTCCAATCCTCTGGCGTACTGGTCACATAGATAGAATAAGCCTCAGCAAAGTCCTCAGCAGGATTCTCCATAGAGTAAGCCGAAACGAAACCCATGCTCTGCGCTTTCTTGTCTGGAGTAGAAGTCCAGTTACCACTTACGTAGTCAGAACGTGAGATGTTATCATACGACTCATCGTAAGGTTTCTTCTGATTAAGAATGTGCATGAACTCATGGTGCATCGTGTGGAAGTAGTAGTTATTCATACTACCATAATCCTTCAACTGCTCATCAGTAAGTGCGTTAACCTTACCTAATCTTACCTTATAACCACCCTCAGCACTACCGATCACCTCTGTACGATAACGTGTGTAACCTGGTGTACCAGTGACAAGGATGATACGTGGCGCATTCTCCTTGATGAAGTCAAGTCCGACGGTCTCTGCATAAGCGTCAAACCACATATACTTTGTGAGGATAGCAAGCTTAACAGTCTTTGCAGAGTCAGCAGGAACAAAGTTATAAGCCTGCTCGGTCTCCTCTGTCTTCAGACGATACTGGAACTCTATATTATAAGGCATGGTGTAGTTCTTATACAACCACTGGTCAAAGGCGTTACGCTGTACAGCCTTTGTAGAGAATATAGAGTCACCGCTTACCTTGTCATCACTACATGAAGACAAGATTGCGCCACAGCTGACGATAGCGATTGCAACCAAATATAAATACTTTTTCATAACGTCTCGTTTTAATTATTACGTGGGTTAGGTGTCACACCAGCTGATATTACGTCCTGTGGCAACTGAATTGCTAAACGTGGGTCGCCAACCTTCATAGAGTCAGTTACGGCAGTAACAGCCGACTGCACATCAACCTTTCTACGATACATTGTGATACCATAACGTTTAACATCCTGCAAACGGAAACCTTCATGGATGGTTACCAATCGCTTCAACTGTAAGAGACACTGCAAGAGAGGTTCCTGTGTGGTAGCCTCAACTGCGAACAATGGATTCAGCTTCTTCTTTGGTGTTGGGCGTGTTGATGTGTAGTAAGCCATCGAACCATAGAAGTCCTGAATGTCTGTCATTGTGAGTTGCTTTCTGTTCTTTGAGAAGACTGTCAACTCGGTATTGATGTCTTTCAATGCCTTGTCATACTGACCTAAGAGGGCGTAAGCCTCAGCACGCTCAAGAAGTGTAATGTCTGTGCTGAACACAGCATACTCACCGTAAGGAATACCAATCTCTGCTGTTGCATCAATCACCTTAGGAACGTAAGGAAGTTTGCGCAAACAATACTTTGATACACCATTATTATAAAGAACGGTATAGTTAAGCGTTGAACCGCTGTCACCCCATGGACCCGGAGCCTGCAAGGTTTCGTTCTTGCTAATCAATTCGCCATGCGCATACTTGCTACCAGCCTGAATAGGAATACTGATAACACCCCACTGTGAAGGAACTGGCAACAACATGATGTTTGCCGTGTTGCTTGCATTCACAAAGGCGTTTGGCTGTACGTTACCACTTGGACCCAAGCGGTTCCATTCTGCCCAGTTGCGGAGAATGTCTGCTGGCTGATCGCCCAATACCATGTTAGCAAACTTCACAGCCTTGTCATACTTCTGTGCATAGAGATAGAATCGCGTTGCGAAAGCGTAAGCTGCCTGCTTGGTGAAGTGGAACTTTGGCTTTGCATACTTTGTACCGACAAGGGCAATACCCTTCAGCATATCTGCCTCAATCTTCTGATAAAGCTCAGCCAATGTGCCACGCTCCATCAATCGACCAACAACCTTCTCTGGCTCTGTTGGATAAGGCAAACCTAACTCTTTGGCAGCCGTAGTCTTGTCGTAAGCCTGACAGAAGACCGTTGACAACTGGAACATTGAGAACGCTCTGCAGAGCAAAGCCTCGCCCAACTGCTCTTCATACTCCTCTGGGTTAGAAACAGTATTCATGTAAGCAATCGCCTCATTACAAGCTGAGATAGCCGCATAATGTGCTGACCAAAGCTGATAAGGGGTCTCCGTATTGCTTACGTCGTCAATATCTTTCCACTGGTAGGCCTGCTCTTGGAATCTGTCGAACGCACTCCATGTACTATGGAGTTGCTCGTCAGTATTGTCCGAATACATCTCAGTGAGGTAAGCTGGGTGAGCTTGTGGATAAGCGCTTACCAACAACTGGCTCACCTCCGTAGGGTTCTTGAGGTCCATGCGGCTGTCTGGATACTTGTTAAGGAAATCGTTACACGATGTAAGTGCAAGCGAAATCGCAGCCACTGGCAAGTATATAATATATTTTTTGACTTTCATCTTCGTATGTTTTAAAGTCCGAGTTTTACTGTTAGCGTAAATTGTTTTGGCATTGGCGAAGCAACACCACCCACGTTATAGAACTCTGGGTCCTGACCATTGAGTCGCTTGTCAGCATAGAGAAGGAAGAGGTTAGTAGCCTGAAGCTTCAACGACGCATTCTTAATCATGCTGTTTTGGAACATCTGTGCAGGGAAGTCATAGCCCAAAGAAATCTCTTTGAGGCGGATGAAGTCGCCCTTTGCTATACGTGCATCACTGTAGTTATAGGCGTTGTAGCCCAAACGAACATTGGTGTTTGCCATGTACTGGCTCTTAGAAAGAATACCGGGAACATTGGTTTCTTTCTCCTCACCTGCTGCCATCCAACGGTTCTTAAATGCGTTGGTCATTGAAACGAGGTCGTTATAACGTGCACGGAACTTAGGATCAAGGCGTACTACGTTGCCGAAGGCGTATGTGAAGAATACATTCAGACGGAAACCATGATAGCTAAACATATTGCCCACAGAACCCGTATGGGTTGGATCGGTAGGACCTTCATACTTCAAGAAGTCGGTCTTTGTACGCTCTTGGAAGTTGATATCATCCGTTGTCACCTGTCCCTTCTCATTGAGAACCATTGGCATACCCTCGCTGTTCAAGCCCACGAATGGGATTGAGAACAAGGCACGAGCAGGATAACCCTTCTTAGCAAAACCATTACCGCTTACAAGACTCATCACGTTTCCTTGGTTGAAAAGCTTTGTAATCTCAGTTGTTGCGTATGAATAGATGAAGCTGGTGGTCCAAGAGAAGTTCTTCTTCTTGATGTTAACAGAAGAGATACTCAACTCAAGACCATTAGAATTCATCTCGGCAACGTTGGCAGCACGGATAATCTCACCACCCAAACCAGCGGTAATCATCGGACCGATTTCGTCGAAGTTTCTACGTGTATAATAGTCGAAGGTAACACCTAAGCGATTGTTCCACAATGATGCATCGAAACCAAGGTTCAACTCGTTCTTCTTCTCGTAGGTAAGGGTTGAGTTTGCTAACTCGCTAAGCTCAAGCTGTGGCTCCTGATCCTCTGCAAAGAGACGGAAAGGAGTTGAAGCGGTGATGATAGCGGTTGAGTTGCTATAAGAAGCATCTGGAGGTGTACCTGTAAGACTGTAAGAGGCGCGCAAGGTAAGCTTATTCAATGGAGAGAGCTTGTTAAACCAGTTCTCCTCATGCACGTTCCATGCACCAGACACGTTCCATGTTGGCATCCAGCGTGCGCTTGAGTTACGACCCATCTGGTTTGATCCCTCATAACGAAGTGTACCATTGAAGACGTAACGGCCCTGATAGCTGTAAGTAGTGTTACCATAGAAGGCTACACTGCGTGAATTGGTTGGGTTAATAGTATAATAGGTATTGCCCGACTCCAATGCACGCTTGAAATACTGATAGATATAGAATGGCACCATACCTGCATCATAACGCAGACCAGCACCCTCAAAGGCATTGCGCTGACGCTCAATGCTCTTCAACTCCATACCACCAAAGAGGTTCATGATATGCTTCTCGGCAAAGGTGCGACTATAGTTAGCGGTTGCACGAATGTCGTAATCGCTCATGCGGTTGTCGCCCTTATGATACAAACCACCGTATGGCAATACGGTCATTGGCAATACGTAAGGGTTTGATGGGTCTTTATAAAGATACTTGTTGGCATCGCGGATAATTCCGTTTGACATCGCACGATAAGCCAATGCCTGATTAGAATTGTCCTTCACAAAATGCTCCTGTGTTGAAGCCATATACTTGAATGCACCCAAGAGTGACAACTCTAAGCCCTTGATTGGCTTATACTTCAATTCCAATTGGAAACGAGCATCAAGGGTGTTGAGGTCGATGTAGTTGTTATTCAACTCGTTGAAGATGTTGAATGGTGCATAGTTCGCAACGTATGTTGCTGATGGATCCAACACACGTGAGGTGTTGCTTGCGTAAGAGTAAGGGTTGATATCGAAGTCACGCTTCACCTCACCACCTACAACGTCAACGTCCTGACCAAGTGTTCCCGGTGCACGCTGCTTACGATAAGCCGCACCACCAATGAGGTTCAACGACAGTTTGTCTGTCAAGTGCTGTGTGAGGTTTACGTTGAGGGTATAACGGTTTACGTTACTCTGCTTATACCATCCCGGGTCTAACAATGCACTGAACGATGCATAGTAGTTTGACTTCTGTGTACCACCGCTCAAGCTGATAGAGTGGCTCTGCATAATATTAGATGAGAACAACTCCTTAAACCAGTTGGTATTGCGGAACTCTGCACGCTGTAGATAACGGTTGCGAGCCTCTGTGGTATTCTCTAAAGCAAAACGCCCTGTACGTGCATTATACGTGTTAATCAGCTCGTACATCTTTCCATATACACCATACTCGCTACCATTGAGTACTTCTGAGAAGTTCAACCAACCTTTGTCTGCCAACTCTCTGTAGATACCCATCTGCTCCTTTGAGTCGAGGATATCGAAGTTGCTATAAGAGGGAACGAGGCGAGAGGTGAACTCACCAGTATAACTGATGTGTGCCTGTCCTTGCTTACCTTTCTTCGTAGTAACGACAATCACACCTGCCATCGCACGCGCACCATAGATAGAAGTTGCCGAACCGTCCTTCAGAATCTGGAAACTCTCGATGTCGTCGGCATTAAGTCCGGCGATGGCCGATGAGATGAGCGTTTCAGGGTTTCCCGAAGCCAAATCGTCGGCACCCACGTTGGCAGCATCTTCCATAATCACACCATCTACCACCCAAAGAGGTTTGCTACTACCGTAAATGGAGGTAGCTCCACGAACGCGAATTTTGGGAGCAGTACCAAATGTACCGCTAACATTTTGTACCGACACGCCCGCAGCTTGCCCTTCGAGCGACCTACTGATGTCGGCCACACCGCTAAGTCGGGCTTTCTCGGCATCCACCTTGTCGGTAGCACCAGTAAAAAGGCGTCTGTCTGTTCGTGTAAGACCCGTTACCACCACTTCGTTAAGAACCTGCGCATTGGCCTTGAGTTCCACTTTCATGTTGGTAGAAGCCTTTAAAGTTTGGGTCACCATACCAATATAACTCACCGTAATTTGCGGATTGTGTACGTCGGTGGTAAGAGAGAAGTGTCCGTCAATGTCGGTAACGGTTGCCGTCTTAGTGCCCACCACTGTGATAGTAGCACCAATAACGGGTTCGTTGTCGCCAAACGACACCACCGTTCCCGTGATTTTGGTTTGCGCCACAGCCACACTTACGCACAGCAAGAGTGTGAGCAAACACATAAGTAGTTTTTTGTTCATAAGCATTACATCGAAATTGATTTTATCTATTTAAAGGGTTGCAATAGTTTTCAGTAAAACGCTGTTGTGTTAAGGCGTCTTTCTGCTTGTTTTATATTTATGTATTAAACGCCAAGGCTTTATTGTTTCAGCGCAATGGCGAATGTTTCAATTGTCGTAGAGCCATAATCGGCGGTTGGCAAGCCGTGTTCTGTAGGCGCATCGTATAGTTTGTGTATCGCTGAGGCGCATCTTTTAGGGAGTTATTACAATGTGTGTGGCAAGTTTTTATTGGGCACACGCATTTTGTTTGTTAGAAGTCTCGTTTACTTGTTTCGCAGTTAACTCAGTTATTCGTAATAGACGCTGTTAATATGTTTGCTTGTCTACTTGTCAGGTCGTTGTTTGTTCACTCGTTCACTTATAGCTCGTTCACTTGTTCATAGGTAACTCGTCTTCTCTTTCTTCCTATTTCGTCAATTTTTTTAGATAATTTACTATCTTGGATTAGTAGTGAGCAAATGTAGTTATTTTGTATCTATATTAAAAGAAGCTTGCTCTGAAGCATTGATTATTTAACAATAATTGTCTGTTATGGCTGGTTTATTATACCTTGTGTAAGGTGTTTTCTTGTTTAAATTTAATTAAGATGTAAAATAAAGGAGATTATGTGTGATACGTTTTTCATGATTTTTATTTAACTTTGCCGAGTGTGCAATTCTCACTAAAAAGCATTGGGAAAGTTGTTGCAGTGAGCTGGTAGGGTAAAGTTGATAATTTGACTGAGCTTTTCTAGCTAATGTGGTCAAGATTTGCTGTAAGCACCATCTTCCATGCCAGTGATTATATGCTTCAATGCATGTTGACCTGTGTAGCGTGAGGCTCATGTGTGGCTCAATCCATTAGAATCAAGGCAGTGCGAGTTAGATAAAGTTTCGCCAATAGTCAGCTTTTAAGGTGTTGTTTGCTTCACCTGTATCTGTTTTCGGTTCGCTTTTGTCTATAATTGCATACTGCCACCGGCGTGTGCTGTTGTAGTACTAGTCTTTACAATAATAAATAGCGAGTTCTTAATGCGCATTTGTGTTACTAGAAGTTGCAAAATTTTGGCTAAAACCTTACTTTTGTGAGGTTTATTGTTATTTTTTGCTAACTTTTTATTACTTTTGCACCTTATGAATTAACGTTTCTGCCAGTTTGTTTGGCAGCTATCGTAAGAACAGCAATAACTGTTATTATAAAAATGAAGAAGAAAGTAGCGCTTTTATTTGCATTTATGGCAGTAGGCTATTCCTTTCCAGCCTTGTCGAGCACGTTCAATTTATACGAACAATCGTGGTTTTCTCGCAAAAAAAAGAAAGAAGTTCCGCCTCCTTCTGCTTATCAACAGCTCACCCAACGCGACACCCTAGCACTGCGTGGGGTGATGAACGTTTTGAAAAAAGACAAAGATTACTACCTTGAAATACCCAAACAACTGTTGGGTAGACAAGTGTTGGTATCGAATAAGCTGTTGCAAGTACCTGCAGAACTCAATGAAGCCGGTGTAAATAAAGGCATAAACTACGAGAATAAGACCATCGTGTTTGAGTGGGAACGCCAACTTGGGCGTCTCATCATTCGCGAACAGCGCGCCACTCCCGAAGTATTGGCTGGCCATGCCATGGCGCTTTCGGTGCAAGAAAACTACATCAATCCCCTTATTGCCAGTCTAAAAGTAGAGGCAGTGAGTAAAGATTCGGCATCGGTTGTGGTAAAAGTAACCGACCTTTTCAATGGTAGAGACAATAGTTTGAATGATGTTTTCAACCTCATTAATCTCGGAACGAGCGCCAATAGCGAACTCTCGCGCATACTCGAGATGAGATCTTACGATGGAAATGTGGCCGCAACGTCCGAGCTAACCACCGTGGTGCACGAGGGAAAAAGCAAAACCAACATCACCGTTGTGGTGAGTTCGTCGCTTATTTTGCTACCCGAAAAGGCCATGCCGGGTAGAGTTGAGAGCCAACGAGTGGGATATTTCACCACGCCTCGCCTGCAATATGGCGACTATCAGCCCGAGGTGACAACACGAAACTACATTACGCGCTGGCGGTTAGAACCCAAAGACACCGCCGCTTATATGCGTGGCCAATTGGTTGAGCCGATAAAACCCATCACTTTTTATATAGACCGCACCGTTCCGCGTAATCTACGACCCTATATCGAACGAGGAATACTAGATTGGAACAAGGCTTTCGAACGGGCTGGATTTAAGAATGCCGTTCGTGTTGAGACCTATACCGACAGCATGGCAGCCGAAGGCGACGATGCAAAATATTCGGTTATTACCTACGATGCATCCGAAAAAGCCAACGCAATGGGCCCTTCGATTATCGACCCACGCACAGGAGAAATTCTTAAAGCCGATGTAATATGGTGGCATAATGTGCGTTCGCTGCTCAAAGAGTGGCTAATGGTGCAGACTTCGGCCTACGATGCTGCAGCCCGTCAGCCCGTTATGCCCGATAGTCTTATTGGTGCTGCTGCACGTTTTGTGGCTTGTCATGAAGTGGGACATTCGTTCGGACTGCGCCATAACATGCGCGCTTCAGACGCTTATCCAACAGACTCGCTGCGTTCGCCACATTTCACCAGCAGGATGGGGGGCACTTCGGCTTCTATAATGGACTATGCCCGCTTTAATTATGTGGCTCAACCTGGTGATGGTGTAAGGGTTACCACGCCAGCCATTGGTCCTTACGACCTTATGGCTATCGAATGGGGCTATCGCTGGTTCCCCAATGAACGACAAGCAGAACAACAACTCTTCGACTTTTTACAGAAACATCAAGGCAAAGAGTATTGTTATAGCGAGGCACAAAACCAACGCACTGCCATCGACCCTCGTGCTTTGAGCGAGGATTTGGGCGACGATGCCATGAAATCGGCTAGCTATGGCATCGCCAACTTAAAGAGAATTGTACCCAATATCGTGAAATGGACCACCACAGGCCAACCAGGACAAACCTACGAAGATGCTTCGCGCTTTTATGCTGGTATCATTTTTCAATGGAGTCTTTACGCTTATCACGTGTTGGCCAATGTAGGTGGCATGTATTTGGAGAACACTTTCGTGGGCGATGGCAAACGAACATTCAGCTTTGTGCCACGCGAACGCCAACAACGTGCCGTGCAATTTTTGCTCGACGAGGTGTTAAGTCCGCAACCTTGGCTTTTCTCCACGCCCCTTACACAATACACTTATATCAATCGTCGCACACCTGTGGGCGTGCAAGAGATGTCGCCCACCTATTCGTTTACCAACCAGCAAAGCTACGTTCTTTGGGATTTGCTAGACAACGAACGACTGGTGCGAATGCTCGAAAACGAGAAACAAAACGGCTCTACACGCGCATTCACTGCCATCGACCTGATTGATAAACTGCACAACCACATCTTTAGTACCACCATTGCTGGGCGTAACCCCGATATTGCCGAACGAAGTTTGCAGAAAAACTTTGTAGACGCACTGATA
>ERZ773233.1352-NODE-1352-length-14395-cov-14.750976_pt1 | contig 14395 bp, 10 predicted proteins | sample MGYA00580991_ERZ773233 | MGnify/ENA primary metagenome ERZ773233 (study PRJEB29015, sample SAMEA2738178) | human oral metagenome | biome: human oral; feature: human-associated habitat; material: saliva | place: China | collected 2161 ...
TAAACCAACGACTGTTTCGTATTTACTACTCATAGAGAAACCTCCCCAGTTGGTGCTACTAATTGACAATCTGGACGTGCTTGTTCGAATGTGAAAGCGGCACGTAACAATGTTTCTTCGCCCATTGCAGGACCCAATAATTGTAAGCCAATTGGCAAGTTATCACTACTCATGCCCGCTGGAATGCTAATACCAGGAATACCTGCTAAGTTAGCTGGAACTGTACAAATATCTTCTAAGTACATTGCTAATGGGTCATTGATTTTTTCACCAAACTTATACGCTGTGTTAGGCGCTGTTGGAGCCAATAACAAATCAACCTTGGAGAAGGCTGCATCAAATTCATTTTTGATAACGCGACGTACTTTAAGAGCTTTCAAATAGTATGCATCGTAATAACCTGCGCTCAATACATAGGTACCTAGCAAGATACGACGTTGTACTTCTGGTCCAAAGCCTTCTGTACGAGTTTTAGTAGACATTTCTACCAAATTATCTGCAGGCACACGCAAACCATAGCTTACACCATCATAACGAGCCAAGTTGGAACTTGCTTCTGCCAATGCGATAATATAGTACGCAGACAAAGCATATTTTGTGCTAGGCAAGGAAACCTCAACGATTTCAGCACCTAATTTTTTATATGTTTCAATTGCTTCATCGATAGCCTTGCGTACTTCTGCATTAAGACCATCGCCAAAGAATTCTTTTGGTACACCAATTTTTAAATTCTTAACATCGTTCACAAGCGCTTTTGTATAATCTACACGTTCGCCTGGAATAGATGTGGAATCCTTAGGGTCATGGCCAGCAATGGCATTTAATACCAATGCAGCATCGGTTACGTCCCGTGTAACAGGTCCAATTTGATCCAAAGAGGATGCAAAGGCAATCAAACCATAACGAGATACATTACCATAGGTTGGTTTCATACCTACCACACCACAGAAGGATGCTGGTTGGCGGATTGAACCACCTGTATCGGAGCCCAATGCCCAGATAGCAGAACCACTGGATACTGCAGCTGCACTACCACCGGAAGAACCGCCTGGTACGCATTCCAAATTCCATGGATTAGCTGTTTTAGCTAATGCGGAATTTTCTGTGGAACCGCCCATAGCGAATTCATCCATGTTAAGTTTACCTAAGCTAACCAAGTGATTAGCATGTAATCGTTCAATAACGGATGCATTATATGGAGGAATGAAATGTTCCAACATTTTAGATGCACATGTAGCAGGTTGATCTTTAATACAAATATTATCCTTAATAGCGCCAGGAATACCTGCTAATGGGGAAATAGCTTCACCTTTAGCAATTGCTTCATCTACAGCTTTTGCAGATGCTAATGCTAATTCGTGAGAATCAGATAAATACGCATGTACCTCTGGTTCCACTTTTGCTTTGTGACTAATCACTGCATTTGTTAATTCTACAGCACTGATTTCTTTGTTCACTAATTTAGTGTGTAATTCATGAATTGTTGCCACAGTGAAACCTCCTATTCTTGTACAACGCGAGGCACCTTAAAGTACCCATCTTCTTCTTCAGGTGCATTAGATAGTGCTAAATCATGATCTAAAGAAGGTTTAGTCTCATCTTCTCTAAATACATTATGCAAAGGAACAGCATGAGCCATTACTTCTACATCATCTAATTCTAATTCATTTAATTCTGCTACATACGTTAAGATATCGGATAATTCCTTCTCAACGGTAGCCATTTTATCTTCTTTTACTTCTAATCGGGACAGTAAAGCGATTTTTTTAATTTCCTCTTGGCTGATTTTCATCGGTCCACATCCTTTCATATCTCTTAATTATAAAGCATATGACATATATTTTCAAAATAAAGGATTAGTTTTCACCTAAATCTTTAAGTAATTCTATAAATTCTTCTTCATTGATAACGCGAATACCAAGCTCATTCGCCTTTGTCAATTTGCTACCACTATCTTCACCAGCAACGACAAGCGTTGTTTTCTTAGATACGGATCCTGTCACCTTAGCGCCGTGTTTTTCTAATAGTTTACCAGCTTCACTGCGCCCCATGACCTCCAGTTTACCAGTAAGAACAACGATTTCCCCTTCCATTTCATTACCAGCGGCTTCTTGCACATCTACGTCCATTTTTAAACCGGCTTCGATTAAGCCATTGATGATTTCAATATGTTGAGGGTCTTCTCGATATTCGATAATGCTATCTGCCATGGTAGGCCCAATTTCTTCCACCGCCACTAATTCGTCTTTACTAATCGTTAAAAATCTATCCATAGACTTTACAACATTAGCAATTGTACCGGCCGCTTTAGAACCGATAAGGCGAATGCCAAGGCCAAATAGTACGCGGTCTAATCCACGACATTTAGAATCTGCAATAGCTTTCACAAGATTATCTGCCGATTTTTTACCCATACGGTCCATCCCCATGATGGATTCCGTAGTCAAATGATATAAATCAACTACATTGGTAATCAATTTTTCATTGATTAAATTTTCCACAATACTTGGGCCAAGTCCATCGATATTCATCGCATCGCGAGATGCAAAATGAATGATTTGTTCCTTTTCAATAGCAGGACAATGTTTATTGGTACAACGAATGGCAGCTTCACCTTCGCGACGTACTGCTGGACTTTCACAAACAGGACAACGATTAGGAATTGTGAAAGGTACTTCACTACCGGTACGTTTTTCAGGCAATACGCGAATAACTTCTGGAATAATTTCAGCCGCCTTGTGAATAAGTACATGATCACCAATACGAATATCCTTTTCAGTGATGAAATCTTGATTATGTAATGTAACACGGCTCACATTAGTACCAGATACAAATACTGGTTCTAGTTCACCAGTTGGTGTCAATACGCCAGTACGTCCTACATTGATGGTAATATCTTTGACAACTGTTTCCACCTCTTCAGGAGGATATTTATAAGCCGTAGCCCACTTAGGGTCCTTTGCGGTCGAGCCTAACATCTCTTGATCATTAAAATCATTGACCTTTATAACCATACCATCTGTATCGTATGGCAGTTCATGACGTTTTTCGCCCCAATAATTAATAGCCTCAATAACTTCATCTACGATATTACAAACGCGATAATGAGGATTTACAGAGAAATGGAAATTCTCCAATGTATGTAACAATTCCTCTTGCGTATGAATATTAGCACCACTTTCAGAACCGATAGCATAAGCAAAGAATGCAAGATTTCGACTTGCTGTAATAGCAGGGTCCTGTTGTCGCAAGGAACCTGCCGCTGCATTGCGAGGATTGACAAAGGTCGGTAACCCTTCTTCATCGCGTTCCTCATTGATACGTTTAAATTCGCTATGTGGCATGTACGCTTCACCGCGAATTTCAATAAACTCAGGCGCATTTTCTAAATATAAAGGAATAGATTTGATGGTACGCACATTAGCTGTTACATCTTCCCCTACCTTACCATCACCGCGTGTGACGGCACGAACAAAGATACCATTCTCATAGTGCAAATTAACAGCTAATCCGTCAATTTTCAACTCCACCACATAAGCCTTTGTTTGATGTCCCAATTCCTTCGTTACCCGTTGGTCAAAAGCACGCACTTCATCCGCATTAAACACATTGGATAAGCTGAGCATAGGTCTACCATGGACTACTTTTTCAAAAGGACCATCCGCCTTGATGCCAACCCGCTGTGTCGGAGACGATGGCACAATATATTCAGGATGTGCCGTTTCTAAATCCACGAGCTCACGATATTTTTGATCATATTCAAAATCGCTCATCGTCGGATTATCTTTTACATAATATAGATACTGAGCATGAGTCAATTCTTTTTGTAATTGTTCTATTCTATCTTTAGGATTCATAATTATCCTCTATATCATACAGTGATTGTTTTAACCTTTTTTTACCGGTGCAAACTTAGCCATAACTACACGAACACCTTGTGTAGGGAATTCTATAGTCAACTTCATGCCAGCCCCTTCACCGGAAACATTGACGACCTTACCATTCCCCCATTTGCTGTGAATCGCCGTATCCCCAACCTTCCAATCAGCGATAACTTCATTGCGAATAATCGGTTTTGTTACAGGGCGACTAGCGACCGACATATGTCTTGGCACTGTTGGTTTAATATCATCAGGAATTCTTCGTTTTGCACGTAAACTATCGACGAGTTCCGCTGGAATTTCATCGATGAAACGAGACGGTAAATAACTGCTAGTACGACCGAATACGGTACGGGTTGTAGCATTAGAAATATATAATTCCTTCTCAGCACGCGTAATCCCTACATATGCGAGGCGTCGTTCTTCTTCAATTTCCTCAGGATTCATCAGGGTGCGACTATGCGGGAATAATCCCTCTTCTAAGCCACCTAAAAATACGATAGGGAATTCAAGACCTTTTGCCGCATGCAATGTCATTAAGGTAACCTTAGATTCCTCCTGTTCAAAGGAATCGACATCATTCACTAAGGCCACTTGTTCTAAGAAATCCTCAACAGTACCCATTGGATTAGTATCTTGGAAATCCTTTGCCACAGATAATAATTCACCTATATTTTCAGCCCGCGCTTGGTCTTGTGGATCCGTACTTTCCTCTAATTGAGCCAAATAGCCAGTTCGATCAAGAATAGCCTCTAAAATATCAAGGACGGATTTATCATCCATTTCTGCAACAAGGGTAAAAATTAAAATGCCAAATTCTTCAAGTTTCTCTTTCGTTTTCCCTTTAATGGTATCGACCAAATGCAATTGCGTTAAGGTCATAAATAAGGAAGTACCATTTTCACGAGCATAATCTTGTAATTTAGATACCGTAGTAGCACCGATACTGCGTTTTGGTACATTGATAATACGCAACAAACTTAAATCATCGAACGGATTATATAATACGCGCAAATAGGCGAGCACGTCTTTAATTTCTTTTCTATCATAGAACTTAGTGCCACCCACCATTATGTATGGCAAAGCACGTTTGATTAACGCTTCTTCTAGCACACGAGATTGTGCATTGGTGCGATATAGGATGGCCATGTCACCATACGGTACACCGTGAATATCGTGTTTTTTGACTATTGTATCGCCTATGAAAGCCGCCTCTTCATGTTCCGATTGGGCCGTAAAGTGCTGGATTTTAGCTCCTTCTACTTTATCAGTCCAAAGATTCTTTTCTGGGCGCCCTTCATTATTGTCGATAACTGCATTGGCTGCATCCAATATAATCTTTGTAGAACGATAGTTTTGCTCCAATTTAATGGATGTACAATTTGGATAATCCTTTTCAAAATCGAGGATATTTTGAATATCTGCACCACGCCATGCATAAATACTTTGGTCAGCATCACCTACGACGGCGATATTCTTCCAATGAGAAGATAACAAATAAGCCAATAAATATTGAGCGTGGTTCGTATCTTGATATTCATCAATCATGACATACTTAAAACGTTTGCTGTATTTTTCTAACACAGCAGCGTTAGATTGTAATAATTTAACAGCTACTAGCAATAAATCATCGAAATCTAATGCATTATTTTTACGCAATTCTCGTTCGTAGTATTCATATACATCAGCTACCTTTTGTTGGTAAAAATCTCGTGCTTGTTTTCTATAATCAGAAGCAAACATCAATTTATTTTTCGCATCGGAAATAGCACTGATCATAGCACCTACAGGATAGTATTTATCGTCGAGATTGAGAGCCTTCAACGCTGCTTTTATAACGACTTGAGAGTCAGATGTATCATAAATTGTAAAATTACTGTTATAACCTAAAAAATTATCTAATTCAAAGCGTAAAAATTTAGCACAAAAGCTGTGGAATGTACTTAGCCAAATTCGATTAGCTACATCGCCTACAAGGCCTTCTACACGGCTTTTCATTTCCTTAGCCGCCTTATTGGTAAATGTGATAGCTAAGATTTCATAAGGATTTACACCTTGAGCTAGTAAATATGCTATACGTACAGTTAATACCTTTGTTTTCCCTGATCCTGCACCTGCTAAAATCAATAGTGGGCCTTCGGTATGTTGTACAGCTTGTTGTTGCTCCCGATTCAAGCCATCTAACAATGATTGCATGGTATCTCCTTATCTATAACATAAAATGAGTAATTATAAATGACCATCATATATAATAAAAACGTTGCAAGAGCAACGTTTTTATTACCATGATATGTCTATATCCTTTATTATTTCATAGCTCCTAAAATTGGAGGTACAATTTGTTTCTTACGGGACATTGTATTTGGTAAGAATACAGCATTATCTTTTACATCTTTACCAAATGCGTTAACTACAACGGATTCTACATCACCGCTATAGATCAATGTTGTGCTTTCATCAAGAATATTGGTAACCATAATATAGGATGCCGCATAGCCATTAGCTGTACGAAGAGCTTCTAGAGCTGCTACTAATTCAGCTTGTTTAGCCAATACATCAGTTGTATCCATAACGGAAATTTGACCGATAGAAATCGTTTGACCGGCTTCGGAGAATTCTTTCATATCAGTACGAACGATTTCATCGTTTGTTAAATCAGAAATATCTGCGCCAGCTTTCAACATTTCTAAACCATAAGATTCAATATCTACACCAGCGATGGCAGCTAGTTTATGAGCCATTTCCTTGTCTGTTTCTGTACATGTTGGAGAGCGGAACAATACAGTATCAGAAATAATAGCAGACAACATTAAACCAGCAATATTCTTAGGAATTTCTTGATTATTTTCAATATAAAGTTTAGTCAAAATTGTATTTGTACAACCTACTGGTTCCATGCGAATAAATACAGGGCCATCAGTTTCAAAATCACCAATACGGTGATGGTCGATAACACCACACATATTCATAGATTTGTAACCATCAATGATTTGCTTGGATTCATTGTGGTCAGTTAAGTATAAATCGCCACCATTAGGAGCGAACTCTTCCCAGTTTGTAACGATTTGTGGGTGTTCGAAACCGAAATGTTCCAATGCGTATTTAGTTTCCTTATTCGCATCACCAGCACATACAGGCGTTGCAGGTGTACCCATTTGTGTTAACAAATTAGCATAAGAAATAGCAGAACAAATAGAATCAGTATCAGGGCTTTTATGACCAGCCACAAATGTTTTTACATCACTCATGTTTATACCTCTTTTATATAAATATTTCACAATATCGCCCATGCGATAATTAAATCGTTTTAACTAGCATATTATACCATAAAATAGTCAAAAAAACACGCCTATAAGCTATGTTATAAGCGTGTTTTATTTGTGTTATGAAATTTGGATTTAGTGATTCTTATTACGTTTTGTAAAGAATCCAGGACCAATCTTTTCAATGATGATGAAAAGCATTGGAATGATAAAGATACCAAAGAATGTAGCGGTTGTCATGCCTGCTACTACCGTGATCCCCATTGATGTACGAGCACCAGAACCGGCACCAGTAGAAATTGCCAATGGCAATACACCAAAGATGAATGCAAAGGATGTCATCAAGATTGGACGCAAACGAATCTTAGCTGCTTCGATAGCCGCATCGACGATATCCATACCGCGTTCATCTACACGAATCTTCGCATATTCGATGATCAGGATTGCATTTTTAGCTGCTAAACCTACCAATGTTAATAAACCGATTTGCATGTAAATATCATTAGCCAATTGGAAACGGCCTGTAAAGTTCAACAAGAATGGTACTAATGCAGCGCCGATCATACCAGATGGTACAGAGAACAATACGGCAAATGGAACCTTCCATGATTCATACAATGCAGCAAGAATCAAGAATACAAATGTCAAACCAAGACCTAAGATTAATAATGTTTGAGATCCGGCTTTTAACTCTTCACGGGTTTGGCCGCCCCAATCATATGTATACCCTTGTGGCAATGTTTTAGCGGCTGCATCTTTTAATGCTGCAATAGCATCACCTGAGGAATAACCACGTGCTTGAGAACCACCGATTTGTACAGCCATCGCATTATCAAAACGCGTAATAGATGATGGCGTACCTGTTTTTTCTTTCGTAATATAGTTAGCAATGGAAACCATTTGTCCCTTGCTATTACGAACAGCTAGCATATTCAAGTTATCTGCATTTTGACGGAATGCATCATCTGCTTGAACGATAACCTTGTAGTTTTTACCATACGATGTATAATCGTTGACTTGGATACTACCATAGAAGCCTTGTAAAGCTGTAAAGATATCAGGTAAAGCAACGCCATCTTGAGCGGCTTTTTCTCGATTAATTTGGAACTGTAAGGAAGGAGTAGCAGTATCAAAGGTTGTATAAATTGTTTGAATAGCCGGATTAGTTCGAGCTTCAGCAATAAATGCTTGTGCACGTTCTGCCATAACCTCAGGACTATCCCCTGCCTTATTGATAATGTACATTTGGAAACCACCAGTATTACCAAGACCTGGAATGGATGGTGGATTTAATGCTATCACACTTGCTTCTGGAATATTTTTAGCAGCAAAGCCAAATACAGCACCAACCATGGCATTTACGGACTGATCAGAAGACTTACGTTCATCCCAATCTTTTAATACCGCAAAGGAAGCACCAGCACTAGATTTTTGACCACCACCTAAAAGGTCTAATCCAGAAACAGTAAATACTTGTTCTACATTATCTTTAATGCCTGGTGTTTGTTCTAAGAAATCTTTGATTTTATCTAGAGTTTCTACGGTACGAGCAGACGTTGCACCTGGTGGTTCATTTACTGCAATTAAGAAATATCCACTATCTTCTGCAGGTACGAAACTTGTAGGCAAGAAATGGAATACAATACCTGTACCAGCTGCAAAGACCAATAGTGTTATAACAGTTAAGCTCAAACGATGACTCAAACGAGCTAATACTTTACCATACCAATCACTAAAGCGTTCAAGACCGCGATTGAATTTATTAAGTTGACGGTGAACGAAATCTTCACGTTCTTTTTGTACATGTAGTTTTAACATCGTCGCACAAAGTGCAGGTGTTAACACTAATGCCACAATAGCAGAAATAGCTACAGATACGGCAATGGTCAAAGCAAATTGCTTATACAATATACCAGTCATACCACCCATAAACGCAACAGGTACGAATACGGCAGCCAATACGAAGGCGATACCAACAACTGGACCCTGTACATTTTTCATGGCCGCAATGGCAGCTTCTTTTGGGGCTAAGCCATTATATTTTAATTCATATTCAACGGCCTCTACTACTACGATAGCATCATCGACGACAAGGCCGATAGCCAATACCATAGCAAACAGTGTTAATGTATTGATGGAGAAATCTAACAATACAAAGGCACCAAATGTACCAAGTAAAGAAACAGGTACTGCAATCATAGGTATCAATGTAGAACGCCAAGATTGCAAGAATACATATACTACGATGAGTACGAGCAATAATGCTTCAAAGAATGTGTGTTCCACTTCATTAATAGAAGCACGTACGAATTTTGTATTATCTACGACTTCATGATATTCCAAATCTTGTGGGAATGATTTGGATTGTTCTGCTAAGATTTTTTGAACATTAGCAATCGTTTCTAATGCATTCGCATCATTTTGTAAGGAAACGGCAAAACCTGCAGTTGGACGATGTTCAACAAATAGAACTTCACCAGATTTTGCATTTTTATCACGATAGGAAGCTTTAGGAGTAAAATCATAACCCTTAGCCCCTACATCAATACGAGCAACATCCTTTAAATGTAACACAGTACCATTAGAGTTTTTGATAGCAATGTTACCAAATTGTTGCTCCGTAACAAGACGACCATCAATTTTAATTGGATATTGGAATGCTTGCTCCCCATTAGTAGGATTTTTACCAACTGTACCAGCCGCTGCTTGAACATTTTGGCTCTTAATAGCAGCTGTTACTTCTGAGAGAGTAACACCCAATTTTTGCATCTTACTTGGATCTAGCCAAATGCGCATTGCGTAGTCAGAGCCGAATTCTTGAACGGAACCGACACCTTTTACGCCTTTAATAGCATCCATCAAATAGTTCGTACCATAGTTTTTAAGGAATGTACTATCAAAGGTACCATTTGGAGAATTCAAGGAGAAAATATATGCCATATCCCCAGAGGATTTCGTTGTGGTTACACCAACTTGTTGAACCTCAGATGGCAATTGAGCTAGCGCTGCTTGTACACGGTTTTGTGTATTAACCGTATCCATATCGGCATCGCTACCTTGATTGAATTGGAGTGACAAAGAATATGTACCATTACTGGAACTCGTAGAGGTCATAAAGTCTAAGTCTTGTACCCCAACGATTTGTGTTTCAATAACACTGGCCACCGTATCATTTACAACTTGTGCAGTAGCACCAGTATAGGCGGTACTAACTTGTACCGATGGCGGAGAGATTTGTGGATATCGAGCTATCGGAAGGTTAACCATTGAAATAAGGCCAGCCAATGTAATCATGATGGCAATAACAATGGCAAAGATAGGTCGATTAATAAAGAATTTCGACACGTCTTACCTCCTATTGTTTAGCTGTTTCAATTTGTGTTTTAGATAATTCGGTAGCTTGTACCTTTGCACCATTCTTAACCTTAGTTAAACCATCTACAACGATTTCATCACCATTTACAAGACCAGATTTAACGATTGTGAAAGCCCCTGTAGTGCCACCAAGTTCAACAGCCTTTTGAGATACTGTTCCATCTTGACCGATGACATATACAAAGTTTTTATCCATAATTTGTAAAATAGCTTTTGTAGGTACCAAAATGGCATCCGTTAATTTTTCACCAGGGGAAATAACGGTAGCAAACATATTAGGTAACAATAAATGATCAGGGTTAGGGAACGAAGCTTTCAAAATGAGCTTGCCTGTGGAAGGGTCTAATGTTCTTGCTGCTTGAACAACAGAACCTACTTGATTATATTCCTTGCCATCAGCTAAGCGTAATTTCAAATTAAGACCGCTGTTTTCATCACCAGAACGAGTAGCCATAAATTCAAGATACTCTTGTTCAGTCATACTAAATTCAACGAAAATAGGATCTACAGAATCGATGGTTACTAATGTTGTGGATCCTGCGTTAACAAATGTACCTATATCGACAGCATCCATGCTCAATGTACCTGAATATGGAGCATATATAATAGTATCACCCAAGTTATCTTGAGCAATTTTTAATGCTGCTTGTTGTGCTTCTACAGCTGCTTTAGCTTGTTCCGTGGCAGAACGTTGTGTATCTACGCGTTGGCGTGCAATGGCATCTTGACTTGCCAATGTTTCATAACGATCTAAATCAGTTTCTGCATTTTTATAATCTGCATTTGCTCTTGCTACATTAGCTTCCGCTGTTGCTACATTGGATTCATACTGGCGAGAATCGATACGATACAAAGGTTGACCAGCTACTACTTGGTCCCCACCTTTAACAAATTTTTCCACCACATAACCAGTAACACGAGCATGTACAGCCACAGAATTTTCTGCTTTAATCGTACCCGTATAAGTTTGATCAACTTGTGCGTTTTGCGATACAATTTTATACGAATTTACCGCCACATCAGCTGATTGCTGTTGTTGACTACCACAGCCTGCCACCAGTAATGCGGATACTGCTAATACTGCTAACATGCGTGAATATCGAGACTTCATTACATGTACTCCTTTTCATAACACTACATTTATAAGATCCAAATTCATAAATATCTCAATATATTGTACTTTATTCCGATTCGATAGTCAAGATTTCTATATCCTATAAACCTAGATAAAATCTATGTTTATATGCATTTAATTGTGTACAATTTCACACCATATTTTGTTGACTTTCATAAAAATTTGTGTACAAAGCAAAAAATACCGAAGACTTAGTATCACTACACGATACTAAATCTTCGGTATGAATCATCTCATGGTGGAGATGAGGAGAGTCGAACTCCTGTCCGTACACACTGCCCCATGAACCTCTCCGAGCGCAGTCCTTGTTAGCGATTTCAATCGATGTTCGTACAAGGACAAACCCCATCGACCAAGCCCTGTAGTTTCCCGACACAATCGTAGGGCCCGATTGTGCAGTATCCCGCTAAGTGTCGCCTACAGACCGCACGCAGGATTAGCGGTAAGAGACGTCAGCTGCGCTTAGGCAGCTAAAGCAAAATTGTTTTCTTTTGCGTTTAATTTAAAAGTTCACCGATTTGCGGGCAGATGAAACCCCGGCTCGCTGTTCATGATACAACTATGCACGTCGAAACCTTTACATCCCCGTGAAGGGACTTCTACACCGGATATTATAGCATAGAAGGGATTGTTATAATATCACATTATTTATGTATGTACAAGGAATATTCGTTGAAAAGAGGGGAGATAACGCAAAATTGGCATAAAAACTGAGTGTAACATAGCTTTATTGCAAGTGCAGGGGTATAATTAGAAATGAAAAAGTTATATATTCGAAGCCGTGTACACGACGAAAGAGGTGATGGCATGCGAAAGATTGTCGATGATATGAGGCTTCTTGTAAAATGCTGCTCCTTATACTATCGGGATAATTTAGGACAAGAAGAAATTTGTGAGATTTTGGGTGTCTCAAGACCTACTGTTTCACGACTTTTAAAATTAGGTCGTGAGAAAGGGATTGTAAAAATAGAGGTTCTCGACCCCTTTGCTCCCGAATTCGGTGAAACGGAACGACGCCTGGAAGAAAAATTCGGTTTTAGAGAGGTTATTGTTGTAGAAGATAGACCGTCCCGTAGTGAGTCGGAACATATCAGTCCGCTCTTGGGTACGACGACACTGGCATATCTGGATCGTATATTAAAGGACGGCGATATGGTCGGAGTTACATTAGGCCTTACGCTGTACAATATTGTGCATGCGGATTATACCGTAGATAAGGCCGTGCAATGTTGCTTTGTACCTGTCTTAGGCGGTGTAGGAGAAACCTATGCGGAGCTTCATGCCAATCGGTTGGCTGAAGAATTTGCCCGCAAATTTCGCAGCGATTTTCTACCCTTTTACGCACCGGCCCTTTTTTCCGATGCCGGCGTGTTGCAGGGATTTAAGAAGGAGCCGTCGGTTCGCAAGGTCTTTTCTCTTTTTGAACGACTGGATGTTGTTCTTTTCAGTATCGGCGTGCCGCAAGGCGATTATTCGACCGTATTGCGCATGAAGTACATAGATGAAAAAATTTTGAAAGATTTTTCCGAGCAGGGTGCCGTCGGCGATATAGGACTTCAATACTTCGACATTAACGGCTCACCCCGGGCCTTTGTTTCACATAATGAGCGTGTGGCCGGTATGACCTTGGCCGACTTGCGAAAGGTGCCGCGGCGTATTGCCGTAGTGGCCGGGGAAGATAAGGTTAAAGCTGTTGTCGGTGCTGTGCGAGGCGGTTACATAAATACGTTGATTACCGACGCATCCTGTGCACAGGCGTTAGTGAATTTTAATGAAGAGTTATAGAATTAAGGGAGTCAGCATATGAAATATTGTTCGGAAATAGTGGCTATCGGGGCGGAAGCTCTGGAGTTTTTGAAAGACCCCGATTCTCGGTCGCTTATTCTTTTTGATTATACGGCTTCGCCCGATTTAGCGGATATATCGATTTTGCAAAAGAAGAAGGGCGGTATGGGCGAGCCGGCAAAAGGCGACACCCTGCTAATCGGCAATAAGGCCTATACGATTACGGCCGTAGGCAGTGAGGCACCTCATACCTTGGCGGAGTTAAGCCATTGTACTCTGTGCTTTAAAGGCGGTGAAGTTCCGGAGCGACCGGGGTGTATTATGCTTGAAGGTGATGATAAACTGACCGCCTATGACATACAAATCGGTACTTCCATCGAAATATATTGATTGTGCTATGTGTAAAATGAAATCATACTTTACTCATATGCAATTTTATATTATCCTTGAGTAGCGTACATATTTTCCTAAAAGAACGGTAAGAACAAAGGAGAGAAAAATATGACTAATGAAGAATTGGCAATGCGGGCTACTGCTGTACGCCGCAATATTGTAAAAATGTTGACGAAAGCCGGATCGGGACATCCCGGCGGCTCTCTTTCCGTAACGGATATTTTAACAGTATTATACTTTGACACGATGGATGTGACTCCCACCGAGCCGCATCGTGCAGACCGGGATCGTTTTGTGTTGTCTAAAGGTCACGCGGCACCGGCGTTGTATGCCGTCTTGGCTGAAAAAGGGTATTTTCCTGAAGAAGAATTATTCAGCCTTCGCAAATGCGGCGCCATGTTGCAAGGCCATCCGGATATGAAACATACGCCGGGGGTCGATATGTCTACCGGCTCTTTGGGGCAGGGCTTGTCCGTAGCGAACGGCATGGCCTTGGCTGCTAAAACGGATGGGGCTAAATGGCGTGTTTATGCTGTTTGCGGTGACGGTGAAATTCAGGAAGG
>ERZ773233.1353-NODE-1353-length-14387-cov-16.729696_pt1 | contig 14387 bp, 14 predicted proteins | sample MGYA00580991_ERZ773233 | MGnify/ENA primary metagenome ERZ773233 (study PRJEB29015, sample SAMEA2738178) | human oral metagenome | biome: human oral; feature: human-associated habitat; material: saliva | place: China | collected 2161 ...
TACAGATGGATTTGTTGGGACATGATTTCTTTATCTATGTGGATGTTGAAGATCAAACAACTAATGTGATTTATCGTCGTGAGGATGGCGAAATTGGTCTATTAGAAGTTAAAGAATCTTAAAATTGAAATGACTAATTAAAGTGGTTTACAAATGAGTAAACCACTTTTTTGTATGCTGACGTGACAAGAATAACTAGAAAATCCTCTATTGAATGGTTACGATAATCTTCTATAACTATAGCTTATAGAAGGTTTTATTTTTATTAAGTAGACAAAATAATACTCTAAGAGATAGAATGGGGTTGTCAACAAATAGCGGATACAAAAATGTAAGCGCTCTTATAACAAATAAAGGAGTCATGACTATGGCAACAAAAGAAGAAATTTTACGCGAACTATATCCTGAAGACCTTTTTCACTATGCGGATGGTCTAACTTTGGGAGAAGCAGAGGTTTTACAAGAAACTCGCCGTTTGATTGAGAAACATCTCCGTCCGGTTATTAATGAATACTGGGAAAAACCTGATTTTCCTTTTGAAGAATTCTATGCTGTAGCTAAGGGTGCTCAAATTATGAACAATCCAAAATTATTTGAGGGACGTGAGGGGCGCTATAAACCATCTGAATTATATATTACGTTTTTATATCTGGAACTAGCTCGCTTCGATGCTTCAATCGCAACTTTCTATACAGTTCACGGAGGACTTTGCTATAACACTATTTTATTGGGTGGTGATGAGAGACAACAGAAAGAATTTCTTCCTCAATTAGCTTCATTTGACTGGCAAGGATGTTTTGCCTTAACGGAACCGCTTTCTGGCTCTGATATCGCTGGTGGTCTATCAACAACTGCTGAACGCGTTGGAGATAAGTGGATTTTGAACGGAGAAAAACGTTGGGTTGGTGGTTCCGATACAGCAGATATTGTTCCTGTATTTGCTCGTGATGTAGAAGATGGTAAGGTGAAATGTTTTATCGTCCGTAAAGGTGCCCCTGGCTACCATGCAGATCCTATTCCGCATAAAATTGCATTGCGTTGTATCCGCAATGGTCATATTACAATGAAGAATGTAGAAGTTCCAGACTCAGATCGTTTGGTTAACATCAATGGATTTGGAGATGTAGCACGTATTCTAACATTTACTCGTGCTGATGTAGCGCACATTGCTATGGGGGTAACATGTGGTTCATATGTAGCAGCTCTGAAATATGCAAAAGACCGTCAACAGTTTAAACGTCCTATTGCCAAGTTCCAAATTATCCAAGAAAAATTAGCTAGAATGCAAGCTAATGCTGTAGCGGTTCTTGCTTACTCAACTCGTATTGCTGAAATGCAAGAAGAGGGTAATGAGTTGATGCTTAATTCTGCTCTAGCGAAAATGCATAACTCCTTAGTAATGCGTGAAACAGTAGCTCTTGCGCGTGAAACTTGCGGTGGTAATGGTATTACTCTTGAAACAGATGTGGCACGATTCTTTGCAGATGCAGAATCGATCTATACTTATGAAGGTTCGCATGAAGTCAATGCTTTGATTGTCGGTCGTGAAATTACTGGATTAGGTGCATTTGTTTAATAGGACTAGGACGATTGAAGGATTTGTTTTCAATCGTCCTTGATTCATAATATGATTTACTTAGAATAAAAAGGAGAAAAAATGATCTCAAATGTAATGATAATTGGCTCTGGTCAAATGGGCAGTGGTATTGCTCAAGTATTTGCACAGGCTGGTTTTACAGTTTACTTAAACGATATTAAAGAAGAATTTGTTCAAAGAGGTTTGAACAATATCATAAAACAGTTGGAACGTTCGGTTGAAAAAGGACGTCTATCTGTAGACGATAAAGATAAAGTAGTTTCCAATCTAATTCCTTCTATCTCATATGAAGACGCGAAAAATGTACAATTGGTAATCGAGGCTGCGACTGAAAATCGTGATATTAAACTCAGTATTTTTAAACAATTGGACGAAATCACAGATTCTAAAACTATCTTAGCTTCAAACACATCCTCTTTATCAATCACGGATATAGCTGCTGCTACCGAACACCAGGAGCGTGTGATTGGAATGCACTTCTTTAATCCTGCACCAGTCATGAAACTTGTAGAGGTTATTAAGGCTTTGCAGACTTCAGAAGAAGTGGTTCAGGCGGTTCGTGAACTGACAGTGAAAATTGGTAAAACACCAGTTGATGTTAAAGATTCTTATGGTTTTGTTGTGAACAGAATTTTGATTCCTATGATCAATGAAGCCATTTACATTCTAGGTGAAGGAGTGGCTAGTGCCGAGGAAATCGATGAAGCGATGAAACTTGGTGCAAATCATCCTATTGGACCCTTGGCTCTTGCAGACTTGATTGGATTGGATGTTTGTTTGGCTATTATGGGCGTCCTAAACCAAGGGTTTGGTGATCAAAAATACCGTCCTGCTCCTCTTCTTAAGAAAATGGTCGAAGCAGGAAAATTGGGACGGAAGACAAAAGAAGGCTTCTTTACTTACTAGACACTGATGGAGGTAGTCATGAAAGACGTAGTTATTGTTTCGGCAGTGCGAACACCTTTAGGTTCCTTTGGTGGGAGCTTGAAGAATGTTTCTGCTGTTGATTTGGGATCTTTGGTCATTAAGAGTGCTTTGGAAAAAGCGAATATTAAACCAGAGCAGGTAGATGAAGTGATTATGGGAAATGTCCTAGGTGCAGGTTTAGGCCAAAACGTGGCTCGCCAAATGAGTATTCATGCGGGGGTTCCTGAATTTACACCAGCCTTTACTATCAATAAGGTTTGTGGTTCAGGTTTAAAGGCAGTTCAGTTAGCTGCTCAAGCGATTCAGTGCGGAGATGCAGATATTGTCGTGGCTGGTGGTGCAGAAAACATGAGTCAGGCTCCATATGTTTTGCCAAGCTTCCGTTGGGGCGGCCGTATGGGAGATTCGAAAGTGGTAGATACCATGATTAAGGACGGTTTGTCTGATGCCTTTAACGAATACCATATGGGGATTACAGCTGAAAATGTGGCTGAAGAATATGGTATCAGTCGAGAAGAACAAGATGCTTTTGCTTTAGAGTCACAAAAACGAGCAGTGGCGGCTATAGAATCTGGACGCTTTAAGGAAGAGATTGTTCCGGTGGTCATTCCTCAACGTAAAGGCGATCCTATCGTCTTTGATACAGATGAATTTCCTAGAAAAGATGCTCGTTTGGAGAGTTTGTCTAAGCTAGATCCTGTTTTCAAAAAAGACGGTTCTGTTACAGCGGGGAATGCATCAGGTATCAATGACGGAGCAGCGGCTGTCTTGGTCATGAGTGCTGAAAAAGCTGAAGAATTAGGACTTCCAGTTATTGCTCGTATTCGTTCGTATGCAAGTGCAGGTTTGGATCCTAAGATGATGGGATGTGGACCGATTTATGCGACTCGCAAAGCTCTTGAAAAAGGCAATTTGACAGTTGATGATCTTGACTTGATTGAGTCAAATGAAGCCTTTGCCGCTCAGGCTTGTGCGGTTGGGAAAACACTTGGCTTTAACACAGATATTGTCAATGTCAATGGTGGCGCGATTGCTCTTGGTCACCCAATTGGAGCTTCAGGCTGCCGTATCTTAGTGACTCTGGTACATGAGATGATGAAACGTGATGCTAAAACTGGTTTAGCAACTCTCTGTATCGGAGGAGGGATGGGAACAGCCCTCATCGTTGAACGTTAGTTATTAGAAAACTTAACGTCATTTCCTCTTTTTCAATATTACGATTACAAAATGAGATTTTGATTCGATCTCGTAGTTACGTACCTTATCAAGTGTCTTTCTTTGAAAGGACTCGATAAGGTATTTTAATTTTTCCTAGGACTTTAAAGATGGATTAAATTGCTTGTATTCTATAAGTTGAACTTATAGGTCTATAAACAAAGATTAAGTAGACGAATAGGAAAAAAAGGTTTATGATAAAAATGTAAGCTCTTACATTTTGTGTTGGTATTTGTTGACGCTGTACTCTGTACTCAAAATAAATCAAGTAGGAGCAGAACAATGAGTAAAACTGTTTTATTAGAGGTTAAGAATGGTCTTGGCTATCTAACAATTAACCGTCCATCGGCTTTGAACGCTTTAAGTTCAGAAGTCTTAAAGGATTTGAATCTTGTTTTAGACCAAATTGAATCAAGTGAGGACATTCGTGTTGTCATTGTGACTGGTCAAGGAGAGAAAGCATTTGTTGCGGGAGCGGACATTAAAGAGATGGACCAAATGTCTCCAATTCAGGCTCATGAATACATGACCTATGCGAACGACACCTTTACCCGTTTATCTGAATTGACCCAGCCAACTATTTCAGTATTGAATGGTTATGCTTTGGGAGGTGGTTTAGAATTAGCTCTTTCAACTGATATCCGAATCGGCTATGACAAGACAATGGTTGGCTTCCCTGAAGTGGGCTTGGGAATCATTCCTGGTTTTGCTGGTACCCAAAGAATGTCTCGTTTGATTGGTACTAGTAAAACAAAGGAATTAATCTTTACTGCTAGAATGGTTAAAGGACAAGAAGCATATGATCTTGGAATTCTTAACAAGTTGGTAGCAGCAGAAGAACTATTGCCTGCGGCAGAAGAGCTGGCGACAGCGATTATGAAAAATGCGCCGCTAGCAGTTGAAAAAGCTAAACATATTATCCAAGTTGGCTCAGAACTCCCTCTGAAAAATGCTATTCGTTTGGAAACAGAAGCGGAAGCTCTACTCTTCTCAACAGAAGATAAGGTAGAAGGAATGCGCGCTTTTGTTGAAAAACGCAAAGCTGTCTTTCAACGTAAATAAGAGAGGAGATAGGTTATGAAAGTTCTAACATTGTCTGAAGCTATTTCCTTGATTCATTCAGGAGATAAAGTTGGAATTTCTGGATTTCTTGGAGTGGGAGAACCACTTGAGTTAATTGAGGAACTGGTTCGTCAAAACCAGCAAGATCTGACCTTGGTGTCTGTTGTAACCTCTCAACCAGGTAAGGAAGTTGGAGTTGGTCGTCTTTGTGAAAATCATCAGGTTACAAAGTACATTGCAGCCCATGTTGGGACATCTGCTGCTGCTCAGCATGATTATTTCTCAGGAACCATGAAAGTGGAGTTCACCCCGATGGGAACTGTTGTAGAACGCTTGCATGCTGCGGGCGCGGGTCTTGGAGCAGTTTTAACGCCAACAGGTGTAGGAACAATTCTTGAAGATGAGCACGAAAAAGTGACTCGAAATGGAAAAGAATATTTGATTTATGATCCATTGAAGATTGATGTTGCCTTGATTAAAGCTACTAAGGCTGATAAATATGGTAATCTTTATCTAGATGGGACTACTAAAAACATCTCCCTTCAACTCGCTTTAGCAGCTGACACAGTCATTGTTGAGACAAACGAGTTGGTTGAAGTTGGGAAAATTGATCCAAATGATATTTACATCCCTGGTATCCTAGTTGACTATGTCGTTCAAGGATTGACACCACAAGAGCATCATCAGATGATGGGAGACTTGTGGACAGAGACAAAAAAACTGGCGGGGGTGAAGTAAAATGAAAGCAAAAGAAATTATCGCAAGACGTGTAGCGCTTGAATTTAAAGATGGAGATGTGGTCAATCTTGGATTTGGGATTCCAAATGCTTCTGCTGATTACATTCCTGAAGGTGTAAATGTTATTTTGCAGGCAGAAAATGGCGCTCTTCGATTTGGGGAAACACCAACCAAGGACACATATAATGCTAATTTGGCGAACTCTGGTGGAGCTCCTATCACATTATTACCAGGAGCAGCCTTGTTTGATTTACAAACTTCATTTGCCATTATTCGTGGTGGACACGTGGATGCAACCGTTCTGGGAGCGCTAGAAGTCAGTCAGGATGGTAGCATTGCGAATTGGATTATCCCAGGGAAATTTGCTCCTGGTATGGGTGGCGCAATGGACTTATTGGTAGGTGCTAAGCGTGTAATTGGGGCTATTCAACATACAACTGCTGACGGTCAATCTAAGTTGTTGAAAGAATGTACATTACCACTGTCTGCTAAGGGAGTATTGGATCTCGTTATCACTGATTTAGCTGTTTTTGGTATTCAAGATGGTAAGTTCTTGTTGAAAGAGTTGGCTCCTGGTGTAACATTAGAAGAAGTTCTTGAAAAAACAGATGGAGAAGTCATTGTTTCAGAAGACTTAAAGACGATGCCGATTTAAGCAAAAAAAGAGCTATTTTCTATTTAGTGTGTTATGATATAAATTATAGTATTGTAAGCGCTTTATATATAACATTGAAATGAATTATTCGAAATGTTGTTTCGTTAAGAAAGTCAGTAGACAACTATCAAACACTAGAATAGTTGTCTAATTGACTTGATAAAATAGTGAAGGAAAGCTAGGTGATGGGTAAGTGGATATTATCCAAATGAATTATTTCATCAATATCATAGAATGCGGATGCAACCTTTCCATTGCTGCAAAGAAGATTCACATTAGTCAATCAGCCTTGAGTCAATTCGTGACAAATTTTGAAGCAGCTGAAGGGGTTCAATTATTCAATCGCAAGAATGGAAGATTAGAAAGTTTAACAGAGGCGGGACGCAAGATTTATCGTTATGCGACCGAGATTGTGAATAGGCATGAAGAAATGCTTTCTATGATTCATATAGAAGCTCAAAAGCAAAAAGGGACTATTAATCTTGGAATTCCGTCCTTGATTTTAAGAGTTTATTTCGCTAGTACTTTACCTCATTTTCTGAAAAATAATCCTCATATCCATATTCAAGTTACGGAAGGTGGAGGAAAGGAAATTCGTCAAAAGATGGTTGATGGAGATTTGAATCTCTCTATTCTGATAGAGCCTACAAGCTTGGATGCTAAAAAATATGAACAACATATCATTCAATTGGATGAATACGTTGCTTATATGGATAAGGATCATCCACTGGCTCAGAAAAGTATACTGGAATGGTCTGATATTGCTAGCTATGAATTGGCAACCTTCACAAAAACATTTACGACTTATGATTTAGTGACAGAAAAACTTCGTTCGCAACGAATAGATGCTAAATTTGCTTATCTTTCCTCTACTTGGGATTTTTTAGTTGAATCAACTCATCAGACGGATTTGATTGCCCTTTTACCAAGGCCAGTTGAATATTTTGTGGATAAGAGTCGCTTTAAGGTTGTTAGGTTCAAGGATCCGATTCCATTTAATATTTGGTTTTGTAGACACTATAAAAACTCCTACAATGAAGTAGAGTCTTATGTGTATGAAGAACTGTTGAAAGATTATTATCAACCGTTTTCTGACAACTAAGCTGAGGTGAATTCGATGACATATAATGACGTGCTAGCGAGAGAACTAAAGGCAGACGTGAGAGTGTTGATTCGGGACTATTTCAAGTCTTGTGAGGATGAACAACAGTTCCCTAGAGAATTGCTTTATCAGTTTATCGAGCAATTTGATATCTTTTCCTTACTTTTAGATAGTCAAGATTCTGTTTTGAGAACCGAATTTTTGACCTTTATTCGCTTAATTTCAAAAGATTTCCCTGCTTTTTCTGCTGTTCTACTAACTCAGGCATGTTATGGTATCTATCCTATTTTACGATATGGGAGTCAGGAACAAAAATTGCGTTATGTGGAACCATTAGTAAGGGGAGAAATCTTAGCTGGCTTGGGATTTTCTGAAGGAAAATCGATGGACGGCTTGGAGGTACTTGCAACAACTGCAAGTAGAACAGAAACGGGTTGGTCTTTAACTGGGAAGAAGTCAATTGTATCAAATTGTCGCTATACAGATATTTTGTTAATCTTAGCCAAGGTTCAGGAAGCTAACGGAGAAGATAGATATGGATTTTTTATAGTCGATACCACTTGGCCAGGGGTGACTTTTGGAGATGACATTGCAAAACCTGGTTTACAGGGTTTACCTGTGAATTCAGTGACTTTTGACCAGGTCATATTGCCAGAAGATAGTTTGCTAGGATTGACGTTAAATGGGGAAACTCAGTTAAATAATATTATCAAAAAATTACAGCTAGGATTAAGCGCAATCTCTATCGGTATCTCTGAGGGAGCTTTTGAAAAAGGTTTGACTTTTGTAAAGGTCAAAAGAGGATTTGGGAAACGATTAATCGATGCGACAGTATATCAACATCAATTTGCAGACTTGTATACTAAGCTATGTGCGGCTGAATCTTACTTTGCCTCCTACAAGGACAAGATGAAGGCAGATTCTCTCTTTGTATCTCAGATAAAACTTTATACGACAAAAGTAGCAATTGAGATTTCTGAGGAAATTATTAGATTAATCGGACCTCTTCAAACTTTGGATGATATCCCCATAGACCGTTATTTAAAAGATGCAAAAACGATTGAAATGTATGGAAAATCTGGGGATTCGATTCGTAAAAGAATAGCAGCCCAATGGATAAAGGAGTAAAGCATGGCAGAACTCACCTTACAGGAATATCAATTTCATGATATGAAACTGACATGGCTACGTGGAGCCGATAAATTGACGGACGCAGGGACTCTTTTTGGTCCGGTTCCGAAAGTTGTGTGGTCTCGTTACTACCCAACAAATGATGATAATATGATGGCGGAATTGACGGATCCTATTTTGATCCAGTACAAGGGTAAAAATTACTTGATAGATGCAAGTTTTGATACAGCAAAATTATCCGATAAACAAAGGCGCAACTTAGGAATCTTGTCTGAAAGTCGGATAGAAGAAAGTTTAGCTCTTTTAGGACTATCTCCCGAATCCATTGATATTGTCCTCATGACACATATGCACCACGATCATTCTGGCGGTTTGACGTATGTTAATGAGCAAGGAGAACTGGTTTCCAAGTATCCTAATGCTAAGATTATTGTGAATGATGTTGAATGGTATGAAATGAGAAATCCTAATAATAGAACTCGGGGAACTTATCTGAGAGAAAATTGGGAACCAATTCAGGAACAAGTGACTGTCTATTCAGAATATATTAATGTCATTCCTGAGATTCAAATGATTCGTACTAGTGGTCATAGTAATGGTCATAGTATTGTTTTATTGAAGCAAAACGAAGATACTATGATTCATATGGGCGATTTAATGCTAACTCATGTTCATAGAAATCCACTGTGGGTTCCAGCAGTTGATGATTATCCCATGAAATCAATTTTAGCAAAGGATAAATGGCTTCGTCAGGCTTTTGAGAATCATTACAAGTTTTTCTTTTATCATGATCAATTTTTGGCAGTAGCAGAGTTTGATAAGGAAGGAAAGGAATTTGTAGATTATGTTCTACGTTCTCGCCCCCCAGTCATTCCTTTCACAGACCAGCAGGATCGTAGGCCAGACTTTTTAGGATAGCAGAATATGAGGAGACAAATGTAACATTTTCTTGTTGACGGGGATATTGATGCATTATGCATCCATTTGCTAACAAGAATCAACAGAAGATAAAAGGAGGACTCGTATGTCAATTACAAAACTTTTACAGATTCAATATCCAATTTTCCAAGGGGCTATGGCTCAAATCTCGCACTATCAACTAGCAGCAGCTGTTTCTGAGGCTGGGGGACTAGGAATTATCGCTTCAGGTGGTATGACTGGAGAGCAGTTGCGAGAAGAAATTCGTGAATTGAGAAAGTTGACAGATAAGCCTTTTGGTGTCAATATCATGTTGATGATGAAAAACATCAAGGATATTGTGACTGTTATCATCGAAGAAAAGGTTCCAGTGGTAACTACAGGTGCAGGAACTCCTAAGCATATCATGCCTTACTTGAAAGAAGCAGGAATCAAGGTTATTCCAGTTATTGCCAGTGTCAAGCATGCTCAAAAAATGCAAGAATTGGGAGTTGATGCTGTAATCGCTGAAGGTTCAGAAGCTGGTGGCCATATTGGAGAGACCAATACAATGGCTCTTATCCCACAAATCGTTGATAATGTAACGATCCCAGTCATTGCTGCTGGAGGTGTGGCAGATGGTCGAGGGCTAGCTGCTGCGATTGCCCTAGGTGCACAAGGAGTTCAAATGGGAACAGTTTTTCTTGCTTCAGAAGAATGCCCGATTTCTCCAGCCTATAAAGAAGCTATTTTGGTGGCAAGTGATACAGCGACTGCGGTTACAGGTCGCATCGCAGGAGCTCCAGTTCGTTGTATTCGCAATGAGATGACAGATCACTACATTGAATTAGAGCAGAAAGGTACCAATCGAGAGGAACTGGAAGAAATTACGATTGGTTCTCTATCTAAGGCTGTCTATGAAGGTGACACTGTTCATGGTTCAATGATGAGTGGACAAATTGCAGGTTTGGTGAAAGACATCAAGCCATGCAAGGCTATTTTAGAATCAATTGTGAAACAGGCGCAAGAGCGCCTACAAGAAATTCGACTAGGATTAGGTGAATAATTTAGTCTAGGTGGAAGATTTTGTAATACTGAGGAAAAAGGAGAGCAAGGTATTCGCTTTCCTTTTTTTATATAAGGATTTCTTTAAGAGAATATTGCTATAATAAAAGCTGTACTTTCTTTTAAAAAGTCGCTTTTTGGTGGTTATTATGGTATAATGGGTGCCAAGAGGTTTGGAATGAAAAAATTTTATGTAAGTCCTATTTTCCCCTTAATATTAGGAATAGTGGCGTTCGGAGTGCTATCTGTGCAACTTGTTTTTGTAACGAATACACTGGTAACGCTATTTCTTTTGCTACTTATTTTGGGTTCATATATTTTACTATTCATCCATCAGAGAGACTATTACTCAAGGAGTGAAGTAGAACAAATCCAGTATGTAAACCACCAAGCTGAAGAAAGTTTGACAACCTTGTTAGAACAGATGCCTGTCGGAGTTATTAAATTAGACTTATCGTCAGGTGAAGTTGAATGGTTCAATCCTTACGCTGAATTGATTTTAACTAATGAAGTGGGCGAGATTGATGTGGCATTAATTCAAACAATTATCAAGGCATCGGTAGGAAATCCAGGTTCTTATGCTACCTTGGGTGAGACCCGCTATTCGGTTCATATGGACAAGGTGTCTGGAGTTCTTTACTTCTTTGATGTGTCTGGAGAATACGAAGCGACTGTTGAGTTAGTAACGAGTCGACCTGTGATTGGGATTGTTTCTGTTGACAACTATGATGATTTAGAAGATGAAACGTCGGAGTCTGATATCAGTCATATCAATAGTTTTGTAGCCAATTTTGTTTCAGAATTTGCTGGGAAGTATGCCATGTTCTCCCGTCGAGTGAGTATGGATCGCTTTTATCTATTTACGGACTACACGGTGCTTGAGGGATTGATGAACGATAAATTTTCTGTTATTGATTCTTTCAGAGAAGAGTCGAAACAGAGACAGTTGCCTTTGACCTTAAGTATGGGATTTTCTTATGGTGATGGAAATCATGATGAGATAGGGAAAGTTGCATTGCTCAACTTGAACTTGGCTGAAGTGCGTGGTGGCGACCAGGTGGTTGTCAAGGAGAATGACGAAACGAAAAATCCCGTTTATTTTGGTGGTGGGTCTGCTGCTTCAATCAAGCGTACACGGACTCGTACGCGTGCTATGATGACGGCTATTTCAGATAAGATTCGTAGTGTGGATCAGGTTTTTGTAGTTGGTCACAAAAATCTGGATATGGATGCTTTGGGCTCTGCTGTAGGTATGCAGTTATTTGCCAGCAATGTGACTGAAAATAGCTATGCTCTTTATGACGAAGAACAAATGTCGCCGGATATTGAACGAGCTGTTTCATTCTTAGAAAAAGAAGGAGTTACGAAGTTGTTGTCTGTTAAGGATGCAATGGGGATGGTGACCAATCGTTCTTTGTTGATTCTTGTAGACCATTCAAAGACAGCTTTAACATTATCAAAAGAATTTTATGATTTGTTTACCCAAACCATCGTCATTGATCACCATCGAAGAGATCAGGATTTCCCAGATAATGCAGTTATCACTTATATCGAAAGTGGTGCAAGTAGTGCCAGTGAGTTGGTAACGGAATTGATTCAGTTCCAGAATTCTAAGAAAAATCGTTTGAGTCGTATGCAAGCAAGTGTCTTGATGGCTGGTATGATGTTGGATACTAAAAATTTCACCTCACGAGTGACTAGTCGGACATTTGATGTTGCTAGCTATCTCAGAACGCGCGGAAGTGATAGTATTGCTATTCAGGAAATGGCTGCGACAGATTTTGAAGAATATCGTGAGGTCAATGAACTGATTTTACAGGGGCGTAAATTAGGTTCAGATGTACTAATAGCAGAGGCTAAGGACTCGAAATGCTATGACACAGTTGTTATTAGTAAGGCAGCAGATGCCATGTTAGCTATGTCAGGTATTGAAGCGAGTTTTGTTCTTGCGAAGAATACACAAGGATTTATCTCTATCTCAGCTCGAAGTCGTAGTAAATTGAATGTACAACGGATTATGGAAGAGCTGGGAGGTGGAGGCCACTTTAATTTGGCAGCAGCTCAAATTAAGGATTTAACCTTGTCAGAAGCAGGTGAAAAACTGACAGAAATTGTATTAAATGAAATAAAGGAAAAGGAGAAAGAAGAATGAAAGTAATCTTTTTAGCAGATGTTAAAGGAAAAGGTAAAAAAGGCGAAATTAAGGAAGTACCAACAGGGTATGCACAAAACTTTCTTATCAAAAAGAATCTAGCCAAAGAAGCTACTGCCCAATCTGTAGGTGAACTACGTGGTAAACAAAAATCCGAAGAAAAAGCTCACGCTGAGATGATTGCAGAAGCAAAAGCAATTAAAGCCCAACTAGAAGCAGAAGAAACTGTTGTAGAATTTGTTGAAAAAGTTGGTCCAGATGGCCGTACTTTTGGTTCTATTACGAATAAGAAGATTGCAGAAGAATTGCAAAAGCAATTTGGAATTAAGATTGATAAACGTCATATTCAAGTACAAGCTCCGATTCGAGCAGTTGGTTTGATTGATGTACCAGTGAAAATCTATCAAGATATCACAAGTGTAATCAATCTTCGTGTGAAAGAAGGATAAATTTACACCTTCTTGACAAGATTGTAAAAGGAAGGGAAGTCTGATGGCAGAAGTAGAAGAGTTACGAGTACAACCTCAAGATATCTTAGCTGAGCAATCCGTTTTAGGGGCTATCTTTATTGACGAGAGTAAGCTTGTTTTTGTTCGAGAATATATTGAGTCTCGGGACTTTTTTAAGTATGCCCATCGATTGATTTTCCAAGCTATGGTCGATTTATCCGACCGTGGCGATGCTATAGATGCAACAACGGTTCGTACCATTCTTGATAATCAAGGTGATTTACAGAATATTGGTGGCCTGTCTTACTTGGTTGAGATTGTCAATTCTGTGCCAACTTCTGCTAACGCGGAGTATTATGCTAAAATTGTTGCAGAAAAGGCTATGTTACGGCGATTAATCGCCAAGTTGACAGAGTCTGTCAATCAAGCTTACGAGGCTTCGCAACCAGCTGATGAAATCATTGCTCAGGCAGAAAAAGGACTGATTGATGTCAGTGAAAATGCTAATCGAAGTGGATTTAAGAATATTCGAGATGTGTTGAATGTCAACTTTGGAAATCTGGAGGCTCGCTCTCAACAAACGACAGATATTACAGGGATTGCGACAGGTTATCGTGATTTAGATCATATGACGACGGGTCTTCATGAGGAGGAGTTGATTATCTTAGCAGCTCGTCCGGCGGTTGGTAAGACAGCTTTTGCCTTGAATATTGCTCAGAATATTGGGACTAAGTTGGACAAAACAGTTGCTATCTTTTCGCTCGAGATGGGTGCAGAAAGTCTAGTAGACCGTATGTTAGCTGCAGAAGGTTTGGTAGAGTCTCACTCTATCCGTACGGGTCAATTGACCGATGAGGAATGGCAAAAGTATACCATTGCTCAAGGCAATTTGGCTAACGCAAGTATCTATATTGATGATACGCCAGGGATTCGGATTACAGAGATTCGTTCTCGTTCTCGTAAACTGGCTCAAGAAACTGGAAATCTTGGTTTGATTTTGATAGATTACTTGCAATTGATTACAGGTACAGGCCGAGAAAATCGTCAACAAGAAGTTTCAGAAATTTCACGTCAGTTGAAAATTTTAGCAAAGGAACTGAAAGTTCCAGTAATCGCTCTAAGTCAGCTTTCTCGTGGTGTAGAACAACGTCAGGATAAGAGACCAGTCTTGTCTGATATTCGTGAATCTGGGTCTATTGAGCAGGACGCTGATATCGTAGCCTTTCTTTATCGCGACGATTACTATGAGCGTGGTGGTGAAGAAGAGGAAGGGATACCAAATAATAAGGTAGAAGTTATTATCGAGAAAAACCGTAGTGGAGCTCGTGGAACGGTGGAATTAATTTTCCAAAAAGAATACAATAAATTTTCAAGTATCTCAAAGAGGGAGGCATAAG
>ERZ773233.1362-NODE-1362-length-14348-cov-12.541034_pt1 | contig 14348 bp, 13 predicted proteins | sample MGYA00580991_ERZ773233 | MGnify/ENA primary metagenome ERZ773233 (study PRJEB29015, sample SAMEA2738178) | human oral metagenome | biome: human oral; feature: human-associated habitat; material: saliva | place: China | collected 2161 ...
TATTATGTTATTTTACATTTAAATAATAAATTTGTTATAATTCCTATTTTTGATGGGGTTTAGTATTAATTATAATTTAAAATTTATTTAGAAGCGATGCTATAATTATATCACAATTTGATGAGAAACTTAATTTTAAATATTAATAAAAATTACAAAAAAAGGCAAAAATCTAACTAATGCCCTTTTTATATTTAAATTCAAAATAATTTTTTGAATTTTTTTCTATTTTAATTTATTTTTGAAAATCCTTCTAATCTTAGTCTTGAATCCATTTCTTGTGAATTCATTTCTCCATTTAGATTTGAATCTGATGTAATAGTAGCTCTAGTTGCTGAAATTATTTCATTATTACTGTTCTGCATAAGATTTGAAAGTTCCAAATAATCATATTCAACAGCTTTTCCGTCATAATACATATTTCTAGACTTTATTTTGCTGTATATCCTTAATATAGCTTGTCCATTTGAATCTTTTCCTGAATACATTCCCAAAATTTCATATAATGTTGAATAGTAATCTGTCCTTCGTCCCAATTCTGATATAAAATAGTTTTCATATAATTTTTTTATTTGCGATAAATTTTTAACTTCTGAAATATCTTTTACAGGATTAGGAAGATCGCTAACTTTTATTTCAAATTTATCATTTATAACTTTGATTTTATTAAACTTTGCTAATCTTGTATCATAAATTGCATTAACTTGTATAACATCTCCATTTTGAATAGCTTCACTTTTAGAAAGTTCAAATTTTATATTAGCTTTATCTAAAAAATTTTTTAATTTTAAATTGGAACTTTTTTTTGGTTCATCCCCAGTTGCTTCTTTTGGTAAAATTTCCGCTTTAGCTTCTCCAGAAATTCCATCCACATTTACTGTATAATAATTACTTATGTCAAATTTATCAATAAATATGTAGTTTGTTGCTACATAATATCCAATTATTGCTACTACTATCCCTATAATGATAAAAATAGTTGTATTATTATTTTTTTTATTGTTATAATTATAATTTTGATTTTCATAATTTCCATTAAAATTTTGATTGTTAAAATTATTATAATAATTTTGATCATTATAGTATGGTTCATTGTAATTATTATTTCCATTATTGCCATAATTCATATCATCATTATGTTCATTATAATTATTGTATCCATTAGAGTTTCCGTTACTATAATTCATATCATAGCCTTGATTATTATAATTCTGATTTTTTTCATTCATACTTACTCCTATTTTTACAAAACTTTGTAAAACGATTATTTAATGCTTTTTATTTATCTATAATTTTGATTATTATAATCATTATTTGTGTTATTGTTCCAGTTTTCATTATTATTGTTGTTATTGTTGTTTTGGTTATAGTAATTATTATTATTTTTCATAACTTTATTTTTCATTGTTCTAAATTCTCTTTGTATATCTTGCATTTCAAATTTTTTATTTCTAAATATTAAGAAAAAATTCGTAACAACTGCGATTAATGAAAATACAAGAAGAACTATAAAACAAGTTTTTATCATAAATATGTCTGGAACAGTATTAAAAATATCTGCTGAAGCTCCTAGATCTCCCATACCTAAATTCGCTAATGAACCTGTTAATTTATCAATAAAATCTGTATATTTAATTTCAGCGATACCAGCAATACAAAATATTATTACTGATAAATAATTTATATTTTTAAATTTAAATAAATTATTTGTCTTACGGAGTTTTAGAAAGATTAATATTAGTAATACAAATAAAGCTATAAATATATATTTTAAAGTATTACGAATGGATAAAACCTCTAAAGAAGTAGTTGCTGATTTTCCTAAAAATGCTTTCAATGGAGCTGGCATTTCCGACGAAAAATATGCTGAAATATTTGAAATAAGACCACTTTTTTGTAAATCCATAAATTGCATATAAAGTGCTATTCCTTTTATTGTTATCCAAGCAACCAAACCAAATACAACCGTACTTATCCAAAACATTAATTTTAAGAATAATTTATTTTGTGGATTATCTTTTTCAAGTATTGAATCCAAAAAAGATTTTTGATTATTAAAATTATTGTTTTGATTCATATTTGGATTATAGTTTTGATTATTTTGATTCGGATTCATATTATTGTAATTAGAACTATTATGGTTATAGCTGTTTTGGTTTTGATTCATGTTATTGTAATTCTGATTTTGGCTATTTTGGTTCATAGGATTAAAGTTTCCATTATTCCGATTTTGGCTATTTTGGTTCATAGGATTAAAATTTCCATTATTTCGATTTTGGTTATTTTGGTTCATAGGATTAAAGTTTCCATTATTCCGATTTTGATTATTTTGGTTCATAGGATTAAAGTTTCCATTGTTTCGATTTTGGCTATTTTGGTTCATAGGATTAAAATTTCCATTGTTTTGATTTTGGTTATTCTGATTTCCTGTTTCAAAATTATTTTTTTCCATTTTTTACTCCTTTTAATTTTTTATTTTATTCTTTTGATAATATTAATTCAGCTAATTTTTTTTCATTAGGTGTTATTATATTTTCGCTATATGAAGTTCCTTTATACCAGCTTTTTCTAGAAAAATAGTTTTTGTATTTTTCTTTTTTAAAAATATATCCTCTTTTGGCATATATTGTATTTCTAATAATAGAAAGCTGGCTGCTTGAAAAATTATTTAAATAACTCTCATTTCCTTTATTAATGACTTCGTCATAGACACGATCCAATGTTGTTAGATCTTCATCAGAACTTTGATTATTACTTGTGTTATTATTCTGAGAAGGCGCAGATGTAGATGTACTCTGATAGTTTGCCGCAGTTTCTTGAGTTATTTCATTATTTGCATTTGTATTTGTATTTATTTGAGCATTTGAAGCACCTTGTATATCTGTAAAAATGCTTTTGAACACTTTTAACATATCTTTACTGAATCTTGGGAAAATTTCTTCTTTTTCGCCCATAAATACTAAATATCTGTAATTTTTTTTATCCCCTTTATATTGTCTTTCAGTTATAATTATATAATTGTCGTCTTCTCTTAAAGAATAATTATAAATAAATATTTCATCTTTTTTATCAACGATTATTTCATTCTTATTATTATTTTCACTTTCACTTTCAGTTTCATTGTTTAGACCATCTTTGATTTTTTTTGTACTCTCTGAGAAATTATATATTTTTCCAAATTTTTTTATTTTACCTGAAAATTTATTTGAAAAATCAAAATTATCTTCATACTCTCCATCTACATAGTTTACTTCTTTTATCAAGCCATTATTTTCATCATATATAATTTCATTTTCATAACCAGAATTTGATTTTGTTTTTACATATATAGCTTTATTTCCAGCTGTTTTTCCAATTTCTACATTACCATTTCTTTTTAGTTCATATACTCCTTCCATCACTCCGTTACTAAATGTAAAATATCCACTATAACCTTCATTTGTTGTAAATGTTACTCTTCCTGTAAAAAGTTGTTTATTATAGTATAACAGTTCATTTTCAATTGAAAAATTAACTGCATCTAAAGGAACTGTAATACCTGTGTATTCTTCATTAATTTGCTCTTTTTGTTTTTTTTCTTCATTTTCTTGTTTTTCTTTACTTTTACTATTCGTTTTGTTTTTGTTCCCAAAATTGAATATATTATTGCAAGATACAGCGAATATAAAAACAAAAATGAGGATTAATATTTTTAAAAGCTCCTTTTTTTTAGTTTTTAACATACACTTCCCTCCTTCTTTTTTATTGATTTTTGTTTAATTAATTTTTGATATTTTAATTTGTCTGTTGAATATTTTTTATTTATGAAATGAGATTATATAATATTTTATTTTAACTTAATTTTTCTATATAATAATATCCAACTTTTTAATAAAAGTCAATACTAAAAAAGAAAAAATTAAAATAAGAAAATAAATGAGAATATATGTTGAAAATTTGTAAAAAATATACTAAAATTATAGTGAAGATTTAACATTCAGAAAGGAGATGCGGGTGAAAGCGATTTTAAGAAAAGTATCATTATTGGCAATTACAGTTTTAACGGCAGCTTCGTTGAACGCCTCTAGCATTATAATGGGGAATCGTAACAATGCGGCAAAAGTTAATAATCAGAAAGTAACAAAAAATAGGGAGTTAAGAGGTGTATGGGTAGCGAGTGTAAGCAACATCGACTGGCCATCTAAAAAAGGACTTAGTGTAGATCAGCAAAAAAGAGAATTTTTAACAATTCTTGACAATGTAAAAAAATGGAATATGAATGCAGTATTTGTGCAGGTAAAACCGACATCGGATGCCTTTTATCCATCAAAATACGCACCTTGGTCTGAATATTTGACAGGAACTCAAGGGGTAAATCCTGGATATGATCCATTAAAATTCATGGTGGAAGAAGCGCATAAGAGAGGAATCGAATTTCATGCATGGTTTAATCCATACAGACTTTCGACATCTGGATCAAGAGATAAATTATCAAAGGATAATATTGGACGTAAAAAGCCTGAATGGACTGTTTCTTATGGAGGACAGCTTTATTTAAATCCAGGGATTCCTGAAGTTGATGACTATGTTGTAGACAGTATTGTTGAAGTTGTGAAAAATTATGATGTTGACGGTATTCACATGGATGACTATTTTTATCCATACAAAGTTAAAGGGCAAGAATATCCTGATTCAGCACAATATCAGAAATATGGTAAAAATTTTGCAACAGTTGGAGACTGGAGAAGAGATAACGTAAATAGACTGATTGAAAAATTGCATAAAGCTATAAAGAAGGAAAATGAAAATGTGAAATTTGGAATAAGTCCATTTGGAGTATGGAGAAATGCTTCTACTGATCCGTCAAGAGGTTCTGACACAACTGCAGGTGTGCAAAATTATGATGACTTGTATGCAGATATTTTACTTTGGATGAATAAAGGATGGATAGACTACGTTGCACCTCAAATTTACTGGAATCAAGGATTCAAAGCTGCTGAATATAATACGCTTGTAAAATGGTGGAGCAAATATGCTGGACAAACAAACACAGATTTATACATCGGACAGGCAGCCTACAAAGTAAACGACTGGAAAAATGCAAAAGAGTTAATAAATCAAGTTAATTTCAATAGAAATTATCCAGAAGTAAAAGGAAGCATATTCTTTAGCTACAAGTCATTACTGACAAACCCTAAAAATGCTACAAGCAGCCTAGCTCAAGGGCCTTATGCCAATATTGAAAATCAATAATTTTTAGAAAAAGTAATTTTTTGAAAAAAGAAAATAAATTTAAAATTGAAATTTAAGAAATCAAGAAAAATCAGTATCAGAAGAGTTTTTAAAACTTAAACGGTACTGATTTTTTGTTTTATATTTCTTACTAATATTTTTTATAAATTTGCACTTTCATAGGTTTTATAGTATAATAACTTATTGTGAAAAAAAAATTAGATCGAGGTGATAATGTTTTATGGTGAAGATTAACATGGATATGATCCAGACAATCGGGTTGGCAGTTATTCTGCTTTTAATTGGAATGAAGCTTAGAAAAAAAATTCAATTTTTTGAAAAATATTGTATTCCGGCTCCTGTTATTGGTGGATTTTTATTTTCAATAATCGTTTTTATTTTTAGACAGACAAATGTAGCTCAAATTAAATTTGATGATACGCTTCAAAAGTTTTTTATGGTAATGTTTTTTACAAGTGTAGGATTTAACGCAAGTCTTAAAGTATTGAAAAAAGGTGGAAAAAAGGTTGTTATGTTTTTATTTGTTGCGGCGGGATTATGTGTTATGCAAAATGTTGTTGCAGTAGTGCTTTCAAAATTTGTGGGAATTCCTCCACTGCTTGCGTTAATGACTGGATCGACTCCAATGACTGGTGGACACGGTACTTCAGCAGCTGTTGCACCTACAATTGAAGCTCTTGGTCCAATATACAAAGGAGCAAATGCGATTGCAATTGCATCGGCAACTTTTGGACTGATTGTAGGATGTGCGATGGGAGGGCCTATTGCTAGCAGGCTTATTAATAAACATAAGTTATTGCCTGAACATTTTACAAAAGATGGAGTAAAGCACGGTGATGAAGATATAGACGAGGAAGTTTTAAAAAGACAGAAGCCTTATCTTGACGGAGAGCGTTTTTCAATGGCGTTTTTTTATATTTTAATTGCAATGGGGATCGGTTCATATTTATCAATGTTTATTGATTATCTTATGAGTTTTACAAACTTTGAAGCACATTTTCCTATTTATATCGGACCAATGATTATTGCGGCTATTATTAGAAATATTTCTGACAATGTAAAGGCTTTGAATGCTCCAATCAAGGAAATAAGCATTCTTGAAGATGTGGCGCTTAGCTTGTTTCTAGCAATGGCACTGATGACTTTAAGATTGTGGGAACTTATTGACTTGGCGCTTCCAGTATTTATATTGTTAATTGCGCAAGTTGTATTAATGTATGTTTACTTGAACTTAGTAACATTTAAGGCGATGGGATCAGATTATGATGCGGCTGTAATGGTTTCAGGGCATTGTGGATTTGGATTAGGTGCAACTCCAAATGGAATTTCAAATATGAAAGCCGTTACAGAAAAATATGTTTACTCAAAAATGGCATTTTTTGTAATTCCAATAGTCGGTTCATTATTTATCGATTTCGTTAATATTAGTATTATTACTGTATTTACACAGTTTTTTAAATAATAAAATGTATGGTTCATAAGATAATAAATTGCTAAATTGTAAATTTTATTTGTTTTATAAAAATAATATAATTTATGAGAGTTAATTTATTTTTGACTTGTGAACTTTTTTTAATTCTTTTCAAATTTTATTTTTTTATTTGTTATAACTGTTAATATTCTTTTTAGAAAAAAAATAAAAGTGATTTAAATAATTTGTTATTTTCTTCAAAAAAATATAAAAGATATGCGGTAAATAGCAGATTAAATTAAATAATAATAAAATTTGCAAAAAAAAAATAATTGGAGTATAATAAACATATGTAACAAAGTTTTTTAAATCTTTACTCAAAGTTGAGGGAAAGGAGGGAAATCAATGAAAAATAAAATTTTTAAGTTTTTAGGCTTCCTATTTCTTATGATGGTTGTCGTGAATTTGATTTTGTCAGTTATTTCGACATTCTTACCAGTAAAATTTGAGTCACCAAGTTCAGTTGTAGAAGCTCCACATTATTTTAATTTTGTTCTGGGCGGACTTAAGTTTTCACTTAGTCAGACTGTAGTTAATACGTGGGTGCTTATGCTTATAATTATGTTTATTGTAGGGGCTGGAACAAAAAAAGCAAGTGTTGAAAATCCAAGTAAAATGCAAATTGTGATGGAAGAATACTATCACTTTATTGAAAACACTTTTTTAACTACATTTGGAAAGCATAAAAAAACTTATGTTCCGTTTTTCTCGGCATTATTTGCGTTTATAATGTTTTCAAACTTAAGTACATTTTTATTTCCATATATTATGATGGTAGTTAATGAAGATGGAGTTAAAATGGTAAAACCGTTTTTTAGAACGCCGACAGCAGATCCAAATACTACAATTGGATTATCGCTTGTAGTAATTGTACTTTTTCTGGCGGTATCTATAAAGCAAAAGGGATTAAGGGGATATATAAAATCACTATTTGAACCAATGTGGTTTATGTTTCCGCTAAATATTGTGGATATTTTTTCAAAAGTTTTAAATACTTCAATGCGGTTATTTGGAAATATGCTTGCGGGACTTGTAATTGTAGGGCTTTTATATAGCCTTGTTGGCAGAGGTCTACTTCAATCATTGACACATGATATGTTGAAGGGAAGTTTCTCCTTTTCAGTTGGATGGCCGATGATTATACAGCTTTATTTGGATCTATTCATTGGTATTGTTCAAGCATTTGTGTTTACGATACTTTCATCAGTTTACATAAGTGAAGCATTGGGTGAAGAGGAATAAAATAAAAACTGCAGTCCTGAAATTCTTTTATATGTTCAAAGTTAGTATTTTGTATAAATAAGAGTATTGTAGGACAAGATTAACTTTATTAAACAAAAAATAAAAATAAAAAATTAGGAGGATTAAAAATGGCAGGAGTAGAATTAATTAAGGCAGCAGCTTTATTAGGAGCGGGAATTGCAGCAATAGGAGGTGTTGGAGCAGGATTAGGACAAGGGATTGCAACTGGTTATGCAGTAGAAGCAGTTTCAAGACAGCCTGAAGCTAAGCAAGACATTATGCAAACATTGATTACAGGGCTTGCGATTACAGAATCATCAGCAATTTATGCATTAGTAATAGCATTCCTATTAATTTTCTTAAAAGGATAAGACTTAAAAATAAAAAAATAATATTTGGTATTTTTAGAATTTGAATCAAAGTTAGATTTAAAGGAATAAAAAAAGAATTCTAAAAAGTGAAGAGTTATAAAAAAGAAAATAGGATTAATATGTAAAATCAGGTTAATTTCTCAAAGTTAAGGAGTAAATATGGGAGGAAAATTAATAAACATCGACTTTACGATGGCTATTGAAATAATAAACTTTATAGTATTAGTCTATTTTTTTTCACGAACTTTTTCAAAAAAAATTGGTAAAGTCCTAGAAGATAGAAAAAAACTGGCTTTATCTGAAATGGAAATTGTTGAAAATGAAAAAGAAAAACTGGAAGATCAAAAAAAATCAATTGAAAAATTGAAAAAGGAATCTAAAAGACGTGCTAATGATATTTTGATAAAAGCTGAAAGACAGGCTGATGACAGAAAAGATCAAATTATATCGCTGGCTATGAGTAATCGTGAAAGAATGATGATGAAGGCGGAAGCTGATATTGAAAAAATGCGTCAAAATGCTAAATTTGAACTTCAAAAGGAAGTTGGAGAAATGGCGGTTGAACTTGCTGAAAAAATTATCAAGGAAAACATTGACGAAAAGCAGGATAAAACTATAAACAAGTTTATTAATGAGATAGGAGATTAAAATGGCTAATGATGAGATTGCAAAAAGATATGCATCAGCAATTTACAATATAGCAAAATCTTCTGACAGTATAAATGAAGTTAGGGAAGTATTGAATATTCTTAAGGAAAATTACGCAGAGGAAGAGGAGTTCAGGAAGATTTTGGAAGATCCTCTTAAAAAATTTCCAGAAAAGGAAAAATTTTTGGAAAAATCCTTTAGTCACGTATCTAGCGAAGCACTTGGAATAGTAAAATACATTGTAAGAAAGCAGCGGTTATCGTTGATTGGCGATATAAAGGAATATTTTTTGAAACTTTATTATGAGGAAAATAATAAACTTCCAATAACTGCTATATTTGCAAAGGAGCTATCGGAAAAACAAAGGGATCTGTTAGTACAGAAACTTGAAAAAAAATATGGTAAAAAAGTCGTTCTTGACCTTAAAGTTGACAAGGGAATTATCGGTGGAGGAATTTTAAGAATCGGTAATGAGGTTATTGACGGTTCAATAAAAAATCAAATTGATGAAATAAAGAAAAATTTTTAGAAATGGAGGTGCTTTTCTTTGAGAATCAAGCCAGAGGAAATAAGTAAAATAATCCGAAGCGAAATCGAAAATTACAAAAGTTCACTGGATATTTCCAATACTGGAACGGTTTTGGAAGTGGGAGATGGAATTGCCAGAATTTACGGATTAAGTGACGCTATGGCAGGAGAGCTTTTAGAGTTTGAAAATGGAACTATCGGAATGGCACTAAACTTGGAAGAAAGTAACATCGGAGCAGTAATTTTTGGGAAAACACAAGGAATAAAAGAAGGAAGCATAGTAAAAGGATTGGGAAAAGTAGCTGAAGTTCCAGCTGGAAATGAGCTGCTTGGAAGAGTTGTTGATGCGCTTGGAAATCCTATTGATGGAAAAGGTTCAATAACTGCTGACAAATATATGCCAATCGAAAGACAAGCATCAGGAATTATCGCAAGAAAACCTGTTACACAGCCTATGCAAACTGGAATTAAGGCAATAGATGGAATGTTCCCAATAGGAAAAGGACAAAGGGAATTAATAATCGGAGATAGACAAACTGGTAAAACAGCAATTGCAATTGATGCAATTATAAATCAAAAAAATAACGATGTTTTGTGTATTTATGTGGCAATTGGGCAAAAGAGATCGACTGTTGCGCAAATTTATAAAAAATTGGAGGAAGCAGGTGCATTGGAATATACAACTATTGTTGCGGCAACTGCTTCAGAATCAGCGCCACTTCAATATTTAGCACCATATTCAGGGGTTGCTATGGGTGAATATTTTATGGATCAGGGAAAAGATGTATTGATAGTTTATGATGACTTATCAAAGCATGCCGTTTCATATCGTGAAATGTCATTATTATTGAAACGTCCACCAGGAAGGGAAGCATATCCAGGAGACGTATTCTATCTTCACTCAAGACTTCTTGAAAGAGCGGCAAAATTAAGTGATAAATTAGGTGGAGGTTCGATTACAGCGCTTCCAATTGTAGAAACACAGGCTGGAGATATTTCAGCATATATTCCAACAAATGTTATTTCAATAACAGATGGACAAATATTCTTGGAAACAGATCTGTTTAATTCTGGATTTAGACCAGCGATAAATGCAGGAGTTTCAGTATCACGGGTTGGAGGAGCGGCACAAGTTAAGGCTATGAAGCAAGTTGCTTCAAAAGTAAAACTGGAACTTGCGCAATACAATGAATTGCTGGCATTTACACAATTTGGATCAGATCTGGATAAGGCTACTAGAGATCAGCTTAACCGTGGATCTAAGATTATGGAAGTATTAAAGCAGCCGCAATATAGTCCATACAGAGTTGAAGAACAGGTAATTTCATTTTACTGTGTAACAAATGGATATTTTGACGATGTTCCAAATGAAAAATTGAGAACATTTGAAAAGGATTTAATTGAAGCAATTAGAAATGATTCAAATATTTTAGGTGAAATTTTAGAGAAAAAATCATTAGATGATAACTTGAAGAATGAACTTGACGAATTTATAATTAATTATAAAAAAGAATATGTCTGGTAAAGCAGGTGAAAATATATGGCAGCAAATATGAAGGAAATAAAGGAACGTATTGACAGCGTAAAAAATACCAGTCAAATTACAAATGCGATGAATATTGTATCTTCTACTAAATTCAAAAAATTTCAAGTTCTTACTTTAAAATCAAGAAACTATGCACGTGCTGTAAATGAAGCCTTTGATAATCTAGTTGCAAGCCTTGCAGGAAATAAATTTGTAATTTTTGATGGAAAAACTGAAGTTAAAAGGGTTGGAATTATTGTGATGACATCGGATAGAGGACTTTGCGGAAGTTTTAACTCAAATACTTTTAGAAGGCTTGAAAGCATGAAGAAGGAATTCCAAAAGGAAGGCAAGGATGTTTCAGTTATAACAATTGGAAGAAAGGCTAAAGAATATTGTAAAAATCGGGATATTAACGTGGACAGCGAATATACGCAGATGATTCCTGAGACAATGTTTGAAACTGGGAAAAAAATTAGTGAAGATGTTGTGCAATTTTACTTAAATGATTTTTATGATGAAGTTTATATGATTTATTCAAAATTTGTATCGGCAGTTGAGTATAATATTCAAGTGGAAAAATTGCTTCCAATTGAGAAAAAGGAAGGATTGCCGACAAAGGAATATGTATTTGAGCCATCAGAGGAAGAAGTATTAAATTCATTTGTGCCACAAGTGCTGAATATAAAACTGTATCAATCGTTGCTTGAAAATTCGGCAAGTGAACATTCGGCCAGAATGTCAGCGATGAAGCAGGCTAATGACAATGCTTCTGAAATGATAAGAAACTTGGAAGTACAGTATAATCGTGAAAGACAAGGAAAAATAACACAGGAACTGACAGAAATAATAAGTGGTTCATTAGGTGTACAGTAATTTTTAAATTAATAGAAATATTAACAAAATTAAAAGAGCAGAATTTTAAGAAGGAGGTTAGACTTAACCTATGAATAAAGGTAAATTAGTTCAAGTAATTGGACCGGTTATTGACGTAAAATTTGAAAAGCAGTTGCCGGATATTTACAATGCGCTTGAAGTATATAATGAAAATGGTGAAAAACTAGTAGCTGAAGTTCATGCACACAATGGAAATAATGTTGTAAGAGCAGTTGCAATGTCTGGAACTGAGGGATTAAGACGTGGACTTGAAGTTATAGATACTGGTAAGCCAATTCAAGTTCCCGTTGGAAGATCTACACTGGGAAGAATTTTCAATGTGCTAGGAGAAACAGTTGATGATGGGGAAAAACTTGATACAGATGTTTTAAGGGAATCTATCCATAAGGATGCTCCATCATTTGAACAGCAAGGTACTGACTCAGAAATATTGGAAACAGGAATAAAAGTAGTTGACTTATTGGCTCCTTACCTAAAAGGTGGAAAAATTGGACTGTTTGGAGGAGCAGGAGTTGGAAAGACAGTATTAATTCAAGAATTAATTAACAATATTGCAAAAGGGCATGGAGGGCTTTCTGTATTTGCAGGAGTTGGAGAACGTACACGTGAAGGACGTGATTTGTATAATGAAATGACTGAAAGTGGAGTTATCGACAAAACAGCGTTGGTGTATGGGCAAATGAACGAACCGCCTGGTGCAAGATTAAGAGTTGGACTTACAGCGCTTACAATGGCAGAATATTTTAGAGATAAGGAAGGACAAAATGTACTTTTATTTATTGACAATATATTCAGATTTACTCAAGCAGGTTCAGAAGTATCTGCACTTCTTGGAAGAATGCCGTCAGCTGTAGGATATCAACCAAACTTGGCAACTGAAATGGGAGCATTGCAGGAAAGAATTACATCTACAAGTACAGGTTCAATTACATCAGTGCAAGCTGTATACGTACCGGCAGATGACTTGACAGATCCGGCTCCAGCAACAACATTTGCCCATTTGGATGCAACTACAGTATTATCAAGACAAATTGCATCGCTTGGAATTTATCCGGCAGTTGACCCGCTTGATTCAACATCAAGAATATTAGAGCCAGAAATTGTTGGAAATGAACATTATAAAATTGCAAGGGAAACTCAGAAAGTATTGCAAAGATATAAGGAATTGCAAGATATTATAGCAATTTTGGGAATGGATGAACTGGATGAAAGCGATAAATTGACAGTAAACCGTGCTAGAAAAATCCAAAGATTCTTCTCTCAACCATTCTCTGTAGCAGAACAGTTTACAGGAATGAAGGGAAAATATGTTCCATTAAGGGAAACAATACGTGGATTTAAGGAAATTTTAGATGGACTTCACGATGACTTGCCTGAACAAGCATTCCTATATGTTGGAACAATTGACGATGCAGTTGCAAAAGCAAGAGAATTAATGAGTGAATAATTAATTTTAAAGATTATATTAAAGGAAGCAGGGATTTAACATTCCCTGTTTTCCCATAAATTTTTTTAAATTTTTAAAAATCACTTTTAAATGGAAGGAGGCTTTATGGCAGCAGAATTTATTTTGGAAGCAGTAACTCCAGAAAGACTCGTTTTTGAAAAGCCTGTCGAATTTGTAAAATTACGTACAGAAAGTGGAGATATTGGAATACTTGCAAAGCATATTAATTACATAACAGCTATTGGTGCAGGAGAGATGCTTGTACGTGAAAAGGACAAGGAAGATGTGACATATTATCTGGAAGGTGGATTTTTAGAAGTTAGACAGGATAAAGTTGTTATTTTGGGAGTAAATATAGTTGAAGCAACTAAGGCAGAAGCTGAAAGAATGGCAAGACAAGTTGCTATTGAAAAGGCAAAAAATCAAAAGTTAAAAGAAGATCGAGATATTTTAGGAACAAAAAAACGTATTCAGAGTAATTTGAGCAAAAAGTAAATTTTAAAAAATGTGTTAAAATAGTTTCAAAAAATCAAGTAAATTAAAATAAAAATATTTGAATTTCTCTTTTATTTATGATAAAATCAGGGAAAGAGGGCAGAGTAGGCGAGTATAAATGCTGCGTACCATATTCCCTGAGAAATGGTTACTTTTGCGCTTGTAAGTGGTTACACAGAGGGGGAAACAACGAATTGCTACCTATAAAGAACCGCTACATTAGTTTAGACCAAAGAAAGTAATAGATATACTATGCTTAGAGAAATTCTGTCTGTCTCGGGTCGTCCGGGGCTTTTCAAACTCCTCTCTCAGGGGAAAAACTCCCTCATCGTGGAGTCTCTTACAGACAAGCGTCGCACGCCTATCCATGCTACAGATCGAGTGGTGTCGCTTGCAGAGATTGCCATATATACGACTGAGGGAGAGAAACCTCTCGGTGAGGTGCTAGATCTTGTGTATACGGCTGCCGAAGGCAAGGAGGTAGACCTCAAA
>ERZ773233.1367-NODE-1367-length-14302-cov-6.442900_pt1 | contig 14302 bp, 17 predicted proteins | sample MGYA00580991_ERZ773233 | MGnify/ENA primary metagenome ERZ773233 (study PRJEB29015, sample SAMEA2738178) | human oral metagenome | biome: human oral; feature: human-associated habitat; material: saliva | place: China | collected 2161 ...
AAGCAGGAAGCCCATAGGCTTTATACTGTGGGTAGTTCACAGTTCTGAGACTTTAGATTTATAGAGTGAAGAGAATTAAGTAAATATTATAATCTGTTATAATTTTAAGACACATCCTAAGATGAATGACCTGCCTTAGCAGTAACTTATAAAATATATTTTCGTATTGACAATAAGTGTGAAGTGTAAATATAATATATTTTGTGAGCAATACACCGGATTTAATGAAAGGAATATAAAATATGTTTTCAAAATTAAAAGATAAAGGCTTAAGTACAGCGGATCTTAAGCTTATTGCGATTATTGCAATGACTGTGGATCATTTGGCTTGGTTGTTTTTTCCCGGCTTTCAAAGAGTATGGTATGTGTACCTGTTACATATAATAGGCAGACTTACCGCACCGATCATGTGGTTTTTTATAGCGGAGGGGTCTTTTTATACCAAGGATCCTAAAAAATATATCGGCAGGTTATTTGTCTTTGCGATCATATCGCACTTTGCCTATAGTTTTGCATTCGGTTTAAGTCCTATTCCCTTTAAGAGCGGGATCTTTAATCAGACAAGCGTTATCTGGTCTTTGGCTATAGCTGCCGCATTGATATATGCGGTAAATAAGTGCGGTCTGTCACTTTGGCAAAATATTGCACTTATAGTGCTTGCAAATCTGCTTTCTTTTCCTGCGGACTGGTCGTGTATAGCAACTATGGTACCGTTCTTTCTTTACAGCCACAGAGGAGATCTTAAGAAACAGGCAAAGGATTTTGTGATATTTGCAATTATATATTCAACAGTTTATTTTATATTTATAGATAAGGTCTACGGCTTATTGCAATTATTTATATTACTAAGCATACCGGTACTCAGTTTATACAACGGCAAGGCGGGCAATAATCGAAATATGAAATGGTTGTTTTACATTTACTACCCGGCACACCTTGTGATAGTCGGATTGGTGAGACTGGCTTTATATGGAAATGCGAATATTTTATTTTAATGTTAACAGATCGCTATTTTTTGTTGTATAATATATTATTACTTAATGTACAGTAGGTAAAAAGTCGTCTGATGTGCCGGTGATTTTTCAGGATAAGGCGGTGGAATATTGAATGTAAAATTAAGGTTGTTTAATAAAGAGAATTATTTATTTTAATAAGTATCATTAAGGTTTTGTACACCGGTAAATTAATAGGTTTAGTGCAGAAGGCTCAAGGCAGATATGACAGTAACTTAGGGTATATGGAGTATAAAGCACTTAGCATTATAAAATAGGCAGTTTAGATATATTGAAGCGGAGGGAAAGAATTTGGACTTAAAGCAGGAGTTAGTTATCGTTATTGATTTTGGCGGACAATACAACCAGTTGGTTGCGAGAAGAGTTAGGGAGAATAATGTTTATTGTGAGATCTATTCATATAAGACAGACATTAACGTAATAAAGGAAAAAAATCCTAAGGGTATAATACTTACAGGCGGTCCTAACAGCTGTTACGAGGAGGGGGCACCGACTTATACAAAAGAACTTTTTGAACTCGGAATACCTGTTTTAGGTCTTTGTTACGGTGCTCAGCTTATGAGTCATGTGCTTGGCGGCAAGGTGGAAAGAGCCGCTGTAAGAGAATACGGCAAGACAGAGGTATTGATAGATAAAAAAGATTCAAAGCTTTTTGACAATGTATCCTCTCCCACTGTATGCTGGATGAGCCATTTTGACTATGTATCAAGGATACCCGAAAACTTTGAGATAAGTGCTTATACCAAGGACTGTCCGGTGGCGGCATTTGAAAATGCAGAGAAAAAACTTTACGGTATTCAGTATCATCCGGAAGTGCTTCACACTAAAGAAGGCAGCAGGATGATAGGGAATTTCCTTAGAAATGTATGTGCATGTGAATGTAATTGGAAAATGGATGCGTTTGTAGAAACAGAGATTGAAAAGATAAAAGAGAAGGTAGGAAGCGGTAAAGTGCTTTGTGCCCTGTCCGGCGGTGTGGATTCATCCGTGGCAGCGGTATTACTAAGTAAGGCGGTAGGAGAACAGCTTACCTGTGTATTCGTAGATCACGGTCTGCTTCGTAAAAACGAGGCGGATGAAGTGGAAGAGGTATTCGGTCAAAACGGTCCGTACAAACTTAACTTCATAAGGGTAAATGCACAGGAAAGATTCTATTCAAAGCTTGCCGGAGTATCTGAGCCGGAGGCAAAGCGTAAGATCATAGGTGAGGAGTTTATCAGGGTATTTGAGGAAGAGGCCAAGAAGATAGGTAGGGTGGATTTTTTGGTGCAGGGAACCATTTATCCCGATGTAGTTGAAAGCGGTCTCGGAGGTGAAAGCGTAGTTATCAAATCCCACCATAATGTAGGTGGGCTTCCCGACTATGTGGATTTCAAGGAGATAATAGAACCGCTAAGAGACCTTTTCAAAGATGAGGTAAGAAAGGCTGGACTTGAACTTGGTATTCCGGAAAGACTGGTATTTCGCCAGCCGTTCCCGGGTCCCGGACTTGGTATCAGAATAATAGGTGAGGTCACAGCAGAGAAAGTAAAGATAGTACAGGATGCCGATGCCATCTACAGAGAAGAGATAAAAAATGCAGGGCTTGACAAGGAGCTGGGGCAGTATTTTGCCGCCCTTACCAATATGAGAAGCGTAGGTGTTATGGGTGATGAGAGGACCTATGACTATGCGGTGGCGCTCAGAGCAGTGAATACGGTGGACTTTATGACTGCGGAAGCGGCGGAGATTCCGTGGGAAGTGCTTAAGAAGGTGACAAGCAGGATTATTAATGAGGTAAGCCATGTTAACAGGGTGCTGTATGATGTGACGAGCAAGCCGCCGGGAACGATAGAGTTGGAGTAGAGCAAAAAATCGCAGGAATGGCTTCAAACAAAGGCTTTTAGCCTATTAGAATAAGCAAATGGGACAAAATTGGGTAAAGATTTCAAAAGGAATAAATCCAATAATAGTCCCCAATGGCTTTACAAATTAAGATGAAAAATTAGACCGTAGCGTAGTTGTTACGGTCTTTTTGTGCCTTTGAAAGTAGAATGCTTGATGCAAATTTTATATATGCAAAACGTAATTTGTAGAAATTGTTTGCAGGTTAATTCAATAGTTTATGTCGTACGACTTGTGAGTTACTTAATGCATACGGTTACAAATTGTAGAAAATATCAAGTCAATATTTAGCTAAAAAGTAGCCATTTTTTTGCGACTATTCCAAAATTCATTTGCTAAATTTAAATAATTTTCTAATGAATCGATATCTGTTATTGGGATTCTCCCATTATTTTTCATTTTAGAGACTAGATTTTCATCAATTCCAAACATTAGATTACAAAATTCCTCCAAAGAATTAAACGAATTCAAAAAATCATATATAATAGCAAAATTTTCACCTTTCAAAGAATGTGAAAATACGCTATTTTGAAGAAATAGTCCTGCTTCTCTAAGATTACATTCTCCTTTTGATTTTATATCCCAAAATTCACTTAATTTATGAATAAATGTATCAGGTCTATCATCTCTGTTCATTGGTGGTCGCCCAGATTGGTTATATACTTTAAATTGTTTATTTTTCTTTTTGAAGTATATATTTCCTTTTACATTATTTAATGCTCCTGTTACAGGTAGTAAAACACAGTTAGCATTGGAATGATGCCAGATGTCTTTGTATTCTAACAAGTTATTTTTTAATTTTTCTGAATTTTGGGCATTTTCTGAATTTTGGGCAATTTGTATATATCTTTCATATTTTTTTTCATTAAAATTAAAGAAACAATCGCCTGATAACTCAATACAATTTTCTTTAGATTTATTTTCAACTTGTTTGAGTTTAATTTGGTTGTTTATCTTATTAACACTAAAGGTTCCAACCAATCTATTGTTTCTTGGAAATAACTTATCTGTATTGATAATAATATCCTTATATGCTTTTTTGTAATACTCCCATCTATCTTTATCCGAATCATATTCAAAGTCCATTTTATCACCTCTGTATTGTATAAAAAATTCTGAGTCATAATTCTATAATTATTTCACGCCATTTAATTGATAATGGCATTATCTATGTTTCTTTAAAAAACGTGATTTTTTCGGATAAGACAACTTCCAATCTTCAAATTCTTCATCGGATATTTCTCCATTATAATGTTTCTTTCTCATTTCGTCCCATTCAATTAAAAAGTCATCAAAATGTGGACTATGAGATAGTAGTGCAGTAGGTTTACCGTTTCCTGCAAGTAGACGGAACTTCATTTCTTTTTCATAGTCAAAGATGATATGCATGATTTCAAAAATAGAATTCGGCTCATGGTCGATTAAAGCTGAAATATCACAGTTAAGTGCATCTGCTATTTTTCTTAATTGTTCCTTATTTGGAGATCTATTTCCCAATTCATAATTACGAATTGCTGCATCAGTCAGTCCGGACATGATGGCAAGTTCTTTTTGTGTTAGTTTTCTAAACAAACGAATTTTTTTTAATTTCTTACCGGAAATCATTTCAGGACTCCTCTCTTAAAAATTTTTTATATTCTATCATAAATAATCACAAAACATAACATAAGCGTTCTGTTTAATATTTCGGATAACGCCTTAATATCAGCGATAATAGAAGAAAATATTTTATAACAACTCTTAACAGGACGAAAATGAACTACTATAATACGAACATACAGTTCATATACGAACTGCTAGAACGCAAGACATTTAGATTGACGCTCGTCCTATCTCAAGACATGGATGCAGAACCTTGCAAAAACTATGAATTGAAAGGAGGTCTAAAAATGCAAAAGGTATTCATGATAGCAAAAGAAGTTCAAGATTTTTTAGAAGTCAGCAGAACGACTGCATATCAGTTGATAAACGAAATGAATCAGGAACTTACAAAGCTCGGCTATCGAGTACAAAGAGGTAAAGTGAATCGACAGTATTTCATGGAAAAGTATTGTTATGGAAATGAAGTTAGAAAAAAGTTGTTGTTTTTGAAGATTTAGATAGATATAACAACACATCTATTTATACAAAGTTGCGAGAACTAAATTTTCTTTTAAATCACTATATAAAAATAAGTGGAGATATTGGAATATGGTTGAAGAATACAGTGATGATTTCATTGAATACCTTGACAACAGATTAGATGAAACTAATTCTGAAGATATATTAAGAAATAATATATCGATTTGTAATACCTTTACAAATAGTCCTTAAAAGATGAGTTTATAGAGTCATTAGATGATGAAGACAAATTGAAGGAATTGGAAGGCGAAAATCTTAATAAAGATTTTATGGAGTATGTCTTAAATTCATCAAACATAAAAACAGATACGAAGGTATCATTGATTGAAACAAAGATAAATAATCACTCCGATGTAATTATTTTGAAACAGTATATATCTTCAGTTTTGGAAATTACCAATTTGTCAAGTGTTTGGGATAGGAAGCAACCATTATTAGATAATGGGTATAAAGAAAGAATAGGATAAGCGTTAATAAACTCAGTTTATGTTAGATCTCGTAAAGACAAGGCTGGTAAACGGATTATGCTCACAAGACGACTGAGAAATACCACTGTTGATACGCATCTATTGTAGAATAAAGGAGAATGAGGCTTCTACCTTTAGGTAACTGAAATTTTTGATTATTAGTTGATTATTAAAAAAATATTTTACAATGTAATGTTAAATGACAAAAATATCCCCCACTTTATCAACCACATATGATATAATAAACGTGGGTAATAAAGTGGGGGATAAAACTATGAATAAGTATCTTGAAATCATAAAAAATTTAATAAGTCATCAAACAGAAGAAGAATGGTTTGAATTCAAAGAAAATTGGTACGAAGCACATGGAATAGGAGAATATATATCCGCGCTGTCAAATGCAGCTGCAATTTGCAGACAGGAATATGGGTATCTTGTTTGGGGTGTAAATAATGAAACTCATGAAGTTTTAGGAACTAAATTTAATTATAGAGCAGATGTTAAAGGTGAGCCATTAGAGCATTATTTAGCAAGGCAGTTGAAACCGGATACTGTTTTTTCTTTCCATGAAGTGGATTTTGATAATAAGAGAGTAGTTCTATTAGAAATTCCCGGAGCTAAAAATGTTCCAACTTCTTTTGATGGAATGAGATATATTAGAATAGGTTCAAGTAAAGTGAGTGTTGCTAAATATCCTGATAGAGAAGCTCATTTATTTGAAGTACTAAGCAACAAAGAAAAAACAATAGATAGTATTGAATCTGAATATCAAGATTTAACTTTTGAAAGATTGTTTACATATTATGCAGGCAGAGGAATTTCTTTAAAATTTGAAACTTTTAAGAAAAATCTTGGGCTTTTAACTAAGGATGGTAGGTATAATTTGATGGCTCAATTGTTGTCGGATGATAGCCATATACCTGTAAGAGTGTCGGTATTTAGCGGAGAAACGAAAGCAAGTCCCCTATATTCTGTAAAAGAGTTTGGGAACACGTGCATTTTGTTAAGCTTAGATAAAGTATTAGAATATGCAGATGTCATAAATATAATCCAAGCAGATGAAAGCAGAAGAATTACTTCAAGAAAAGATGTTGCTTTATTTGATATGAGTGCTTTTAGAGAGGCGGTTATAAATGCCTTTGTTCATAATAAGTGGATAGATGGAAATGCACCGATGATTACGGTATATAGTAACCGTATAGAGATTCTTTCAAGAGGCACACTTGATCCGAAGCAGACGATTGAAGGGTTTTATATGGGTGAGTCTATCCCTGTTAACCAAAAACTGTCGGAAATATTTTTGCAGCTTCACATCAGCGAGCGTTCAGGAAGGGGCGTTCCTAAAATCATAGATAGCTATGGAAAAGATGTGTTTGATTTTAGAGAAAATTCAATTGTAGTTAACATTCCTTTTAATTGGATTAACAATGTAGGGGATAAAGTGGGTAATAAAGTGGGAGATAAAAGACCTCTAAATGATAGACGAAAGAAAATTTTAGAAGAAATAAGAAACAATCCTAATGTAACTCAAGCACAATTATCCCAAATTATAGGTATAGGATTAACCGCCATCGAAAACAACATTAGATTTTTGAAAGAAAATGAATATATAGAACGAGTAGGATCTAACAAGACAGGCTATTGGAAAATTAAGGAATAGTTTCGTGCTTGCAATATGCTTGCAAAAAATCAGATAAACAGAAATAAAACGGATAATAGGGCTAAAGTTGATAACAAAAACATTGATTTTGTGCCATCTATACAAAATAATATCAATGGACATATTGAGCTTGAATAATTTGTGGTAAAAATGGGTAAATCGACTCGTTTCGAATAAACCTCATTGCGGCGTACTTAAGTACGCCTCATATCGGATTTCTGTACTTAGTCTATTTCACCATATTTTTTCATAGATTATTTTTGAATATTACATAATTGGATGTAATTGAGTAGTTTCTTTTAGAGATTAATCGAAGATAGATTAGGGGAAAATAAGCAAGAAAATCATAAAGGATTTTTCAATTACATAAAGATGAATATACCATTTCATATTGGATAAAAATCAATTATATCAATTATATGATAATATAGTTTCATAATTACAATATTAAAACAGGAGGATTGATGTATGTTATCAAAAATTAAATTGTGGGGTTTTAATCATAAGAATTCTTTAAGGATATCAAAATTTTTAATTTTAACAGTGTCGCTTCTTTTAGTTACCTGGATTTTTGATCATCAATATATTGCAATTAAATCTTATATTCCCAAACAACTATTGTTGTCGGTTGAAGTTTCGGTAGATTTCCTTTCTAATATATCTGGAATATTTTTGACTATAAGTACTTTTTGTTTTACAATTATTGTCACTGTACTTAATAAATATAGCAGTAGCATATCACCTAGGATGCTTCAGAGTTTCATAGATAGGACCGGAGTTATTGGTTTATATGGTATATTTGTCAGTGGTTTTTTCTATTCAGTAATCAGTATCCTATTATTGCAAGATATTGCTCCAGACCAACATGTTGTCGCTGGAAGTTTCGGAATTATTTATTCCATAATTGCGATGCTAAGTTTTATCGCTTTCTCAAGACAGGTTCTTGATAATCTACAAGTATCAAATATTATAGAAAATATTTTTAATGATTGCGAGAAACTTATTGATAAAGAGGTAGAACTAAGAAAAAAAGCTAAGCATTATGAAGAAGGCGACGAATCTACAAAGTTATCAATTGTAGCTGAGAGCTCAGGTTATTTATTTGATATAAAATCAGATGCTATTTTTAAAGAGCTTAATGGTATAAAAGCAGAATTTGTTATAAACAAGAGAATTGGTGAATACACAACCAAAGGAGAAAGCGTAGGGGAATTAAATATATTCCAATGCAAGTTAGATGATAATGATAAAAAAGAATTAAAAGAAAAATTAAGTCCATTGTTTATAATAAATACTTATAATAATAGAGAAGATTATCACCGTGGAATTGTAAACTTAACCGAAATCGCTAATATGGCCCTAAGCCCTGGCACAAATGACCCAAATACTGCAATAATGTGTATACATAAAATGTCATCATTGCTTGGGAAACTCTTATCTACAGGCAATCATTTTATAATCCTGAAAGAGGACGAAGATGTAAAAATAATTTATCAATGTTATTCTGTAAAGGACGAACTATATCTTGGTTTCAGCCAGATAATTTCCTATTCAGCAGGTGATCCTTTGGTTACCAAAGCGATTTTACAAGGGATTTATATCATATACATAATGGCAGATATGGGTGCTAAAAAAAGCATAAAAAGATTTTTTGATGATAGCTACGAAATTTTAATGGAAAATTTTACCCACGAAATTCATTTGGATATTTTTAAAAGAATAAAAAACAATATGGAAGAGCACGTAAGCTTATAGGAAAATACATCTGAATCCATTTGAATTTAAATGCATTCAAAATCAAATTAAAAACGTGGTCAATTAGTTTAGTATTTGTGGACCACTTTTCGATAATAACTCTGGGCCCATTTTCGGTTGATATTTACATGATGAAATATTTACGTTTGAGCCTAATGCATTTAATATAAGCAAGAAATAAATATCTTTAAATAAAAAATACGAAAAATTACTATTGAAAAACAATGATTTTGAACCTGTTTCAATATTAAAGGAAAATGGGACAATTTTTTTTAAAAAAATAGAAAATGATTTCAAACCAAAAAATCTATATGATAGATTTAATAATTACAGATCTACAAATTATAATTCTCCGGTACTGGGACTGGGACGGGACTAAAAATCTGAAAATCTCCTATAATTAGGTGGATTTGGTGATACTAGAAAAAATAGAACCTAGTATTTTGAATGATTTGAGATATATCGGACGTTTGGAAAAGAAGAGTTGGAGTAACAGTTGAAAACAGTGAATTTTAGCGATTAAATGGTGTAAAACACTCTTGAGTGATACTATTTTGATACTAAAAAGTTGAAATAGTATATTCAAAAGGGAGTTGTTGAATTTAGGTAAATTCTTTAAAGCCTTCCATCGTTTTGGTGGGAGGCTTTCTAAACAATAGAATTTATAAATTTAGTTTTTAGTAAAATGATGTGAGGTAATAATGTGAACATTTCAACTTTTAATATAAATAAATTTCAAGGACCATATAGTAATCCATGTGCAAAAGGAGGATATTATAATCCACGAAATATAGATTTTAAAACACCTATTAAAAACTTGTGTAGTAGGTATTTGGAAAATGAAGATGATATTATTTTTGTTCAGGAATTTTATGATGATAAAAAAGTAAGAACAAAAGAATATTTTGAAAAAAACGGGTACAAAGTTTTTCATAACTTGGATAAAATATTAAAAGGTCATGTTGTAGCTATTACATTAAAAAAATCTTTGTGGAAAGTTATAAACCCAAAAGAAACAGAATTTCAGAATAAATTTATAGAAATGGAATTAGAAGAAAAATCACTAAAAATTGTCAGCTTTCATAAGACAGATAAAAAAATAGAGGATAGAATGAATAAAGAGTTTGATAAAGGAGATAAAGATATAATTTTAGGAGATTTCAATAATACAGAATGGATTAATACGTTACATAATCGTTCGAGTGGATACAAAGATTTAGTTACCAATGATATGATTACATATAAGCCAGCACAGACATCAATAGATCGCATTTTTATAAATAAAAATAAATACGAAAATAAAATCATATTTAATGGAGTAATTGATACGTATGTATCAGACCATAATTTTTTAACATTTTCGTTGAATATATAATTCTTTATTGCTTAAATAAATACAATTTGTAAGTATAATTGGACGAAAAGTACATAACTTTAAGACCTAAAAATCTTTAGCTATGTGCTTTTTCTGTGCTATTTTATATCCGGCGGAATCTTAGCGGATATACCTTTTTTATAGAATTTTACATTGCTTTCTTCAAAAGGAACATAATCTTTTTTCAGACTGTCAGGATAATTAGCCTTCCAATCCTGTAAGGCTTCTTTCGTAATTTCGTTATTCTCATATTTCTCTTTCATTTCCTGCCATTGTTCAAGCATATTACGGATTCTAAGAATAGCTTCGCTGCCGAAATATATGCCTATGGTAGTGTATTCGGGATCTTCATCATTTAGGATAACAGGTCGTATATTTACTTCAATACTGTCATCCGGCTTAAATAAAAATCGCATTAAATCATGTTCTGTATATGGATAATCAGTCTCTTTCAAATATTCTTTGTTTACATGCAGTGCAGCAGAAATATTTTTCAAGACATCGTCTTTAGGAGAGTTAAAGACAAAATCCGGTAAAAATCTTTTCAGAAAATTAAACGAGCATTCTAAAGAATTACAAGCTAAGCAAGAGGAAATTGCGAAGAAACATAATTCATTAGCAGCACAGTATGATGAATTGGAACATCTGAAAGCTAATATGGATTACTATCTTGGTAGAAATAAAACTGATAATAAAAAGGAATCGGTTATTGGCAAAATCAAGAAGTTTATGGCTGAAGAAAAATCAAAGCCTACTGAGAAGAAAGAAGCAAGTAAAGAAGCTGAGAGATAAAGTTATTGCGGTGTAGTCTTAGGGCTGCACCGTTATTTATGTTGTATAAGTCTATATATTTATAAAATATAAAATAGAAATAGAGAGAACGCTATATTTTCGTGTTAGAATATGATATAATATTCTAAATTAGGTTTAGGGACTCATAGAAAGTGAGGAAATTTAATGAAAGCTAATTATAAAAAGCTATGGCATATTTTATTGGATAGGGACATGAAAAAGAAAGAGTTAGCTCAAATAGCCGGAGTTAGTACATATACTATCAACAAGCTTAATAAGAACGATAATGTAACGGTGGAAGTTTTAGGGAAGATTTGCAAAGCTTTGGATTGTACATTAGACGATATTATGGAATTTGAAGAGGATGGTGAATAAAGAATGGCTGGAAAAAACAATGCAAATATAGGCTTTGAAAAACAAATTTGGGATGCGGCTTGTGTTCTTTGGGGGCATATTCCTGCCGCTGAATATAGAAAAGTAATTGTTGGACTTATTTTTTTACGTTATATATCCAGTGCCTTTGAAAAACGCTATGAGGAGCTTTTAAAAGAAGGTGATGGTTTTGAAAACGATAGGGATGCATACGCAGAAGAAAATATTTTCTTTGTACCGGAAGAATCTCGTTGGAGCAAGATTTCTTCCGCTGCGCACACACCTGAAATTGGCACAGTAATTGATGACGCCATGAGGGCAATCGAAAAAGAAAATACGAGCTTAAAGAATGTTTTGCCTAAGAACTATGCCAGCCCTGATTTGGATAAAAGAGTTTTGGGGGAAGTTGTTGACTTATTTACTAACGAAGTAAAAATGGATGGAACAGAGGCAAGTAAAGATTTATTGGGTAGGACATATGAGTATTGTATTGCTCAGTTTGCTGCTTATGAAGGAACAAAGGGGGGAGAATTCTACACGCCTTCAAGTATTGTAAAGACTATTGTTGCCATACTCAAACCGTTTAATAATTGTCGAGTATATGATCCATGTATGGGTAGTGGAGGTATGTTCGTACAGAGTGAAAAATTTGTGCAGGCTCACAGTGATAACAGAGGAAATATTTCTGTTTATGGACAGGAATCCAATGCAGACACATGGAAGATGGCAAAAATGAATATGGCAATAAGAGGAATTGATGCTAATTTCGGTCCTTATCATGCAGATACATTTTTTAATGACATCCATAAGACATTAAAATCTGATTTCATTATGGCAAATCCACCGTTTAACCTTTCTAATTGGGGAGCGGACAAATTAAAAGATGATGTCAGATGGAAATATGGAACACCACCGTCAGGGAATGCAAACTATGCATGGATTCAGCATATGATACACCACTTAGCACCAAATGGGAAAATAGGTTTAGTACTTGCTAATGGGGCATTATCATCTCAAACTTCCGGAGAAGGGGAAATAAGAAAAAAGATTATAGAAGATGATCTGGTGGAAGGTATTGTAGCTTTACCTACACAGCTGTTTTATAGTGTAACTATTCCGGTAACACTGTGGTTTATTACTAAGAATAAAAAGCAAAAAGAAAAGACTCTATTTATTGATGCCAGAAAAATGGGATATATGGTTGATAGGAAACATAGAGATTTTACGGAAGGTATACAAGAAGATGGAAGACTTGGAGATATTGACTTATTGGCAAAGACTTTTGAAGATTTTCAAAATGGAGTGCTGGAGGAGAAAAAAGGTTTTTCTGCTGTTGCTACGATAAAAGATATAGCAAAACATGACTATATTTTAACCCCCGGTCGATATGTGGGGATTGAAGAACAGGAAGATGACGGAGAGCCTTTTGAAGAAAAGATGACAAGACTGACCTTGGAGCTTTCGGATATGTTCAAAAAGTCTCATGAGTTGGAAGAGGAAATTAGAAAGAAATTGGGGGCGATAGGGTATGAAATATAAGTTAGAAGAAATTGTAGATGTAACAATGGGACAATCACCTAAATCTGAATACTATAACACAGAAAAGAATGGGTACCCTTTTTTGCAAGGAAATAGAACATTTGGATTTAAATATCCTACTTTTGATACTTACACAACGGTAGTGACAAAATTTGCTAAAGCCGGAGATGTGATAATGAGTGTTAGAGCACCTGTTGGAGAACTTAATATTACTCCAGTGGATATGTGTTTAGGTCGTGGTGTTTGTTCATTGAGAATGAAGAATGGAAATCAAAGTTTTTTGTTCTACATGATGAAATATTATGTTTCACATTTGCTAAAAAAAGAGAGTGGTACAGTATTTGGCTCTGTGAACAGAAATGATATTAACGGCTTGGAAGTTGATATTCCGGAAGATGTAGAAGAACAAAAGAGAATTGCTAGATATTTGGAAATGATAGACGATAAGATTGAACTCAATACTGCGATAAACAATAATTTACCGACTCATCCGTGCAACGCACGGATAGCTGCGAAGCAGCGTAGGCAGACACCGAAGACGGACGAATGCTTGCATACGGACGGCAAGGTGTCTGACAGAGGCGGTAACGAGGAAACTGCGGAGCAGTTTTCGAGTCTATTAGCAGCTTAAAAATCGATGTTTGAGACATCAAGTTCGCCGGACATTAGTTTAGGTAAAAGAGTGTCTCTTAATGAAGAGAGTTTCTTATCCTCTATTCGATTTGAGATAATCAAATCATAAATTGGCTGAAGTAAAGCTCCAATTCGTTGGTAATCTGCTTCATTAGGTATGAGAACCTTTGCTTTTGCGAGTTCATCACGCTTAATGTGTCCCATTGTTGTAGCTTTGTCCGCAGCAACGGCTATAAATCGGTCAAGATGGTGTTTTGTCCAAGCATAATAGAACCACTTGTTGTACTTGTTTGATGTTACTTTAAACAAATGTTGATTTAAGCCGCAAATACCTCCACACCAAAAATCAACTAACAAACTGCCTGACCAAGAGAAAATAACATCACCATCTTGAATAATGTACTCGCTTTTAATATTTGGAGAACACAGTTCGCTGTTATCATCGCAACAGGTTTGACGAAGCTCTTTGATTTTAAGAACCGGAATGCCTGTTTCATCAGCAGTTGGACGATATTTTTGCATAGCAAGACCGTTTAGATAGTCTGCAATATCTATCAAACTAGCTTGATTCCAACCATCAGGCAATGTTTCAAGAGTTAAAAATTCATTTGAAAAGATAGCCTTAGCTTGCTGCTCTAAATTATTGTTTACCAGCTGTTCAGAGTCCAAACTATCTTATTGACCTACGGTC
>ERZ773233.1369-NODE-1369-length-14298-cov-3.766131_pt1 | contig 14298 bp, 12 predicted proteins | sample MGYA00580991_ERZ773233 | MGnify/ENA primary metagenome ERZ773233 (study PRJEB29015, sample SAMEA2738178) | human oral metagenome | biome: human oral; feature: human-associated habitat; material: saliva | place: China | collected 2161 ...
TAGTCCTCGCCCTCGGTAAACGCGGCTGCGCTAAGGGTGCCAAACATCGCGACTGCTAGAAAGCCTTTGCTAAATTTAGAAAGTAGGTTCATGGAGTGCTCCTTAAAATGATTTCGTTTGAGTTAATTTTATATCCTCTCGCCGCCGCAAAACTCACGCTAAGATAAATTTTAGATTAAATTCGTAAAATTTAGGCTAAATTTTAGCAGAAAATATAAAAATTTGAATTATTTTTTGTATTTAAGCTATTTATAATAATAGCGTGATTTTCACGTTAGCAAGATTTACTAAAATTACGGCAATGAAACGATTTATCATTATAGGAGAAAAGATGAAAAGAACTCTCTCGTCGCTCGCCCTAGCTGCGGCGCTACTGGGCGGTCTAAGCACGGCCGCGCTGGCTATCGGCGGACCTAGCGGCGCACACATCGACTATGGCATCCCGGGCAAGATCGGCGAAGTAGTCGTAAACCCATACGACATCGCACCTCTAACGGCGGTGATCAAAAACGGCGGCTACACGCTAGCAAACGCGAAAGTCACTATCGTACCAAAACCGGGCGGCCAGGTTATCAGCTATAAAGTCGCCGACAAACACCTTCGCACGCACGGCGGAATCCCTGTTTTCGGACTTTACCCTGACTATCAAAACACCGTCGAGGTCGAGTACGATAAAATTTACAAGGGTCAAACCGAGCACGTAAAAGAAACCTATAAAATTTACGCTCCCGCGATTTATCTAGAGAGCTCGGGTATGCCGTCTCAAAAGGGCGCGCTGTTTGATAAAATCGAAGTCGTGAAGGCTCCGAGCGCGAAATTTGCCAACCGCCTCTACTACGTAAATAACTTCGTAAATAAAACCGGCAAGGGCACTAAAGTCGTGTGGAACAACCCCGCAGGTGGCGCGATCGAGTGGAACTACAGCCCAAATAACTTCGTGCTAGACACCAAAGGCGAAGTGCGCTGGTATCTAGAACCTAGTAAAATTTACGACCTCAAGCAGCCGTTTAGCGCGGGCGTCATGATGGGCTTTAAACAAAACGACGACGGCGCGATGACGTGGGGCTACGGGCAGCGATATGCCAAATACGACATAATGGGACGCGAAATCTTTAACCGCGAGCTGCCTGCGGGTTACAACGACTTTTCGCACTCTATGGACGTAGCGCAAAATGGCCACTACTTCCTCCGCGCGGCAAACGCCAACTATAAACGCGCCGACGGCAAAAACGTCCGCACCGTGCGCGACGTCATCGTCGAGGTCGATAGAGACGGCAACGTCGTGGATGATTTTAGATTATATGAAATTTTAGATCCGTATCGCGACATCGTGCTAAAAACGCTCGATCAGGGCGCCGTGTGCCTAAACATCGACGCTAGCAAGGCGGGCCACACCGCGAGCACGGACGAGCTAGCCGCGATGGATACGAACGAAAAATGGGGCGATATCGTGGGCTCGGGCCCTGGACGCAACTGGGCGCACGTAAATAGCGTGGACTACGACCCAAGCGACGACAGCATCATCATCTCCAGTCGCCACCAAGACGCCGTCATCAAGATCGGCCGCGACAAAAAAGTCAAATGGATAATGGGCGCGCACAAAGGCTGGAAGGATCAGTTTAAGGGCTACTTGCTACAGCCCGTAGATAAAGACGGCAAAAAAATCGTCTGCGAGGACGAGTACTCAAAATGCCCCGGCTACGAGAGCGAAAATGGTGGATTTGACTGGCAGTGGACGCAACATACGGCATTTCGCATCGACAGTAAGTCTAAAAAGGGCGTCGTTTATCTAACCGTCTTTGACAACGGCGACACCCGCGGCATGGAGCAGCCTGCGATGGCGGGTATGAAATACTCCCGCGCGGTCGTTTATAAAATCGACGAAAAAGCTAAAACCGTCGAGCAAGTCTGGGAGTACGGCAAACAGCGCGGCAGCGAGTGGTACAGCTCGGTTACCTCGCTAGCGCAGTATCAAGACGACCTAGATAGCGTGATGGTTTACTCTGCGGTCGCGGGTATGCAGTTTGATATCGCCAAAGGCCGTCCGGTCGGCGTACCTAGCCCTCACATCAACGAGTTTGAATGGGGCGCGAAAGAGCCGTCAATCGAAATCAAAATGACTAACGCGATGGGCTATCAGGCGTTTCCGTTTAGCGTAGAAAAGGCGTTTGAGAAGTAAAATTTTAAAATTTAGCGGCCTCGGCCAGTGCGCTTCGGGGTCGCTTTTAGGTAAATTTGGATTTTTGCGCTTGCGGCTCGGTTAAATTTGCCCGCTCAAATTGATGGGTCGCAGGCTTTAAATTTAGATCAAATTTGACGCCCTCCGGCACTCGCTCGGATACGGCAAATTTGACCGCAAAAGGTAAAATTTAGGCTCGCGTTTCCATCCTTTGCGCTAGTCTAAATCTTACCTTTTCCTGCCAAGCGTTTGGGAAAATAGGACTCCGAAAGACAATAGCAACGCCTAAACGCTTGGATTTTTACTGCTGCTTAAATTTACCCGTTTGCTTCATAAATTTCGCTCAGATTTTTAAAATTTACACCCTTGTTGTCGTAAAACCGATATAATCAACAAAAACGACGGAGGCGAAATATGCAAAAATTTGTCGAGCAAAAATTTATCGGCGAGCGCGCGATGTTTGGCGCAAAGGACGCGGAGTTTGAGCGGTGCGAGTTTGCGGCAGGCGAGTCGCCGCTAAAGCACGGGCAAAATTTGCGCCTAAAAAACTGCACTTTCGAGTGGAAATATCCGCTGTGGTACACGAAAAACGTCGCCGTGGAGGATGGGTTTTTGATGCAAACGGCGCGCGCGGGCATCTGGTACGCGCAGGACGTGAGCTTTAAAGACACGCTAATCCAAGCGCCAAAATCCTTTCGCAGGTGCCAAAACGTGAGGCTAGAAAACGTAAATTTGACCCAGGCCGAGGAGACGCTGTGGAGCTGCGAGGACGTGGAGATAAAAAACGTCTGCGCGCGCGGCGATTATTTTGCGATGAACTGCGAAAACCTGCGCGTTTACGGGCTAAATTTGGACGGGAACTACGGCTTTGACGGCTGCAAAAACCTGCTCGTCGAGGATAGCAAACTGCTTAGCAAAGACGCCTTTTGGAACTGCGAGAACGTGACCGTGCGAAATAGCTTCATCAGCGGCGAATACCTCGCGTGGAACAGCAAAAACGTGACCTTTGAAAACTGCGTGATAGAAAGCTTGCAGGGGCTTTGCTACGTGCAAAATCTCGTGATGCGCGGCTGCCAAACGCTAGATACCACGCTAGCCTTTGAGTACTCAAGCGTGGACGCGGAAATTTTAGGCGGCATAGCTAGCGTGAAAAACCCGCTCTCAGGCGTGATAAGAGCAAAAGAGATAGGCGAAATTATAATAGATAAAGAGTGCGTGGATCCGGCTGCGACTAGGATAATTTTAGAAAAATAGGCTCGTCTCGCGAGCGCTTTTCTGAGATTTTTGCTTCGTTTTACTTGCAATTGCAAGCAGAGGTCTTTGCGGCAACCTGTATAGCTAGCCTTGGCCACAAAAACCGTAGCGACGTTAAAAATGATCTCGCGATGCTTCGCCTTTTTTCTTACGCTCAAATTTGGAATTAGCTTTTAAATCCAAGCAACGCTTCAAATTTGGCCCCAAACAAGAAATTATTATTTCGTTTAAATTTTGCCGCCGGCTAGAGTCGCTTATATATAGCTCCTTTATCCTTGCCCATCTACTTTGCTTGCGACATTATCGCTCTATGTTTAAATATGAAGCCGAATTTTGAGATTTAAGCCGTTTTTGGCTTAAATTACTCCTTTAAACTAAAGAATTAAATTATTTAAAAAGGAAAAAATATGTCGTTTTTTGAAAAATTAAAGCTAGCTTTTTACACGATTTGTCGCCCCGAAAAGCTTATTTCGTTTAGGCTCGAAAAGCCAGATTCCCGCTACACGCGCGAAGCGAATTTTACCCTAAAATACGGCGTCCTGCGCGCTCATCAAAATATGAACGCCGTCACGATCGCCTATGACCGCTTGTGCGAACAATATGCGGGATTTAAGCCGCTTTTTATCATCGAAAACGCCCCGCAATGCGAATACACGAATATGCACGCAAGCTCTAGTTTCGAGATGCTGGACGAGGAGGAGTATAATGCGCAAAATCCGGATGCGCGCGACTTTCCCGCTGCGGAGTTTCGTTTGATGCTGGACATCCTAAACGATCCCGAGTATAAGGCTGAAGTGAGCGAATTTTACGGTAAATTTAGCCTAAACTATCCCGATAACTTAAAGGCTTTAGAATACCTAAATACCCGCGACTACGACGCGCTTGACGAGGATATCGACGTTTATCTGTGCCCTTGCGAGCGCAGTACGGACGTATTTGCGAGAATGATTCAGGGGTATTTTGCGGACGATTTTGAGCCCGAGCAGACGTATGCGTTTATCTTAATGATGAATGAGCGATTTGGATTCGAGTTTATCGGCATAGGAGCCACGATAATGCTATTTTACCGCCGCGAAAATTTAAGCGACGATAAGGCCGAGGAGCTACTGCAAGAGCTGGCCAAAATTTACGATACGCCTTACGAAGCGATCAAAAAAGCCCTGTGGCATAGCGCGTTTGGCTCTCGTAAGACGCTCGTGCTGCCTTTTGCCGAAAATATCGAAGACGCCGTAGCCGATGAGCTCTAAAGTCGGGGTAAATTTTGCCTCGCAAGCTCAAAATTTTAGACCGAAATCTTAAACATTACAAAATTTTAAAGAAATTTTAGCTACACTCAGCAAATTTTATAAAAAAGGATGCCAAATGAACCCTTCCGAATTTATCTGGATGGATGGAAAATTAGTCAAATGGGAGGACGCTAAAGTCCACGTTTTAACCCACTCGCTTCACTATGCAAACGCCGTATTTGAGGGTACAAGAGCCTATATGACGGATAAGGGCTTAGCGATATTTCGCCTAAGCGACCACACCGCGCGCCTGCTAAAATCAGCCAAAATGACGATCCTAAACGTCAAATACACGCAAAAAGAGCTTGAAGACGCGCAGGTCGAGCTACTTCGCGCAAATAAATTTAAATCAAACGTCTATCTGCGCCCGATCGTTTATCTAGGCTACGGCGTGATGGGTCTAGCTCACACTAAAGCTCCCGTAAATACCGCGATCGCGGCATGGGAGTGGGGTGCGTATCTAGGCGAAGAGGGCCTAAAAAAGGGCATCCGCGTGAAAATTTCGAGCTTTGCCAAACTAAACGTCGGTGGCCAAATGAGCCGTGCGAAATCAAGCTCGAACTACCTCTGCTCGCAAATGGCAAACTACGAAGCCAAAGAAGCGGGCTACGACGAGGCGTTGCTGCTTGATAGCGAGGGCTACATCTCCGAGGGACCGGGCGAGTGCTTTTTCATCGTGGAAGACGGCGCGCTCATCACTCCTCCAAACGACAGCAGCCTAGCTAGCATCACGCAAGATACCGTCATCAAAATCGCTCGCGACCTAGGTATCGAAGTGCGCAGAGAGCGCATCACTCGCGACCGTGCATACACTGCGGACGAGGCGTTTTTCACGGGTACGGCGGCTGAGGTCACCCCTATAAGCGACATCGACAACCGCGTTATCGGTGCGGGCGAGCGCGGAGCGGTAACTAAACGCCTACAAGACGCGTATTTTGACGTAGTTTACGGACGCAATCCAAAATACGCCTCGATGCTAACTTACATTTAAGGAACGAAATGCCAGCAGATTTGAATGATTATTTTAATAAAAAACGAGGCTCCGGCGGCGGAGACGATAACGGCGGCGAGAGCAAGGGGCCGAAAGTAAATTTTAAAACGCCTGATTTTAAAGGATTTGGCAAAATTTCGGCCTTTGCCTACGTTATCATCGCGCTTGTGGCCGTGATCGCGCTCACGCAGCCTTTCGTCACGATAAACTCGGGCGAAGTGGGCATCAAGTCAAATTTGGGTAAATACGACCCGTCTCCGATGCAGCCGGGACTGCATTTCTTTATCCCGTTTTTGCAAAAGGTCATCGTAGTCGATACTCGCGTGCGCCTCATCAACTACACGTCTGGCGAAGATATGGGCGAAGCGGCGCAAAAGTACGGCGCGCAGGCTCAAGCCGGCATCATCCGCAAAAACTCGATCTCCGTTTTGGATGCGAGAAACTTGCCTGTTAGCATCGACATCACCGTGCAGTACCGCCTAAATCCAGAAAACGCGCCTCAAACGATCGCATCTTGGGGGCTTAGCTGGGAAAACAAGATCGTCGATCCCGTCGTACGCGACGTCGTGCGCAGTATCGCGGGTAAGTACACTGCCGAGGAGCTACCGACGAAGCGAAACGACCTAGCCACGGCTATCGACGAGGGTATCCGAAAGGATATCGACGCTCAGCCAAACAAACCAGTCGAGCTGCTAACCGTGCAACTACGCGAGATCATCCTACCTGAAAAGGTAAAGGAGCAGATCGAGCGCGTACAAATCGCTAAACAAGAGGCCGAGCGAACCAAATACGAAGTAGAGCGCGCAAATCAAGAGGCGCTTAAAAAAGCAGCCCTCGCAGAAGGTACGGCAAAGGCTGCTATCATCGAGGCTCAGGGTCGTGCGGACGCGGCTAAGATCGAAGCTGATGCGCAAGCCTACGCAAATAAAGAGGTCGCAAAAAGCCTAGATCACAATTTGCTAAATTTAAAGCAGATCGAGACGCAGGGTAAATTTAACGAGGCGCTACGTGAAAACAACGACGCGAAGATATTTTTAACGCCCGGCGGAGCAGTGCCGAATATCTGGGTGGATACGAAGGACAAAGAGAAGCAAAGCGCGATAACGCAATAACTTTTGCTTGAAGCGGCTCGCCTTTTTGCGCTTTGCGGGCGAGCGCTTTTCGGGGTCGGCTAAATTTAGCTTGGATGGCTTTGCTTCGTTGCCGTTTGTAATCGCAAGCAAAGTCCGAACTGCCGCTAAATTTACCTGAGTAACTCCAAAATCATTCAAAAGCAGGCATAGCGTTTTGCAAAGTAAATATTTCTGCAAAATTTCGCCTTTCTAGCTCAAATTTGAAGCAAATTTAGGCTTTAAAATTTGCTAAATTTAAACGAGCGGCGATATTTTTTATGCCGCTCGAAATTACCCGCGCGCCAAGCCAAATCCGCGGCCAAAAAGGAAATAAAAATGAAAATAGACTGGGAAAAAGTAGGCGGCCTTTTGCCCGCCATCGTGCAAGAAAGCTTGAGCGGCGAGGTTTTGATGCTTGCTTATATGAACGAAGAGGCGTTAAATTTGAGCCTAAAAACGGGCTTTGCGCACTATTTTTCACGCACGAAAAACCGCATCTGGAAAAAGGGCGAGGAGAGCGGAAATACGCAGGCTATAGATGAGATTTTCCTAGACTGCGACAACGACACTATACTGCTCAAAGTCGTTCAAAACGGCGGCGTAGCCTGCCACACGGGCGCAAAATCATGCTTTTTTAGAAAGATTTCGGGAGACGGTGGCGAGTCAAATTTAACCGGTGCCGACGAGCAAAATTTAAACCAAGCCAAAAGGCCGATCTACGGCATAATCGACGAGGTTTATCACGCGATATTAGACCGCAAGCTAAACGCCGATCCGCAGACCTCGTACGTCGCGAGCTTGTTTAAAAAGGGCGAAAACGCGATCCTAAAAAAAGTCGGCGAGGAGGCTACGGAGCTAGTGATGGCGTGCAAGGACGCCACGGCGCGGAAAAATGAAACTGCGCAGTTTAACTCTGCCGTAAGCGGCGGTCAAATTTCGTCAAATTTAACCCAAAACGAAAATTTTGCTAAAATTTCAAACGAAAACGCCGCAAACCAAAACAGCCAAACCGCGGCGCATCAAAGCCAAAAGCCAAAAACGCCGACCGAGGAGATCATCTACGAGGCGGCCGATCTATGCTTTCACTCGCTAGTGGCGCTAGCGCTACACGGAGTGCACCCCGACCGCGTCAAGGCCGAGCTTGCACGCCGTTTTGGACTAAGCGGCATAGAGGAAAAAAACTCGCGAAAAGGCTAGAGTGGTCAAATTTGGCACGCTTTGTGCAAGAGGATGTTAAATTTGGCTCGCCGCAAGGCAAACGAAGCAAAGAGGCAAGATGATAAACGAACTAAAACAAGGCTTAAATTTCTATCTGACGCACCTTGGCTGGGTGGATTTTGCCGCCTATATCTGGATGTTTTTGACCTTTTTAGCGCTCGTTTCGCTTTGCATTTACGTCGCGTCAAAGTCCTTTTTTGCGGGCTTTGCGCTGATGATCGTCACTATCGCTGGGCTTGGGTGTGGGGCGTATTTTATGCCTAAGCTTTTAGACGAAAATCTGCGAACTCGCTCGCTCGAGCTAGTCTCAACTAAGCAGCTTGAGTACTCAAATACGCTGCTTGTGGATCTGCGCCTAACAAATCTCTCGAAAAAGCCGTTTAACTACTGCGAAATCGGTCTTAGCTTTTACAAAAACTCGGGCAATACGCTGCGCCGATACGCAAACGAGCTAAAGCCGTTTTTGAGGGAAAATATCGTGCTAAAAGACGCGCTAGACGTAAACGCGACGCGCGAGATCACGCACGCGGTAAATAACTTTCGCGCACAGGACTACAATATCACGACAAGCTCGGAGTGCTTTTGATGGAAGGGTATTTTAACGTATTTCACCTCATCGCGCTTGCAGTTTTGGCGCTACTTTCTGTGCTTTTCGCGCTGATCGCCCGCAGCGAGAAAAATCCGAAGTTTTTTAAAATTTACATCGCGATAAACGTAATAGCGACGCTGACGCTTGGATATTTTTTCATGATGATCGTGGATAAATACACCAAAAAGGCCGTGCTGACGGAGTTTTCCGGCCACCGCGTGCTAAGAAATGAGACCATCGTGTTTAAGGGCTCGCTGCGAAATACGGGGGAGTTTAGCATCGCAAACTGCGATCTGACCGTCAAACTCATCAACAACCCCGTGAGCAAGGAGACGATCGCGGGCTCTATCTTTAAGCCTAGCGGACTATCGCTATTTTCGCGAGGCGACGAGCGCTCAAACGTCGCGGAGATCACCGCTAGCGTCGCTAAAAATATCGCGCCTAAACAAATACGAAATTTTAGTCTCTCGATGCCCTATCCGTCGTACTTTGCTAATACCCAGACGATAACGAAGCTGGAGTGTAGGTAGGCGCGGGTAAATTTGCCCGAATGCGATATAAAAACCTCCAAAGGAGCTTTTCGTTGAAGGTAGGTATAAACACAAAAATCACGATCTTGTCGATGTTCTTAAAAATCACAAGCGTAGAGATAAAAAATAAACATATATAGTCCGTTTAAAAATTCCGAAAAATAAATTTAGAGAAATTTTATAGTGTTTTTAGCTCGATATGGAAGTGGTAAAAATAGCGGAGTTTATTAAAATTTCATAAAAAATCGATAAAATAACCAAAAATATCAGAATTTTATGGCCGGCGTGCATGATAAAATATTTAATTTTAGAATAGATTTCTGGCTCGTGTGCCTACTTGGTTAAAAACCTACTACTTTATAACATTTCTTGGCTTGCGGTTGCTAGTAAAACGGCATACTAAAGTGCGACGTTCAAGTTTGTTTATATAGCCTAAAACTATTTTGCAAATGAATTGATGCCGATGTCGCCTAGATGTAGCGACTTTAATGACTCGCTATCTATTATGATTACCAGAAGGCTTACGATGGTTTGTTGGATTGCGGAGACGAGGTTATAGTGACACAAAGAACTCAAAGAATAATTTAATTGCGATGCGCTTACTGTTTGTTAAGACGAAGCTAGAGGGATAGCGAAGTAGAAGTTAGATGTAATAACGGTAATATGTTAAATAGATTATTATATTCGCTTAACTGATCTTAATTTTAAAAATTTTATGAAAATAGAAAGGGCGAAGACGCCCTTGAAGTATAAATTTAATTATTTTGCGCTTTTGCAGCCGCATGTGCAGCCCATAACTTTATAGATGATAGCTCCTATGATAGCTCCAACGATAGGTGCAACCCAGAAAAGCCAAAGCTGCTCTAATGCCCAACCGCCCTGAAATATCGCAACGCCAGTTGAACGAGCTGGGTTAACTGATGTGTTTGTGATAGGTATCGAGATAAGGTGGATAAGTGTCAAACCAAGGCCAATAGCGATCGGTGCAAAGCCTTTTGGTGCACGCTCATCAGTCGCACCTAAGATGATGATAAGGAAAAATGCAGTTAAAACTACCTCAGCAACTAGCGCTGAAACTAGGCTGTAGCCATTTGGTGAGTGCTCACCGTATCCGTTGCTAGCAAAACCGCTTGCAGTAGCGTCAAATCCAGCCTTGCCTGAAGCGATGAGATATAGCACAGCAGCAGCTGCGATCGCTCCGATAACTTGTGCGATGACGTAAGGCACGAAGTCTTTTTTGTCAAATCTTCCGCCAACTAGTAGGCCAACCGAAACAGCAGGATTGAAGTGACCGCCGCTGATGTGACCAACTGCGTAAGCCATCGTAAGAACTGTAAGACCAAAAGCAAACGCAACGCCTACAAAGCCAATACCAAGCTCCGGAAAAGCCGCTGCAAATACTGCACTGCCGCAACCTCCAAAAACCAACCAAAATGTGCCAAAAAACTCGGCTAAATATTTTTTCATCTCTTCCCTTTTAGGTAAATTTAAAAACGGGCGATTTTAGCATAAATTTGTAACTTTGCAAAATATTTTATAGTCTAAATCTATAACATAATGTCTCATGGGGCGTTTTAGTATTTGTTCTGGTTATTAAACTCGTGTCTCGGATTTGCTGAAAACTTAGCGGTACTGATATCAAGATTCTCCGAGCTTGGCGTGCTGCACCTAGCGTAAGCGCATATTTTTTACGTTTTTGTTGTTCTCTGCGTACCGTTAAACCGATTATTTGCATATTTATTAGTTATCATCTAAGTTGTTAAATTTTACTCATAGACCACGATCTGTATGCCGTCTGGAAAGAGCATATTTGCTAAAACCGTCGCTGTTTTTTCATAATTCAAAGCAAAAAGTATCCTTAAATATAAGCCTTTAAAATCAAAACAAAAATTAAAAACGCGAAGAATTATCTTGAACTAAATTGCGATAAGAGCCGGGTTGATCGTAAAAAGCTTCTAGACATTAAGTGTTGGGGCTTTATTTGCCGCAATCAAGCTCGTAGTCATTTGACGGTTCTTTTGCGCTTATCGCTGAATGCGGCGGAAATATAGCCGCAGTTGTATGGTAAATATTAAAAAGTCGCATGGGTGACCAAAAATACTTTTAATTCAAAATCGTTAATCGCCTCTCTACGTCTTGCCGAATAGCTTTGTGCGTGCTTAAGTACTCTTCTAAAATATCTAAGCAAGAAGTGGAAATCATCTTAGGAGTACCGAAAGTTTTCACGTGCTCAAAACTGACGCCAAAAAAGCTTTCTAAATTACAGTAATGGTAGTTTTGTAGACCGATCGTGAAAATATCGTCATCTGCTATTTCTATTCCACGATAAGTTAGGCTAATGATTTCTCGGTTGGAGCGCGAATAGGCGAGTTTTAGCCCCTGCGATAACTGATAAAATTCCGTTGTTCTCAAAAAGGCGTCGTCTCGCAGTAGATAGCGCATAATTTGGCGAAAGGTTCGCCCGTCCACTTTTAGTATATAAACGCCGTCGTCATAAGGGAAAATTTCGACCAAAGCGCCGTATTCTACAATCGGCCCCAGCTTCTCGCCCCAAATACTGCCTGAGCCAAGCAACATAATATCTATGCCTAGGCTGTTTTTGAAAATATCGGCAAACAAATTTCTCAAAGCCGTTTCGATGTTGCGCTGCGGGTGCGTTAGCGGACAGCTAAAACGGGTGATGACGCGAGTATATTTTTGATCGGTTACGCTCTTATATTTTCGAATCAAATTCTCTATTTGCTCATCGACCGGGCAGTACTTGTCGGTTATAGGGATACGCTGCCATTTATAGCTTGCGATGCTGTTGGTATCGGTATTAACTACGATATCAAATCGCCCGATCTGGTCGGCATCGACGCCCGCTTGGGCGATCAAAATGTCGTTAACGACGCAAGGCTGCTCCATCAAGGTATGAGAATGCCCTCCGATAATCAGATCGACGCCCCATTCCGGTCGCAACATAGCGGCTAGCTCTTTATCAGCCTCAAAACCGATGTGAGTTAGCAAAACCGTAAAATCGATATCGATTCGGTTGTGGGTGTTGCAGATTCGCCCGACCTCTCGCGCCGCCTCTTCGATTCCGATGAAAGAACCGATCAGGTGGTCTTGCTTGGTCTGTGCTAAAACCGCATCGGTAATGATACCGATAAAAAGGATTTTCATGCCGTCAAGCTCCATGATGTAGCAAGGCGGAAATAGACGGGCGTGATTGGTTTTGATAAACAAATTTGCGTTTATGATGGGAAACTGGGCGCATTTTTCGATAAAAAGCAAATGCGGAATACCGTAATCCAGCTCATGATTACCTACCGTAGCGATATCGGGCGCTAAAGCATTCATGATCTCGATCGTAGAAATCCCTTTATACTCTGAATCGATAATCGAGCCTCGAAACATATCGCTGGCGATAGCGTAGATGACGTTTTTTTCTGTTTGACGGACTTGATTTATATAACCGGACAGCATAGAGACGCCGCCTACTAGTTTGTCGTCTATTTGCTCGGCCAAAAAGTCTCCGTGCAAATCATTGGAGTGAAGTAGGGTTAATTTTTTTAAATTTGGCGTGGGATTCATTTGGTCGCCTCCCTAGAGAAAAAAGCGGTAAAAACGAAAAGAATTTTAAACGGTAAAATAAAATATTTGCAAACCATAAAACACTCTCCTTATAGAAAATTTTATCGGTTCCTGATTCTTTTTTATTAGATTGCTTTCTTTTATGCGTCTTGCTTAAACTAAAACCGTTTTTTAGTAGAAAATTAAAGTCGCATATTTAACTAAAAATTTCGCAATCTTTTAGTTTATTTGAGCCGAGCGCAAATTTAAACTCGGCTCAAATTTAAATTTATTTATGATTTTTTATTGTATCTAGCCACTTGCTGCCGTCTTGATCGCCTCCGTCGCAAGCGTTCTTAGCGACTCCCTTAATCTGTCGGCAAGTTGCGAGATCGTTTAGCTCGCATGCCTTGTACGCATACGTCATTGCTATGTTGTTATCCTTTTGAACAAATTTGATAGCTTCGAGACATCCGTCGCTATATCCATATTCGCAAGACTTGTCGTAAAAATACAGCATTTTTCCGGATCGTTTTGATAGGAGCCTGCTGCCTGAAAACAATCATATCCGTTCTTTTTTCGTCGCAAGAATTTTTCTGTTTTTCTATATTTTCTTTTTGTTTAGCGGTATTTTTAATCTCATAGCAGGCACGTTCAAATCCGAATTCGCAAGCTTTGTTGTAAAAATACAGTTTTTTTCCGGATCGTTTTTATAATAAGTATCTGCCAGCTCAACGCAACTATAACCGCGCTTTTTTTCGGTACAAAAAAACTCAAGCCTCTTGCTCGTGCCGCCTATCTTGTCGCACGACGGACTTTTTGGATCGTCTTTGCAAGCGATAGTGTAGAGTTCCGTCGTTTTTTTTCTCGTCTTTCATGCCGTATTGATCGCTTTCATAGAGCGCGGCTAGATTGGCGCAGCCTTCTTTATATTTATCGTAGCAAAGTTTTTCTAAAATTTCCTTACCCTTTTTGATATCTTGTTTCATGCCTACGCCGTCCGTATAGAAATGGCTCAGGATAGGGCACATATCGTATATATCTCTATCGCACAATCCTTCATATAGATTAAATGATTTTTTATAATCCTTCTCAACGCCCTGACCGTAATAATACATATAGGCAAGATGTACGCAGGAGGTATTGTCGTAATGCTTCGCGAGTCGCTCGCAAGATATCCAACTTTTCTCTTTCAGGCAACCCTCTTGATCGTAGGCGAGAGACTCTACGGTTTTGCCGGCCGATCTTAGTTGCTCTGCGATTACGGTACTGCTTTCCGCATGAGCGGATACTGCAAGCAACGCAACAGAAAGGACAAAAACCAATTTTTCATAGCGATCTCCTTGTATAAAATTTATTTATCTATTATTATACTAATCTTATTAATCCATTAAGTATTATAGCCTATTGTCTTAATTTTAGCAACATATTTTATTTTTTAAGTATTATTTTAAATTTGGCATTCAAACCGCATCAATAAATCACTTTGTTGAGTTTTTATAATAAAAATAACTCTATAATTTAACAAAAATATAACTATAAAATCAGAAGATGGGCATATAAAAGTTGAAAGACCTAATGATG
>ERZ773233.1372-NODE-1372-length-14260-cov-37.596762_pt1 | contig 14260 bp, 13 predicted proteins | sample MGYA00580991_ERZ773233 | MGnify/ENA primary metagenome ERZ773233 (study PRJEB29015, sample SAMEA2738178) | human oral metagenome | biome: human oral; feature: human-associated habitat; material: saliva | place: China | collected 2161 ...
TAGATGAGCCCCTTGCGGTAGAGGTCGACGAAGACGTCGATGACGCTCTGGCTACGCTCATCATCCATGGTGAAGGCGGTACGCTCCCAGTCGCAGGAAGCACCGAGGCGCTTGAGCTGCTCGAGGATGATGCCCCCGTGCTCGCGCGTCCAGTCCCAAGCGTGCTCGAGGAAGGCTTCGCGCGTGAGGTCGTGCTTCTGGATGCCCTGAGCAGCCAGACGGCCGACGACCTTCGCTTCGGTAGCGATAGAGGCGTGGTCGGTACCAGGTACCCAGCAGGCGTTGAAGCCACGCTGACGCGCACGGCGCACGAGGATATCCTGGATACTATTATTGAGCATGTGCCCCATGTGCAGCACACCCGTGACGTTGGGGGGAGGGATGACGACGGTATAGGCAGGGCGATGATCGGGGGTTGAGTGGAAGAGCTTGTGCTGCATCCAGTACTCATACCATCTATTCTCCACAGCCTCGGGGCTGTACTTGGTTGCTAACTCCATAATAGTGGACTTCGTAATGTATCTATATAGTTTATTCTGTTGACTGCTTTGCACCCTGAGGCGGACACCCTCTCGTGAAGGGAGCCACCTATGGGAGCTACAAATTTACATCAATCAGACGGATTGCGGGCGCACGAAGCCTATGCCATGCCCCTTCGGGGCGCAGCACGGTGCGTAGAGAGCGTGACTTCGCTCGGAGGATGTGTAGGGGGAAGGGGGGGTATTAGATGCTAAAGTAAAGGAAGGCGATGCCAAAAAGGCCCATGAATAAAAAGCTAACTCCTGCGACACCGAGGAGGATGATACCACGCTCCAAGCCACGACGATCCGCAAGGCGTACGCCCCACGTCAAAGCGATGAGATTCGGAACGAAGAAGGAGAGAATAAACAGCCAACGAGGATGTGAAGCAATGACATAGCATGCCGCCTGGACCCCAATGAATAGGAGCAGCGAAACGACAGATAGCCAAATGACCAGATCTCGGTGACGGTATCTCCGTGCGAGTGGGTGATTCATTGGTAGGGTTCAGTTGATGATATGTTTTGGTTCGCGCGTAATTTGGCAGTACAAATATATGAAGATTTCAATATACACAGGCAAGGCACTCTACCCGACTTCTCGCCACACTCTTTTTCCTGATATCAAATATCTTAACGCTCCTCCCTATCTACAGCAAGAGTATGCCGAAAGCCGGTACCAAGCTAAGGCTCGCAGTACCCTCATCCTCTCATAGTAGCACCTCATCCCACCACGCAATTTGTCTCATCCTGTAGAAGAGAAAGCCGCATTTCCGTGGAGAAAAACGTTGCTCACCATAGTGCGTTTCTCTATCCACGCACGTAGTCTTAAAGACCAGGCACGTAAATCCATAGGTCTACGCACGTAGATTTAAGAGCCACGCACGTAGACAGAACTTATCTGCCACTCATCCGCAACTATTATTCGCGCACTTCGAGAGTCATTCCACTACTGCCTCCAGCTTTTCTCTCTGAGAGATGCGAGGTCTATCCCCCCTTCACTGCAAGGCGGACGAAGGGACAGCTACGCACACTGACGTCGATACAAGACGAAGGGAATGAGGCTGAGGAACAAATAAGTATCTTTGTGATGCGAAGTGCGAGACGCTCACCGCTGATGGTGCGCCTCCGCCTTCTATCTCAGGAAGCTATAGCTACGGCAATGAAACAACTCTACACACTCACCTCTCTCTGTCTCCTCTTTGCATGCCTCATGGGCTCTACCCTCTCCAGCTGTACCGGCCGTAGTGGTAGCGCACAGAGTGGCGACTCGACCCTCGCAGCAGGCGCACAGAGCCCCGAAGGCCCCTTGGGCTGGGACTCCATCGTGATCTCCACGACCTACTTCGACAATCAGGTAGCACGCAAGGGATCGTCCGTAGAGGTAGAGCTCTGGTTCCGCTACCCGACGAATGACTCCGCGCTCCTCAAGGCTGTCAGCAGTGCGTTCTTCGGCGAAGCCTATGCCAACTGGAGCCCCAAGGAAGCTACAGAGCGCTATCTGCGCGAGGTGCGTAGCGAATACCTCTTCGGCGCTGACACCCTTGGCTTCTCTCCCCAAGAGCTGGAGGACATGAAGAGCGAGATGACCCTCTCCAACTACATCACCTATCACGACGACCACATCATCACTATGCAGAAGGACGTGTACACCTACTCTGCTGGGGCTGCCCATGGCCTGCCTGGTACGGGGAACTATACCTTCGACCGCAAGAGCAAGGACGTCATCAGCGAAGGAGACCTCTTCATCGACGGCTATGGCCCCGAGCTGAATAAGATCCTTCAGCGTGCGCTCATCAAGGAGTTCGGTCGCAAGAGTGCTCAGGAGATGGAGACCAAGGACGGCATCTACGTTGCCGACCTGACGAGCAACGATAACTTCCGCCTCGATGACAAGGGCATGACCTATACGTACAACCCCTACGAGATCGCTCCCTTCGCCATCGGGATCATCGAGGTCTTCATCCCCTACGAGGAGGTACGTCAGCTCCTCCGCCCACAGAGCATCATCTTCAACTATATCCAGCCCTAAGACCGCATGGCCGCTATCGACATCATCACCCGCTACTTCCCCCAGCTCACCACCGAGCAGATCGAGCACTTCACCCAGCTCGATGCCCGCTACCGTGACTGGAATGCGAAGATCAACGTCATCTCTCGCAAGGATATCGATGCGCTCTATGAGCACCATATACTCCACTCGCTCGGCATCACCCAGATGATCCGCTTCAAGCCGGGCACGCACATCCTCGACTTCGGTACGGGCGGTGGCTTCCCAGGCATCCCCTTGGCGATCCTCTTCCCCGAATGCGAGTTCCTGCTGGTCGACAGCATCGGTAAGAAGGTCAAGGTCGCAACAGCCGTCGCCGAAGCCCTCGCTCTGAAGAACGTACGCACGCTACACGGGCGTGGCGAGGACGTGAAGGAGCAGTTTGACTTCGTCGTCAGCCGCGCCGTCATGCGCCTTGATGAGCTGGTCGGCTTCACCCGCAAGCTCGTCCACCACGAGCAGCGCAACGGCATGCCCAACGGACTCATCTGCCTCAAGGGCGGTGAGCTACAGGCGGAGATACGCCCCTACAAGCGCATCGTCGAGGTGCAGGACCTCTACCCCACCTTCTCGGAAGAGTACTTCAAGACGAAGAAGGTCGTCTACCTCCCCCTCTAAGCGACCTCATCAGACCATATACAGCGCGCCCCTACTATCAGTCGGTAGTAGGGGCGCGCTGTATATATAGGTAGCTCTGCTTAGCCCTCAGTCACAGGCACAGAGGGCTCTTCCTCCGTCGTCTCCTCGGGGATCTCGGGGAGAGGCTCCCCCTTGATAGCCACGTAGATCGTGCAGGTACCCGGGAAGATACTATGGTAGAAGGCCTCGCTGAAGCCGGCCTCCTGCAGGATAGCTACCATCTTCTCACGCTGGGGCATCGCAGCGATGGACTTCGGCAGGTACGTGTAGGCATCCTTGTCATCAGAGAAGAAGCGCCCGATGAGCGGGATGATATTCCCTGCATAGAGCTTGTAGGCCGTGCGGAGGACGGGATTCGTCGGCTCGGAGAGCTCGGCGATGACCAGCACACCCGAGGGGCGGATGATGCGATGTAGCTCACGTGCCGCTGCAGGGATGTCGGGGAAGTTGCGGATACCGAAGGAGATCGTCGCCGCATCGAAGGTATTCTCCTCGAAGCTCGTGGCAGTGCAGTCCTGACGGTCAAAGACGATGCGGTCGCTCAGGCCCAGCTGATGGACCTTCTCCGCACCGATGCGCATCATCTCCTCCGAGATATCGACGCCCGTGACCTTCTTGACGGAGGGCATCGTCTGCACGAGTGAGATAGCGACATCACCCGTCCCCGTAGCGACATCCAGCACATGCTGTGGGGCATAGGGCGCGAGGAAGCTCAGGGCCTTGCGGCGCCAAGAGCGGTCCAGCCCCAGCGAGATGACGAGGTTGAGGCGGTCGTACTGCGGAGCAATGCGGTTGAACATCCGGCGGACCTGATCCACCTTCGACTCAGCACTGTCCTTATAGGGGGTAATCATTGTGGTAGAGATATGGGAAGGATGTGATAATGATGGTGACTACCTATGAGAGAAGTAGATCGAGTGGGCATCGGAGATACGCCCTGACGTGGGGCGCACGGCAGCGATATAAAGCCCAGGGACAAGCCCCGTGACGGACACCGTGGCACGGCCACCCGTCTGCGTGAGCTTCTGATGCATATGGAGCTGACCAGTGAGGTCATAGACACGCACTTCGCAGGGCGTGCGGCGTAGCTCTTCGCCCTCGAGGTGCAGGGCCCCACCGTGGTAGTAACCCGTGAGGCCTTGGGGTAGGTCGCTCTTCTCCTCGGGATTGACCAGCGTAGTCGTCTCGATGAGGAGGTCGATCCAGTACGCCCCACCTGGGAGCTCGGTGCTGCGACGCCACCCATCAGTCCAGTGGTGCGTCCACGCAGCCCACCCACGTAGGCGGTCGGCAGGGCCGTCATAGGCCAGGAGCGGTAGGCGCAGCTCACGGCTATCACTCGTCGTGCAGGAGAGGAGGTAGCGCCCTTCGCTGAGGCTGAGCTTCAAGCCATCGGGCGCGGGGAAGAAGAGCTCGATACTATCGGAGCGGAGCGTACGCGTGCCACGCTTCGCTGCCCCGAAGGCATCATAGCGTGCATACGTGCCGAGGGTCGAGGAGGCGAAGTCCACGACTTTACCGCCGAGGGCATAGTTATCGGTGAAGGGCTGGAGTGCTACTCGAAGCTGTGGAAGGTCTGCGGAGGTGAGCTGATCATTGCTCTTGAAGACGACGTACGCCCCGAGGATCGTAGCCCCCGATATCTGGGGAAGGCGTAGCTCATTGCCGATGGCGTCAACACCCGTACGGGGCGTGTGCGTCACGTTGGGCTTGACGACTTCGGCTGAGGTCGCTACGGGATCGGGGTAGATAGCGCTCAGGCGCTGCACGACCTTCGGCGCAATGGGGTCGTAGCCATCGCAGGTCTTACGCCCAGAGTTCGTGGGGTCAAGCCACGGACGGAGCGAACGGATCGTGCCCGCCCCAGGGGTATTGGACACCCACGAGCGCTTGAGCGCCCAGTAGCGGTCGTCATAGGGGCTATCGCAGGTCGAAGCTCCCCCCGTCAAGGCGCCGACGATGAGGCCGTCCTTGTCGAAGAGTGCTGAGCCCGAAGAGCCCGCAGCCGTCGCACCGACAGCCCAAGCATTCACCTCCCAGTGCACGTCGCTCCACGAGATGAAGCGCACGGAGCCGTGCTTATCCTCATAGGAGAGGTCGTAGTCATTGGTACGCAGCTCGGTGTCACGGGTGAGGTTGTAGCGCTTGGTCGAGCCCCCAGGATGGTGGATACCGACGAAGGGACCTTGGGGCGACTCATTGATATTCCACCCAGCGAAGTAGGGCTGATAGGCCGCTGGGATCGGGCCGGGTGTGCCGTTAGCTCTGCGGGGAAGCCCCTTGATACGCAGCAGGCACATATCGGTATCCTCATTGTAGCCGATGAGGCTAGCTCCGCTCAAGCTCTGCTCCTCCGTGGGGCGCACGTTGCCCTCACGCAGGGGGCTTTGGAAGCCGAAGAAGAAGACCGTCGTCGAGGCATTGCGGTTCACAGCGCCGAGATCACCAAGGAGCTTGAAGAGGTTATTGAGGCAGTGTGCCGAGGTCAAGACGTAAGGTGTGCCGTCGGAGCGGGTATTATTGATGAGCGAGCCCGTGCTGGCGCTGGTCCCTCCGACAATGAGAAGGAGCGTGCTACGGCTCTGCTTCCACGCCTCGGGATAGGCGATAGCGTTGGGCGCACAGCTCAGCGAAGCGAGCGAAGCACGGGGGTGGTCATAGAAAGGCTCCCCTGGTTGGGCGAAATTCTCCGCGCGACCGGCACTGCGGAAGTCGCGGAAGCCGTAGAAGAGCGCATCGAGTCGGAAGGGGAGCTTCAGCTGGTCAGCACGCGTCCCCTCGGGGTATTCGTATTCGAGCACCAGCGTCTCGGCTTCGATGGGAGCGATCTGTAGGAGGCTATCCGTCTCGTTGTTCTGCTCGGTGAATGCCCCCTTAGCAGGACGCCCCTTAGCCGTCACGAAGAGCGCACCGCCACGGGGCAGGGCGTAGCGTGAGAGGCGCAGGCCGATATTCTTCGCCTGAGGCGCTTGGACCTCAGCTCGCCACACATAGTTCCCCGCTCCATCTTGGTACATACGTCCCAGCGCCTCAGTAGCCTCAGTCACGGAGCGCTCGACAGCGAAGGTATAGGTGCGGAAGCCCTTGTCCCCAGCCGTAGCCGAGCGGAGCTCCTCAGCGGTGGGTGCTGCCACACGCAAGGCGTTTGTCGCCGAGCGCATCATCTGTCCAGAGCCCAGCGTGCCCACGACGGGCGACAGGGGCATCTGCTCAGAGCGCGGAGTGCGTGCCGTGCGATACTGCCCCCACAGCGCCTCGGGGAGGAGGGCAAGGAGCATCAAGAGGGGAAGGCGTAGAGAGCGGAGAAGAGACATAGCTACAGGGAGATGTAGGGTGTGTGATCTGTGGCGGACTACTCGATATGGGTGAAGCCCAGCTGCTCTAAGAGGAGCTTCTCCTCGGGGTAAGCGCCTACGACGGTGTAGGCAGAAGCTTCGCGGGGGAAGCGGTAGGCACGACGTACCTGCTCGAAGTCCTCGGGAGCGGACTTCAGCGTCTGGGTCATGGCCTTGAGGTCGCAAGTATGAAGCTGGGCACGTAGGATACGCTCTTCCTCGGGGAAGGCGCTGAGGTCGATGCGGGGAGCATCGGGCGTGTAGAGGACGCCTTCGTCCCACAGCCCTTCGGGGAGAGGCAGGTCGAGGGCACGGCATACGGCTTCGAGCGCCATCTGCGAGCCACGCCACTTGCCGTCGGCCGTCCAGCCAGCGATATGTGGTGTGGCGATGAAGCTGCGCTCGAGGAGGGTCTTATTGATGACGGGCTCACCCTCCCAGCAGTCGATGATGAGGTCAGAGATCTGGCGAAGCTCCAGCCCCTTCAGTAGGGCGGCACTCGGGGAGACGGGGCCACGACAAGCATTGATGAGGAGCGGACGACGCGCACAGCCCTGGAGGAAGGCCTCATCAACCATCCCCTCGGTAGCGTACTGTCCCGAGCGCGTCAGTGGTACGTGAAGTGTGATGATATCGCTCTCGCGCTGGATCGTCTCGAGCGAGACAAAGCCCTCTGCGCCCTCACGCTCAGCACGAGGTGGGTCACAGAGCTGTGGACGAAGGCCGAGAGCGCCGACGCGCTTAGCCAAGCGTCCCCCGACATTCCCTACCCCGACGATACCGATAGTCTTCCCCTCCAGCGAGACACCTCGCTCCAGCGACCAGCGCACGAGCGAGGAGAGGACATACTGCACGACGCCCCCGGCATTGCACCCAGGCGCACTCTCCCAGCGGATACCCGCAGCAGCACAGTAGTCGGCATCGATATGATCAAAGCCCGCGGTAGCCGTGGCGACGATCTCGACACCGCTTCCCTCGAGGAGCTCGCGGCCGGCGTGCACCACGCTGCGAATGAGCAGGGCACAGGCGCCACGGATCGTCTCGGGCGTGAAGTCACGGTTGGGCAGGCGGCGCACGTCAGCGACTTGCTCCACCAGCCCCTCCAGATATGGTAGGGAGGAGTCCAGCACAAATAGAGGCTTATCCATCACGATCTTCTTATCAAAAAGCTATCCCGACCGCCGCCCATACGAGGCAGTGGGGTCAGGATAGCAAGGTGTGTTCTTAGCTTGGGACTCGCGGCGAGCCTCAAGCTGAGGCCACAGATTTAGTTTGCATTCACCTCGACGGCGCCGTCTTCGGGCAGCTCGATCTTGCCGTACTCCTGCTCGAAGCCAGCCAGGTGCTGCTCCAGAAGGCGGACCAGACGCTTAGCGTTGTCGGGAGTGAGGATCTGACGGCTGTGGACGCGAGCCGACTGCTGACCAGGGAGCAGACGGACGAAGTCCAGGATGAATTCGCTCTGCGAGTGCAGGACTACTGCGAGGTTAGCGTACTGACCCTGACCGACTTCTTCGGGGAGCTCGATGTTGAACTGAGGAGTTTCCTGTTCTGCCATTGTTTCTACTTGTCTATAATATAATGTACGAAGGGGAGTAGATCCGCTTCGTAGGCGGGCTACACCATGGTCAAAGATAGTGAAAACGCCCCGAATGCGTGCATAGCCAGCGAGGGAGGGTGGATGGGAGGAAAGCCAGGGGTAAATGGGATCTCGCCGAGGGGGTGAGTTCGAGGGGCGGAGAGGCTACGCCAGTGCAGTTGCTCGAGAAAGCGGACGAGAGGCGTGGGGAGGGCGTAATCGCCCAATTCGCTCCGGTTCACCCATTGGTACTTGGTGCTCCCCACGGCGTCGGACTCGAGTTCGGCGGTGTAGATGGTAATGTGAAGTATTTGGTGGGAGAGCCGGTGCTCAAGGCTGAAAGTTGTAGGCGCAAGGCGCCCCCCCGAGTAGGAGAGCTCGTCCTCTACCCAATGGGCTACCGCTTCGAGTGTCTGGGGGCTGTCACTCTCAAACAAAGGGAATTGATACAGTCCTCGCCAGATGTCGTTTCGTCCTCGCTTTTCTTGTAAGACTTGCTGATGGTAGGTGCTATAGATGTAGCTGAAGTAGCGATCTCTAAGGGTTAGCTTTCCCCCCCCTTTATGGGGAGGAGACGAGCGAGAGGGAGCTCCGCTACACGGCACCACGATGAGGCAGGGCAGGCGGAGCATTGGGGCGATTGAGGGGTGCAGACCAAGGCGCCTAGCTCTATAAGGGCTTGCCCCAATTGGCTTGGGGGAAGTTGGGTGGCGAGTAGTTCCTCCACCGCTTGGGTGCAGAGTCGCTTCCCGCCTAGGGTGTCTCTATGGGGAGTTCGCTTGCCAGTAGCCGGCTGATCACGCACAGTACATTGCCATCCACGGCCGGGTAAGGGAGATCAAAGGCAAACGAGGCAATGGCTCCGGCGGTGTAGTCGCCCCCCCCCGGGTAGAGCACGTATCGAGGCAAAATCTTTGGGGAATATCTCCTGATGCTTCGTGGCTATAACTTGTGTGCTGCACGATGGAGGTTGTGCGCTCGGCTGTAGTAGCCAAGTCCCTGCCATAGGCTGAGTACCTGATCTTCGGAGGCTTGTGCCAGGTCGGTAACGGAGGGGAAGGCTTCCACAAAGCGAAGAAAGTAGTCGAGCCCTTGGTTTACGCGCGTTTGTGCAGTATGACCTCCGAGAGCCAAATGTGGTAGGGGTTGCGAGTGGTGCGCCATGGGAGCTCTCGGGCATTCTCTTCGAACCAATCGACGAGGGCTCGGGATAGCGGTTGGGGGTGGGTAAGGAGGGTTTCGCTCCTTTCGCCGCAAAGGTACAATCCGTGGGGCGAGGGGGAGCGGTCTCTTACTTCTTTTGTGAAACCTTAAAATTTCGCTGCCCCGAAGAACGCCTTTCCCTAATGTATGATGTAAGGCATGATAAACATGATAATGGGAATGATGAATACAAACAACAGTGTGCTCGTTGTAACAACATTGGTGGCGTATTGAGTGTCGCCATGTGAAGAGGCTGCCAAGACCGGGAGGATGGCCAAGGCCGGAGTTGCCGACTGGACAATCAATGTCTCTTTCAAACCTACGCTGAGCCCATGCCCTAAATGCCCTCCTAACAGCAGGAGACCGATGATGGCCAGAGGAGAGAGAATAAATCTCCCAAGAAGAGCTACTATGGTGTCACGGTCGAAGCGGATCGATGACAACTTTGAATTGAATAGCATGATCCCTATATAAAGCAAGGCCAAGGGGGTGACAATGTTCCCCACGTAGGTGAAGGTCTGGTCTATAAAGGATGGAATAGGGATGCCGACTATTAGGAAGAGGATTGCTACGAAGAACCCAATCAATGGAGCAGGGAGAATCTGCTTTATGTTGAGGTGCTGCGTTTTGCTTTTTGAGGTCTTTGTAGGGTCATCGGCCTTTATGAAGAAAATGCCTACAACCCAAGTCGACACCGTATTGGTAACATAGTAAACAAGAAAATAGGGCATGCTATTCTCTCCAAAGAGGGCAATATTGAGAGGCAAGCCGATGAATATTGTATTTGCATTGGCAATGGTATTGATAAATGTACCTCGACGTCCGGGGCGCACTTTCAATACCTTTGCCAATACAATAGCCACGATGTATGCTATTGCCACCCCTCCCATTGGGTATATCAGACTGCTACCTAGAGATAGCAATTCGCTTCGTGAAAGATATTTCAATACGGAGGAGAATATGGAAGCGGGTAGGGCTATATCTGTGATAAGACGGGAGATGTTTTTAGGGAACTCTTCTCCAAACCATCTCCTTTGCTGCAGCACGTACCCCAAGGCGATAATCAGAATGATTACCAGTACACTTTGTATACTTTGGAATAACATACTCATGGCCTTTTTGAATTTGTATCCTATTCATACTTTGGATACCACTTCGCAGCCTTAATAGCTTTGCGAGCATCTTCTATCTTTTCACGGGTAAGCCCTTGCTTTATGGCGGACTCTGCCACCACTATGGCGATGTGCTCAGAGAATTCTGTCAGCTTTTCGACGGGGGGGAGTACGGCCGCACCCGGCTTAGAAGTGTCAACAATTCCGCCAAGTGCGTGGGCTGCCTCAGAGAGCAGGGTTTGGGTTACCAATTTCGCAGTGGAAGCGATGATGCCGAGCCCAAGCCCCGGATACATCAAAGCATTGTTGGCCTGCCCGATGTTGTAGGTAATGCCGTTGTAGACAACCGGAGCGCTTGGGACGCCTGTTGCAATGAGCGCACGACCATCTGTCCAGTGGATAAGATCCTTTGCAGTGGCTTCTGCTAGCTCTGTTGGGTTAGATAGTGGGAATATTATCGGTCGTTTCACTACCGAAGCCATTTCCTTGACAACTTCCTCACTGAACATCCCCGGCGTGGTAGAGGTGCCGATCAGCACGCTTGGGTGCACGGCCTTCACGGCATGATAGAGGTCTGTGAGTGATGAGGCATTGTCAAACTCGGCACGTTGGCGCACGAAATGCTTCTGCCCTTCTGTTAGATCTTCGGTGTCTTCAAACAGAAGTCCTTGCTTATCGACCAGGTAGATACGTGCTCGGGCTTCGGAGTCTGATAGTCCCTGCTGCTTGAATTCCTCTGAAATCTGGGTCGCAATACCAACTCCTGCCGTACCAGCACCAAAGACCATCACTCGCTGATCGGTGAACTTTTCTTTAGAAATTTCTAATGCGCCAAGGATACCTGCCAATGCTACAATGCCCGTTCCTTGGACGTCATCGTTGAATGTGGTAATGCGGTTCCGGTATTTCTCTAGAATGGTGGCGGCATTAGACCTGCCGAAGTCTTCCCAATGCAAATATAGGCGTGGGAATAGGCGCTCGGCTGTAGATACGAACTTGTCTACGAAGTCATAATACGCCTCTCCACGTACACGAGGATGTCTATTGCCCAGATAGAGAGGATCTTCAATTAGTTGTTTGTTATTGGTCCCGACATCCAGCACCAAGGGTAGCACTTGATTCGGATTGATACCAGCAGCAGCCGTATAGACCATGAGTTTGCCAATGGAGATGGCGACTCCGCCAATTCCCCAGTCTCCTATACCTAAAATCTCTTCGGCATCGGTGACGACAATCAGACGAATATCGCGATCACCGGCTGCGTTCTTCAAAGCCTCTTCTATCTCATCCGGGTGGTCAATGGAGAGAAAAGCGGCGTCTTGAGGTTTCATAAACAACTCGTCGTATTGCCGAATTGCATCCGCAACCGTGGGATCATAGACGATAGGCATGAACTCCTCTACGTGTTGTGACATCAAAGCATAGAACAAGGTTCGGTTCGTATTGAAGAGCGTCATCAGATAAACTCGCTTTTCCAAATCGCTAACTTTCTTCTGAAACTCTTGGTAGGTCTGTGCTACCTGCTGTTCCAAGGTCTGGACGACAGTTGGTAGAACTCCCACGAGCTTGAGCGCCTTTCTTTCCTCCAGCGTAAACGCAGTCCCCTTATTGATAAAGGGGTTGTTTATAATTTCCTGTGCTGTCTTCATACTTGTTGTTATTTATTGGTTCGATAATCTTGAAGCCGATTTCGTTGCTTCATGCCCGGAAGGTAGTATTTTTTCTGGAATTGCCAATTGCTCCACGCCTCGCGCGTCGGCCAAGAGAAGTCCACCCTCCCACCCTCCGATCCAGAGCGGACTCTCAAGGAGGGCAAAATGAAGCAGTACTGGTCGTGAGAGTGAGCAGTACTGGTCGTGAGAGTGAGCAGTACTGGTCACGCGCGCGACCAGTACTAGTTACTATCATCGACCAGTACTGGTTCGATCAGTGACCAGTACTGGTTCGCAAACCACCCTGCGGAGCTTCCTCCCTTCCCCCTATAATAGAAGGTGCTGCGAGGCGCATCAGCAGAAGGGCCGAACCCACTAAAAACAGAAAGCGTGTGACCTGAGAGCCGAAGCTATCAAAGTCACACGCCTAAAGTAGGCCCTCGGTGATCACACCTTACCACACTACGAACACCAAACGCAATCTTCCCGTAACCCAGAAGGTATGATTCCTAAGAGACCTGATGGCCGTCTCACGACGCCCATGACAATATTTCTATGTGCTGGGAGCGTCCCCCTGAGGGTGTCCTCCCGTTTTTAGCGGCACAAAATTAAAAATTTTATTTGATTACCAACTATATCGTTCCATAGATATGCTGAATGGCGGTGCTCAGCTCGTCATAGAGGGCGGCGAGTTCTGTCTCACCACTCCTTATAAGAAACGCTTGATGTCGGCGAATCGTCTCCTTATCACCGCGCTGTGCAGGCCCCGTCTGCGCCTCTACGGCAGGCAGATGATGTAGCTTCTCGTTCATCTCATCCAGCAGGGGAAGGATGGCTTTTGGCGGAAGACCTTGCGATGTGAGCAGGCTCTCGGCCCTACCGATAAGGTAGTTGGAGAAGTTGCACGCGACGACGGCGGCGATATGTAGCACCTGACGCTGCTCGCTCGTAGCCCAGGCGACGACGTCGCTCAGCTCACGCCCAAGAGACTCCACAGCTGTCTTTGCCGCGGGGGTCGTCCCCTCAAGGTAGAGAGGCACCTTACGGAAGTCCAGCTCGCGCCCTTCGGAGAAGGTCTGCAGCGGATAGAGCACCGCAGCGTCCCGATGACAGTGCGAGAGAGCCTCCAGCGGCGTAGCTCCCGATACATGCACCCATATAGCGTCACGACCCACCTCGCGTGCAGAGAGGCTCTCAGCGACCTCGGCGATAGCCGTGTCGGGGACGGCGAAGAGGTAGCAGTCTGCCGTGCGATCGAGTTCGTCCACACTGCTCGCCACCTGCACATCGTCTCCGAGGCTCTCGGCAAGCCTTCGAGCCGAATGCCCTCCAGGGCTATAGATCTGTACGATCCTGCGCTCAGGGGCATAGACCTTCAGCGCACGCGATAGGTGCGTCGCCACACGCCCTGCCCCCAGGAGGATAATACGCTCTGCCGTCATTAGGCCTCTTCCGTAGGATCTTCGGCCATCTGATAGCGGCCGATATGGATCTTCTCCCACTTCAGCGTCTCCGTGGGGCGGGGTGCAGCTTCGCCCGCCTTATGCCCGATGGCGAGGATACAGAGCACCTCGAGCTGATAGGGGATATCGAGGACATTGCGCACGTATTCGGCAGACTCCTGCCCAGCGCCCGTATAGCATCCGTAGGCATCTGCCCAGCACGAACCGAGGCCAAGCGCCTCTGCCTGTAGCTGGATGTAGCCCGCAGCCAGCGAAGCGTCAGCGATCCAGCGCTCGCACTCCATCGGCGAGCCCAGCACGACGATGCCTAAGGGCACCTGCTGGAGGAAGAGCGCCCCGCTCTCGCGCATACGGCTGAGGCGATCGAGCGTCTCACGATCCTCGACGAGGATGAACTGCGTCGTATGCTTGTTCTTCGACGAAGGTGCACGTAGCCCAGCCTCGAGGAGGACCTGCACTTCGTCACCCGTCAGCGGGGTGTCGACGAACTTACGGATGGAGCGGCGCGTATATATAGCGGGGAGGAGGGCGGGCTCATTGCTCTCGGCGAGGAGTTCCTTACCGAGGCTCTTGATTTCGCTCAAGAGGTGCTCGCCTTCACGGCGCAAGGATTGGTCTTTGGTCATATCTATAATGTATTTACAGCGTAAAGGTACGAAGACTTAGCTCAGCGAGCCTCGTCGCTTACCCCGACAAGCCTTCCTCCAAG
>ERZ773233.1373-NODE-1373-length-14255-cov-6.788169_pt1 | contig 14255 bp, 9 predicted proteins | sample MGYA00580991_ERZ773233 | MGnify/ENA primary metagenome ERZ773233 (study PRJEB29015, sample SAMEA2738178) | human oral metagenome | biome: human oral; feature: human-associated habitat; material: saliva | place: China | collected 2161 ...
CGTCGTCATCGGACAAGCGACAGAGTTCTACACCTCGCATAGTTATAAGCCCACCCAAGCTATTTCCGAATCGGCCCAGACTGGACCTGCCACGGTTATCATCAAAGGTATCGGTACGGGTATGATTTCCACCAGCATCCCCGTGCTTACTATTGGTGTGGCCATTATGTTGAGTTATCTCTGCGCCAACCATTTTGATCTCTCGATGACTGCTGAGAGCATCTCGAAAGGCCTCTACGGCATCGGCATTGCGGCTGTCGGAATGTTGTCAACGCTGGGCATCACGCTCGCTACGGACGCTTACGGCCCTATCGCCGACAACGCCGGCGGCAACGCTGAAATGAGTGAGTTGGGCGAGGAGGTACGTCACCGCACAGATGCACTCGATGCACTCGGCAATACCACGGCTGCCACGGGCAAAGGCTTTGCCATCGGTTCGGCAGCACTCACCGCACTGGCCTTGCTGGCTTCCTATGTAGAAGAAATAAAAATCGCTATGACGCGGGCTATGGAGGGCGGACAGCAATTTATCGACGCAGCGGGCAATGCTTTCGATCCGTCAAAGGCTTCGATGCCTGAAATGATGGAATACTTCCAAGTGACGCTGATGAACCCGCGCGTACTTGTAGGTGTATTCATTGGTGCGATGGCTGCCTTCCTTTTCTGCGGACTTACCATGGGTGCTGTCGGACGTGCGGCAGCCAAGATGGTCGATGAGGTGCGCCGCCAGTTCCGCGAAATCAAAGGCATCCTCGAAGGCAAGGCCACGCCCGACTATGGTAGCTGTGTCGAAATCAGCACACGTGCTGCCCAGCACGAAATGATTCTGCCCTCGCTCTTAGCCATCATCATCCCCATCGTCACGGGCATAGTTCTCGGCGTTGCCGGTGTGCTCGGTCTTCTCGTTGGCGGCCTCTGCGCCGGCTTTACGTTGGCCGTCTTTATGGCCAATGCCGGTGGTGCGTGGGACAATGCTAAGAAGTTCGTGGAAGAAGGAAACTTCGGCGGTAAAGGTAGTGAAGTTCACAAAGCTACGATCGTTGGTGACACCGTTGGCGACCCGTTCAAGGACACATCAGGCCCAAGTTTGAACATTCTTATCAAACTGATGAGTATGGTCAGCATCGTTATGGCTGGCCTTACTGTGGCCTACAGCCTGATGTAGTGCTACAAAAATAGCATGATATAGCAACCCCGATTCTACCTAAAAGAGACTGGTAGAATCGGGGTTGTTATGTGTTGCAGCGTATGAAACAAGTTATCCATGTACAACTACACAAAAAAAAAGAGTGCTTACCCTATCTGGAGAAGCACTCTTTAGCTGTAATTAGAGAATTATAATTGCTCTATTATCTTACATTCACCTTAGCAACCTTGTTACCAACACGCACAACGTACGTACCGGCAGGTAGAGAAACGTGAGCTTCTTTTTCTGCCAATTTGTTTTGATAAGCTAATTTACCATCGATGGTATAAACAGCAAGCATGCGATTCTTGGCACCCAGAACGGTAATGCCACCATTTACAAGCTGTATCGTTACGTCATCAGCGGTAACGCCTTCGATAGATGTATGTGGATCAAAGGTAATGTAGTTGGTGATTTGATAGAGATTTGGCAAACGAGTATTACGCATCAAGCAAACAAGGTTGTTAGCGGCCTTTGTTAATTTTAGCGTAGTAACACCGTTCACGATAGAGAACTCATCAGCTTCCAACTCTTCACCTTGAGGCTCACCATCAATCACGTTGATACGATCAACGAACCAGCGGAATGATGTAGCTTCACCATCAACCATAGCTTCAGCGCTTAGGTCTACTTTTCCATCAACACACTTCACATCAAGTGGTTCCTGGAGGTTGTAAGAATACTTATAGAACTTGCTCTTACCATCGCTATCTACAGCGACCGGCATGGTAGAGAATCTCAGCTTATTCTTTACAAGATTCAATACGGTAAGATGTGAATTCTTAGAAATATCAACCTTTGTAAGTTTATTATCGTTCAACCAAAGTTGTTCCAAAGCAGGAGCATTGTCGAGCGAAATACTTTCAAAAGCATTTTTGCTCAAGTCAAGATTCCAGAGATCCGGATTGTCTATCTTAATCTCTTTCATGTTATTGCCTGCAAGAAGGGCAAGACCAAGCTTCTTCGCCTTCGACAAATCGAAAGTCTTCAGTTTATTATCATTCAAAGAGAGGAAGTAAAGATTCGGGAACTTCGACAAATCAAGCTCGGTTAATTCATTTCCACTGAGATTCAACTGCTTCAGCTCAGAAGAAACGGGGAGATTAACGGATTTCAGTGCGGCATCATCAATGGTTATCGTGCGAGCATCTTTCAAACCAGTGAAGTCTGTTTCGCCAATCTTAGCGTGTGAAATACTAAATACTGAGAGTTTATCTTGTTCGTTAGCAACGAGAACACGTACCTTAGTATTTGCTTTCGATTTTGCTCTGAATATTTTGTAAGAAGTATCCAGTGTGTACTGCGTAACATTACCGTCAGCATTCCATTCGAAATAAACAGATGTACCCTTAACCGGACTTGCCATAGAAAGCTCAACGCTATCTACCGCACTTACCGTAGTGAAAGATGCCAATTCGTATTGAGGCATGGCAATCGGTTGTACAAGCGTTGTTTTAAACACATTTGCACCTGTAAATGCAGGATAAGCAGCATGTGTCATCTCACAATAAATCTTACCAACACTAAGATTAAGGAATTTAGCAGCACCATTATTTATAGTATAATCTGTACCTTCCTGCAATCTGTCACCGTTTGCTTTCTTCCAAACATATTGTGTAGTTGCACCCTTCTTTGTAATGAATTGTTCTGAAAGGTCGATACCCGGAGAAGATTCTGAGATTTCAAGAACTTGTTGTGGAGCATAGACAAAGTTTGCACCTTCGAGTCCGAAATCTGCAGGCATATCAGCCAATGTAAACTTATTGCCGCTCACATTGAGATAAGCCATAGGAGCAACTGGTGGTATCTTAATCTCGGTCAATTGGTTGTTAGAAGCATCTAAGCGCTCTAAGAGTTCACTATGATTAAGCAACAAGCGCTTGAAAGCATTATTAGAAATATTGAGCGAACGAAGGTTGTCCGCATCAGATACGTCTAAATTAACCATCTTATTATGGCTTATATCAAACTTACGCACAGCATAGAAATCATCAAATTCATAGCTTTCCAATTGGTTGTTGCTTAAGTTGATGTCTGTCAACAAGCTCTTATAGAAATAAGATGATGGGCCCTTCAAAGTGAGGCGTGTCAGCAAGTTACCTGAAAGGTCAAGCTTTTCAAGTTTATTGTTGTAGCTGAGGTCAATATTTCTCAAACCGGCATTCTTCAAAGAGAGTACACGCAATTGATTCAATGCCGTAAGATCAATATTGTCGATTGCCAAATTATCCGTTTCTAAAGTGGACACATAACGATCTTGGGGTACGTAAACAATAATGTTACCGGAACCTTTACGCTGTGTATCAATGTTTGCAACTGTAGGACGCTCTGACTTAACAGCTATCGGAGTAAGATTACCATCTCCCAAATCAACCTTAATAGTAACGGGAGAAGTTTGAGTAGCTCCAATAACGCCAACTGACATCTTAACAGGAGCACCGGCCGTACCAAGACTTGTTAACTCAACAGCCTTAATATCTTTACCAAAATCTTCAGCAGTTCTGATGTTGAAATTCTCGGTGCGGATCGGATAATCTTTTAATACCGTATTGGTAAACTGAAGGAAGACTTGGTCTGAAATTGCTTTCAACAAAGTTACCTTTCCGTTTTCATACGTATAATATGTATTGTCTAATTCAACAGGCTTTGTTGGATCTTCTTTTGGCACTCTGAAAAGAACACCATTGGTTGTCGTTCCTTGACGCAATACACGATGGCTAAGGTCAATAACATCACCAACTTTATACGTATCGTCCAACTCCATTTCATGCTGTGCATGATAATACTCAAACCAATTACCGGGCCAAGGCAATGTCGCAAAGTCCATATAGTTATTGCGAACGTTTACACTATAAAGGTCCGGGTTCTTGCTAACGTCAAGAGAACGCAAAAGGTTCTCATCGCAAGCGAAAGTAAAGAGTTTAGGATTCTTACTAACATCAAGCGTCTTGAACTTGTTACCACTACAGAAGAAGTAATAGAGTTCAGGACAGTGGGAAACGTCAATTTGCTCAAACTTAATATCCTTATTTACAGTACCGGAAGAATGAGAAATATAAAGTTCTCTTATCTTTGAGTTCTTACTTAGATCGAGTGATTTAATACGTGAATCGCTGACATTCAAAATCTGCAATTCAGGGTTCTTAGAAAGATCTACAGAAGAAACATTGGTCATATCAAGACTCAAACGTTGCAAATTTGGACAAACAGTTGGGTCTACAGAAGTCAAGCCTAAAGTGTGATAAGCATCGAATGAACGTAATGCCGGGAAATTACGAAGTGAGAAGTTTGGTGAGATATGACCAATCTGCGCAACTTCTAATACCAACAAGTTTGGCATAGAGCCAATCATCAAAGGAGTTACCTTTGTGAATGGGTTATCCTGCAAATAGATAATACTTAGAGTCTTTAAAGCATCTATGTTGAGAGCGTTCAATACGTTGTGCTCCAAATTAAGAATTCGAAGTTTCAACTTACTGCTGAACTTAATCTCATCAATTTCGTTTCCAGAAGCATTGAAATAGTAAATCTTATTGGGGTCGCCATAAATTTTTACCCAACCTTCTTTTGAAACTTGTCCTGTATAAAGTGAACCCTTAATAGATTGGTCTTCCTTTAATTGAGCTTCATCTACTTCGAATTCTTCTTCACCGGCACCGCAGTCGATATTTACTATCTGCTTGCCATCTGATGATCCAAGAACAAATGAAACACTTGGCGTAATGCCAGAACTTTGCGCCTTTTCATAAATGTTTGTATGAAAACTTATGATTGGCTCTTCGCTTTGCGCTTGTGTCGTGAGCGGAGTTACAATCATCGCCATCAGCACCAAAAGCACTGATGTCAAGAAACTTCTTTTATTTCTCATATTTTTAATAAATAACAATTCGTTGTGCCGGGCTTCCGTTCACTTGGATTAGGTAAACTCCTTTTGCCCAAGAAGAAGCATCAATATTTGTTTCATAACCGCTAGCTGCTTGTGAATGAAGCAGCTGGCCGGAGAGGTTGTAAGCACGTACATTGAGTTGCTTAGCGTCTGCAAGGAAAATGGTGAATGAACGACTACCGGTCATGGTGATAATCGGCAATTCTTCTTGTCCTGTTTTCACACCTTGTATACCGGTTTCATTCTTCTCCAGTAACACTTGCTTTAAACCTGCGTATGCATCAAACTTACCGGCACCCCATTGTACAGGGTCGCCTGTGCTCGTTACATAACTATCTTTTACGGCCGTTTCCTTAATAATGCGAACTACATCTTTATAAGTTAAGTTAGGATTAGCTTCCAACCAAAGGGCAATAGCGCCGGCTACGACAGGTGTTGCCATTGAAGTGCCAAGTGATTGATGCCAGAAATAGGTCTTACCATCTTTATCGGACTTAGCTTGCAATGCTGCCGGCGTGTAACCCATACTCGGATTAGTTACACAATAGGTATTAACAGAAGATATCACCGATGCGCCGGGGGCGCAGATGTCCGGCAAGTTTCTTCCGTCAGCCAATGTGCCATAGGAAGAGAAACGTGAGATCTCACCGACCGGGAAATCATCGTTCTGGCCTTTTTTGTTATAACCGTAAACAAAACCATCTAACGAAGGCCAGTTGTTACGAACGTTGTAACTACCAACACTAATTACATTGGCTGCACATGCCATATCGCTGATAGACCCATTGCGTGAACCCTTCACCCAACCTTGCTGATCATAGTCGTCAAAATACACAAACTGCGCATCGCCATAAACATCAACACGTTGTCCGGCTTTCTTGCTCTTAATGATCAATCCTAATTTATATTGACCATCTTTGTTCGTTGTTTGATTATCGCTTGTCAAAAACTGTGCAAGCACATAATAGCGGCCTGTCTCCGGATCTTTTATAGACGCAGCACTGATATAACCATCAAAAGCTTTCGCAAATGTAGAATTTACAACAGCTCCTGTTATGGCATAATCGCCACCTGAAGAATAAGTGATGGGCTGACCATTCGTGTTGGTTGTTACCGGAATACGCACAGCAACCTTATTATCGCGTGCAGCATTTGTAACTACAATCTGAAATTCAAATTCATCAGCATTGTTGCTATAAGCACAGATTTGTCCATTGCGAAGGTTGTAATACGTCTTACTCGGCGTTTTGAATTCACCTTCCATCATTGGGCGAATAAAAGTCTGAACGGTAGAGTCAGCTTTATCAAAATTCGCCGTCAAAGCGATAGGAGAATCGGCTTCGTTGCCGGCAGCAACACAAATAATGGCTTCTTTACCACACAACGCAAGGAATCTATTCATTACGCTTGTTGAATCGTGTGCCCCAACGTTACTGCCTAATGAAAGGTTAATGACACAGGGTTTACGCTTTGGGCCCGACAACTTTGCGTAATTGATAATGTCATCCACACCAAACGCAATAAATTGGTCGCGCAAATCACCACACGAAGCGATAATTTCAGATTCTGTAGCACCACCATAATACAAGTTGGGGACCGTCACATTATAAGATGTATTTTGGTCGTCACTCTTTGCAGCAAGAATATTTCCTTTGTATCCACCGGCCATAATACCCAGTGTATGAGTACCATGGAAGTTTGTATAGCTATCGCTTGCAAACTCTTCGATAGGATAGGTATCGTCGCGTTGCTGCATGGTGTCAAGTACCGCGCGAGGATAATAGTTCTGATAAAGATAACCTTGCTTTGTTGTTGTCGTAGCTGTTATCTTACTCAGATATCCAAAACGTGTTGTACCATCGGGCTTTAAAAAGTTGATGTGGTTGGGATCGATACCTCCATCGACAATACCTGTTACAACTCCTTTACCGGTGTAAGCCTGTGGAAGATTTACGCCTTGGTGGATTTTGTCGATACCTGTAGCACGGCGAACAATGTCCATCTTCTGATATACAGGACGCGACAATTCCAAGCGTCGAACGCATTTCAACTCCGCAATACGCTCCACATCTGCTGTAGGTAGCGTAACGATAGCAATATTACCACGCACTCTGTGTACTTGAACGCCTTGCGCTTTCAGTTCGGCAAGTGCCTGCTGACCATTGAATTCAATCATAGCCATGACATTTTGCTGAACTTGTTTCGGCTGCTCGAAAGTACGTAAGCGGCTATTGTAGGTCGGAATTGATGTATTCCGCATCTGCAATAGCATCATTTGGCTCTGCAAATCAAGCTTTGATTGGCCATATACCGTAGTCGCTATGGCCAAACATAAAGTAGTAAACGTAAACTTTCTCATTATTTCTTTATCAAGATTTTTTTACCATTTATAATATACAAGCCTGAAGGCAAGTTGTCGCCTTGCACGCGAGTACCATCAAGACGATAAATTGCGGCCTTTTCATTTGCCGACTGTTGCCGGATGCCTTCAATTCCCGTAGAACCGGTAAGCAAAATATCCAAACGATCGCCATTCTTCAATGTTACTTCGAAGCTGGTTCCGCCTTCATATGCCGGTTTAACTTTCTCACCATTCAGATTTACAACCATCTTGCTGAGGTCGTTACCATAAGCACCAAACATAAAGGTATTATCGTCGGCAGAGAACATCAGTGTGTTTTCTCCGCTTTGCATAGGAACGGTTGAACGGTCTGAGCGATAGAAATTAAATCCGTAATTGGCAAGACTAATGTCGTCGATATAAATAATTGCTTTCTGGTCGCGCACGATTGCTGACGTTGTTACATCTATCTGCATGCCTTCCGTGAGTTTTATCTCATAAGTACCATCGCCGCCGGCTGTCATGGCTGTGCCATTTACTTTCAGCGCTTCTATCTTGCAGCCACTATTTGGCTTTATCTGAATCATGCTACTTACTTCGTTCAGTTCGATCGTGTTTTCGCCGTCTTTAATCGTTATGACTTTGTTATTATAGCTACTGCCTTGATACACGGTGATGTTTTCGGCTTTATCTACGTTCAATGTTGCTTTAATGGTAGCATATTTGTGTGCCTGAATATCAAAAGTAGTTTCAGCTTTCACAAGATATTCGAAGGTTCCATACACGCTTGTAACTACATCATTGACTTTGAAAGCGTCTAATGCGTAGTTTGTTTTGTCGAAGGTAAGTGCGAGTTTTGTTCCTGCCTTCACGGTAAAGTTGGCATCGGTGAAGTTAGTCACTTCTTTACCATCGGCTGTAACCTTACTGATAATGGCTTTAACATCTTCGCTTGAAAAATTGAATTTTACAGGGCAGTCTACATCCGGATAGTTAGCGGTAATAACGACTACGCTTCCTTCTTTGGGGGTTACAAAGAACTGATTGCCTGAACTGTTTACTTCTACTCCGTCGAGTGTAACTTTATAAAGTGGCGCATCGCCATAATTTGCATTGCCTATGGTTAACGTTTTCTCTACGTTGGGAATCCATTTCACCGTATTGTCACCATCTTGCAAACTTACTACGGAGTGCGACTCGTAGCGTTCCATCTTTACTTTTGCAGCATGATCGACTTTAACGGCGCAAGATCCGGTGCGCGCATCAGCAAGTACGCCCGATCTTACCGTGAAGGTAAGGTTTGCGTCGGCATCTGATAAATAAATGTTGCAAGAAGTAAGACTTGAAATTGTTTGTTCTACAAACTCGCCGTCTTTGTTGGGCTTGTAGACTCTCTTTAAATAAAAGCCCTCTTTGGCTTCTATCTGAACAGAACCATACTGTGGAACGGTTAATTCGTTCACACCATTCACGAGATTCGCGACCGGTGCATAATTAACTTTCACCATCACTCTACTGGCATCGTCGATATCTAACTTAATAGATATATCCGCCATAGCATTCATTGACGTTAGTGCCATCAGCACTAAGACAAAGGCATAGTAGATTTTCTTCATACGCTTTAAAATTAATATTATCTATTGTGTCTATTGTCTAGCTTAAAATATCTCGGAGGAGATTTTACTTCGGCATGCTTTAACCCGCAAGATTCAAGCAATAATACCACCTTACATCTGAATGCTTCGCTAAGCTTCATATCTTTACAAACCGCGCCCAAAGATACAAAAAGAATCTCACAACCAAAACTATATTCGGGTTTTTGTGGTTTCCTCCGGATATTTTTCTGTCAATTTGGAAGGTTTCTCGCCCACTTTAGCAGAAAGAGATTCAAGGGCGGCAGTAGAAAACAGTCCGGATGTGCGCGAGAAATGCGTAAAGCCACGCCCACCCTCACGCCAACGACGAGGATGAAAACGACAATGGAGATTTCCGGGGTATCCATTGACGAAGAGAGTACATGCTTGCTTAGAGAAAAGTGCCTACTAAAACACGAATAATTTCATTTATCCCCGATTCACTATATACAAGTTCAGAAATAAATGACGACTTTTGTGAGCGTGTAAGTCTCATTGTTACTTTCCTTTTTGTTTTGTAATTACAAAGATAAGAGCGAAGGAGATTACACACTTTTAAGATAGAATCGAAAACTTTATCAAGAAGATGAGACTTTTAGGTGTGAACCTTTTTAAGTCAAAATCATCGTTTCCTACCCTTCCATAAAAAGGTACGGACATTTTACGGGAAAGATTGTGTACACTATATCGATTTTACAATTCTCCTTTATCCGCTTTGATTGAAAAGGCAATAGCATCTTTCTTGCAAAAATAAAGAGTAGTGTTCCCCAAACGTGCGCAACATTTTGGGGAACACACGCTCTACATATAGCTTAGCAACAATCCCAACTATACAAACATTTCGCAAAGTCGAGGTTCTTCAGTTGCTCTTTTGTGGCGAAGAAGTTGCCCACGCCCGAGTCGCCCCAAAGAATTTGGTAATCCTCATCACCATAGTATGAGTCGAGCTGAAACAATAATTCAGTATAGTTTTGCAGCGACTCGCAAGTGCGTGGGTCTGACTGCGTAAAGTATCCATAGCCTCCTATTTGCGTATGCTTGTCAATCTCAAGCGCATCATAGAGTTCACCGAAAAGATCTTCGTCTATATCATTGATCTCACAAAGACTTCCCACTTGCTGTTCGGGAAAATGCGAATTCCACTTTTTCACAAAGACAGCTCCGGCACGATAGTCGAACAACAGCGGCCATTGCTTCTCCGACTTAAAGACCATAGATAAAGGAGTATCGGTCATGAGGGGCGTACACAGATATCCGTCTTCGTCACCCTTTGGTTTGTAAAGAGTAGTCAACTCTTGCTCAGAGAAGTGGTCTTCGATCGTAGGATAATACAGGACACGTTTATTTATATCGGAGCAAGGGTTTTCATAGTCATTACCCATATCATAATCGCCACCAAAAATCCAAAACTGTACGATGCCTTTCTTCGGATATATAGCGTTCTCGGGCAATTCTTCGCAGTTTATCTGTGCCAGGAACATCAGTTGTTCGCCCTTATCATTGGTTGGAATACAAGCTGATTTTGGCAAATAGAAGTGTCCGCCTACCTTACTCTGTGTAATTCCCACCGTCGGTTTAGATGCAAGCTCTATCTTGATTACGTCGAGAAGTGCCTCTTTCTTAAAATCTTCTATAAATGCATTTAGCTTTTCTTTCATTGTTTTGCCTCCTTCATTATTACTAACTCATTGTCTTCTCTATATCATAGATCATTTTCCCCGCAAAGAAGATATTCATCACACAGTGTACGGGGACTTGATCCGTCCAAAGCCAGCCTTGGAATACAGCCATACCCCAATTGTACGTTTCGTGGATAATCTCAAACTCACTACGCTTATATTTGCTTTGATATGTTTCAAAATCTATGCGCTTGCCTTGAAAATCATCTAACAGCGTATCGCTGAACACAAGTACATCTACATCATCTATGGCTACTTGCTCAAAAATGATTTGTGCTTTATGAGTATGTTCTGCACCTTCATCATAGGAAAAGATATAATCAAAATGCAATATCAGACTTCCGTCCTTATACTCCATCTCCTTGATGCGTGCATCGTGAAGCGAATATTTGAAATATGCGCCAAAGTCTCTTGCTATTTTCATCTTTACAGCCAATTGTCTGCTCTATATCCTTAGCCGTATATTACTGCACGTCAACTTCCGCAAACTACGTAAAACATAGGAACTTCATGCGCTGTGTAATCAGAACTACTGCCCTCATAATCTATTCCTTCAAAAAATACGTGGTCGCCCAGCTCTTTATTAGCCATCAGCTTTTGCAGTTTCCAGACTATCTCCTGTACAGAAAAAGACTTTCCATTATCGGCTTTCAAATGCGCCCTGATATCTACCTGCCACATACCATCTTCTTTTTCCTCTTCAAGAAGTTCTTCATAGTCATCAGTCAGACATTCATTATCATAGAGTTGCTCCAAGCTTTCTATCCACGCCTCGTATGTAACGAGTATTTCCGCTTCTTCTATTGGTGCGTTACATTCCGTTTCCCGCCAGTTCTCGCCAAGCCTTTGCGTCATCTTTTCATTGAATTTAGCCTCAAATTCTTCTGCTGAATAATCGTGCTTATCAAAAATCCAATTTACGTCAAACAGATTATTATATTTGTGCTGCTGATCATTAGCAGGCGCTTCCGGCGCAACATCTTCGTTCTTGTATTTCTTATAATGCTCATATACCAGCGGCGTTTGCGATTTATTTTTCTCTAAAGCCCCAGACAGCAAACGAAATTCCACAAGTTCCATACACCATTCTATAACCTTTTCATCCTCGGCCTTTTCGATAGCCTTTTCAAACATTTCCAAGGCTTTTAAGTTGTCGGCTTCCGAATTATGGGGAAAGCATCGACTCGCATAAGAATAGCCATAACGGTAATACCATACTGCCTTTCTCTCTTCCTCAGGAATCATATCCATGATTCTCATCGCCTCGTTTTCCTGATTATTGTTGTTGTAAGACCTAGCCAGCATACCCATAAGTTCAGCGCTCAAATTCTCGATGCCGACATAGTTGAGCAATTCTATCACGCGCTCTTCTTCCTGCATCTCTTGAAGGAACTTTATGGCAAGGCATTTTTGGTTTTCATCTAAAAGCGCAAAGTCTTCATTTTCCATTTCTGTGGCATCTATGGTAAGCCCTTTGATAAAGTCTTCAAAGGTATCCGCCAAAACGCCAATATGATAATCGCTCTCTTGATCTACTACGACCACTTTGGGCTCACCATCTTTTCCGCACTCCCTATAATCAAGAAAAATCATATCGTGACCACCCGAAATGGTATCGGCCACGGCAATGCCAATATTAGGATAACCCCACTCCGATATCATAAATGCGCTTCCCAGTTCGCCGCAAAGCGAATGGCGTTTTGTTCTGTCTATGCCGAATATACCGGTAATGTTTATTTCATAATCGTCTGTAAGAAATACACGTAGTACAGGAATACCCCCGTTGTGCTTTTTGATGAGTTCGATATAGGATTGCGGCAGTTTGTAGCCCAATTCTTTTTCTATTTCCAATATTTCTTCGTCCGTAGGCGCTTTACCTATATATGCTTTCTTCGCGTAATCACTATCGTTCCAAAAGTTTGTCCAATCAAAGTTTTCAAATGGTTTCATATCTATTCCTCTTTATTTGCTTATACTTTAGATTTATCCTGTGTTGCTTCAGTGTACAAGTACACCGACAAACACATTTTTTTACATTATGAATAACAACGACTCAACTCTCCCAAGACACGCCGTTTACTTCTCCCTTATCATCAAAGGCAACACATAATATCTCATCACTCTCTTCAGGTAGAATCATAAAATCCATGGTAATGCTATGCTCATCGCTATCTATCCACAAATTTATAGCTGTTACCGTCATTTTCGAGACAAACTCAGCAATATCATCAGGTAAGTTTGCATCTTTACATTCTTCAAGATGGAAGTCCATATAGCTCCGATCCTCTTTCAAGTTTTCTATCAACGCTTGGGTAGCTTCCTTGATATGGTCTTTGCAGTTTTCTAAAAAGAGCGCGAATCTGTCCAAGTCCTCTTCTTTCACGTCCGCACCTTGGTCATACCATAAGGTTACGTTTATGCCATCAACTTGACCTTCCCAGACTTCTTCGACATCGTCGTTCGCGTCGAAACTCACTTTACCAAAATATTTGTGCTCAAATGTTTGCATTTTTCTGTCTCCTTTTATTTAACCATCCATTGAACGATCAAAACATTCCTATACATCTTCAACTTCAAGGTCGATAATATAATCTTTTTCTATTTCGTGCGCAACGTAAGTGATCATTGCGCCAAAAGCTGAACGCCTAAAACAGGTTTGCCTTATAGCTCTACCCTATTTTTACTTCACGCTCGTGACGGCATCGTCGCAACGCGATTATTTAATAAATCGTGGCCATCACATGTCCGTTTTTAGCCAGCACTTCCCGATAAAAGTCTTTGAGGTTTTGAAAGTAATCGCTGATTTCTTCTTTCAGTTCCTCTTCTTCATCATCGTAATCCCAAATATTGGGATAAAGCTCTGCCTTTTTGCACGCTTCCATACTGAACTTTTCCATAGCCTCGTCTATGTCGAATGCTTCCAAAGCTGAAAGAATCTTGGCAACCCGTGTCTTTTCCGTATAAGCAATGAAATCCTCTATATCTTCGAGCGAATGAACCCCGACCACGGCTTCACTTAAAGGATCGTTGTCTATCGGCTCGCAAGCGGATACACCGGTAAGTACAAAATGGAGTGCGTCCCACATTTTATCAATGTCTAAGAGCAACTCGGGTTCTTCTCCCCAGTCCTCCAGTTCTTCAAGCAACTCTTCGCTATCGCCATTGAAATTCTTCAGACTGTTTAATTGCTGATCACTTATACACTGATAGCATGCAATCATTCCCATGTGTTTTCTTCTTTTAAGTTTATAAACTTGTATCAAATTGCCTACAAATTGCCCCGCACCATTGAAGCGCAGGACTTTCTTTTCTCTGTAAGCCTATCTCTTCCCACAAAATTCGTCCTTTTCATGCAGAAAGACGAAGAAAATCCTTGAAAACTGACCTCTATGCAGAGAAATTAACTCTCAAGCCCCTCTAAAGCATAACCTTTCCGCTTGTGCCGCTAATCTTTGAGCAAGACCTCAACTCTTTACTCCTACAAAAACAAGCCCTAAGGCTTGGTCCTTTGGCAGGGCAGGCGTTGGAG
>ERZ773233.1374-NODE-1374-length-14245-cov-6.368992_pt1 | contig 14245 bp, 12 predicted proteins | sample MGYA00580991_ERZ773233 | MGnify/ENA primary metagenome ERZ773233 (study PRJEB29015, sample SAMEA2738178) | human oral metagenome | biome: human oral; feature: human-associated habitat; material: saliva | place: China | collected 2161 ...
CAAGTGAAGCCTTCTTTGAACGTGTCGCTAGTGCGATTCCAGACTACGACAAGGATAAAGCCGTGATCATCGGGGACTCGCTGACAGCCGATATCCAAGGCGGCATCAACGCCGGCATCGACACGATTTGGATGAACCTAGCGACAAAAGAAAACAGAACCGCTATCAAGCCAACCGTGGAAGTGAGAAGCTACGCGGAATTATTAGAATTTTTAGTGTAACAGGAACCGACTGCAGGCACGTCTTGCAGTCTTTTTTTATGCAAAAAAGTTGAGGTTCGCACTCTTAGCGGGTAGACTACTTAAAAGGGCAAAGGCCCCACCAAAAATGAAAGTTGGAATAGAATGAAAAAAGGATTACTGGGAATCGCTGTGGTATTCATGCTTGCAGCGTGTGGAACGACGAACGGGGCAAACCCGACGAACGCAACCGCGCAGACGCCACAAACCACACAAGCGACCCGTGTCGAAGTGAAGACAGACGGCGCGTATACCGTAAAAGAATATGACTTCGAAAGTAATGGCAAGAATCTCTATGCGCGTGCCTTTGTTCCAGACGGAAAAGGACGTGTGCCGCTCGTGATTTTTAGCCACGGACTGGGTGCCAACGTCGAACACGAGGAAGAAGTGCAGAAGACATTGGCCAAAGCCGGCATTGCGGTCTTCAGCTTGGAGTTTGCAGGTGGCTCGTCTTCATCGGCCCCGATGAGTGAAGGGTTGACGACTGAGATGTCTGTTCTCACCGAAGTGCAAAACTTGAAGGACACCATCCGTATCGCAAGCGGGATGGAATACGTGGATCCGCAGAAAATTTATCTGATGGGAAGTAGCCAGGGCGGACTCGTCACAGCACTGACCGCAGAAGAAGTCACCAATATCGCAGGCCTCTTCTTGTTCTATCCTGCATTTTCACTGCCGGATGATATTAGAAGTAGCTTCCCGAAACTAGACGAAGTACCCGAGACCTTTAACTTACTCGGTACGAAAATCGGGAAGAAATACATCACGGACATCTACGACATGGACGCCTACGCGAACCTAGACAAGCTTGGGATGCCTGTGCATATTTATCACGGCAAAGACGACAATATCGTGCCACTCACCGCCTCGCAAAAAGCAATGAAGCGCCTCGGAAACGCACGCCTCACAACGCTGGAGGACACAGGCCACGCCTTGACGCCCGAGCAGCAAGCACAAATCGGCTTTGAAATCGCGGATGAGATTTTTAATGGGATGAAGTGAAAAATAGAAAATCTAACAAAACAGATATGAGAAACCGGGGTGAGAGCCTCGGTTTTTTTGTATTAAAAAGAGGGTTTATCAATCTGAAAAATCAAAATTTAATGTATAAATGAAAGCGGTTATAAGTTATACTATGAATTAGGAGGATTTTTTTAGGAATACAGTGAAAAGGAGAATGAAATATGACAGAAAATAAGAACTCGTTAAGAGAAGAATATAAAGATTTATTACCTATTGATAATCAAGATTACGAAGCTTCAAAAGAATATTATGAAACATACTTGAGAATATTTCATAATATAGTTAAAAGTAAAACCAACAAACAATTAGAAAAATTGAAAAAGGAAATAGAAGACAATAATCCTTGGAAAAAAGCGTTGGAAAACTCAGAACAATTTAGAAGTATAGCAGATTCTGATTATAAAATTATGGAAAGAATAATAGATGTAGAAAGTGATAGTATTTTCGAACGTTTATTTAATGAAAATTTGAGTAGTTTATTCCAAAATAGTTTTCCTAACTTATATACAAGAAATCCTAACTTGAAGAGCACAGTAAAAACTGAATTAGGATATAAATTCTTTGAAAAAGTATTTGCAGATTTTGAACATACTTTTGATGGAAATTTTGAAAATCCTAAAGTAGTAATTTTAGGAATTAATCCTAGGTTAAAAGATTTTAATCATGAAAGTTATGAACTTGAAGATGTTTACAGAATGCCTTTTGATAGTAAGAGACCTACTTTGTATAGTGAAGAGCGAAAATGTGAAAAAGATGAATATTACTTTACTCCAAATGGTTTCTTTTTTATAGAGACTGAAAAATATAAAACTTCTAATAAAATTAAGGAAAAATTTTTGCATGAAATTACTTCGGAAGAAGAAAATACTCCATATGCATTGTGGGAATTTTTTCCTTACGCTACTAACAGTGAAAATGAATGGTGTGAAGGAGTTAAAATATTGGACGGGACTGATAGTATAAAAGAATACTTATCGTTAAGTAGATGGTTGCCTAGCCAAATATGGTTATTGTGCTTATTAACGTACACACTAAAAAAATCAAGTCCATATATATTTTTAACTAAAAATAATGATGATTTCAGAAAAAATTTTTTTGATAATTATTTAAATACGCTTGGGATTACTAAGGATAGTAAGATTAAAGTGTTATCGAAATTAAAAGGACGTGATAGAAGGTTTAATTTAACGAATATAAAATATTATTTTAGCAAAGAACAAATGACCTTTAATTCAGTTGAGGACTTTTTTGAAGAAATTTGGGATATACCGAAAAAATGAAAAAGAGGCCGAACAAAAAGGTTCATTCATAGAGAGTAATTAAATCAAGAAAAGTTTAGTAGAAGGAGACAAATTATTATGGTTGTAAAAGAACTGGTATCAGAACAAGATATAATGAGATTTTTGGATGAAGCGTACAAAAAGGTCCTTGATGGAATTCCAAGAGTGAGTCCGCCAGTGAAAACATTCGCTGAAGATTATCTAAAAAAACATAAAACAAAAGAAGCAGCCTGTAAAAGTATGATGCAACATCAAGTCATTAAATGCACAACTTCAGGTGCGGTTGCTGGACTAGGTGGGATTATCACATTACCAGTAGCTCTACCAGCAAATATCGCTAATGTGTTGTATGTTCAGATGCGAATGATTGCTTGTACTGCATATATGGCAGGTTATGATCTTAATAGTGATCAAACTCAGACTTTTGTTTATGCGTGCTTAGCAGGTGTTGCAGTAAATCAAATAGTGAAAAAAGTTGGAATCAATATTGGTGTAAAAGTTTTTAGAAATATGATTGATAAAATCCCTGGTAAAGTGATTCAGGCAATTAATAAAAAAGTTGGATTTCGATTGTTAACTAAATTTGGAACTAAAGGCGCTGTTAATTTAGGTAAGTTGGTTCCTGGAGTGGGCGCTGTTATTGGCGGAGGTTTTGATTTCTTTGAAACAAAAATAATTGCAAATAGAGCTTATAAATGGTTCTTCGAGAATAATTTAGAAAGTAATGATGATATTGAAGAGGATATCATTATCGAAGTTGAGGCTAGATTGGACGAATAATAGCAATTCATTGATAGATAGAGATTAACTTTAAAATTTATTTCCTAAAATATATTTTAATGATTATGAGGCATAAAATGAGAGAATATAATAGTGAAGAATATAAGAAAAAAATGATACAAGTATACGGTGTATCTGTAGTGAAGGATTTTGAAAAGTTTAAGCATCGAACAAATTCTTCGTTCCCTGAAACCTATGATGACTTTAAAGAAAGAATGGAACACTATGTATCTAGAATAGGTTGTATAGATGAAGGGATTAAAGAGATTAAATCAAAAAAGAAAGTATCTAACTATTATACAAACAAAGGTTTTGCAAGATTTATCTTGATAAGTATTGAAAAATATTATGGATACACAAAAATAAATCTAGCAAACGAAAAGATATTAGAAGAAGGAAAGTATAAAAAAGTTGTATATAAGTGGGAAACGGAGCATATCATACCTCAAAAAGACGAAAATAATTATAATCCTGATTACGTTAGATGTTTAGGAAATTTAACTCTAATTTCAGCAGAGCTGAATGGTAGTGAAAAATATAAAATAGCATCATATAAGAAAAAACGTAAAATAATACGAGATAGCAGATGGAGAGAGCACAAATTTTATATAAATAAAGTGTTTAAAAATCAATGGAATTTTAATGAAACTCTCATTGACCTCAGATATAAATGGTTAAAAAAAAGATTTATAAATATATTTTACAAAGATAAATCTAGAAAGATTTTTACTCTAGATAAATTTGAAAAGATAATTGGAATTCGTAAAAGCTAAAATTTTCAAATTGGGGAATCTTGATAATTCAAGCAAAAAAAATTCGGAATAATATCCTATTGATACAAGATAAAGATAGAAATATAACGAAAAATAAAAGCGTTTAAATGGAGGGTTAAGAAGTGGAAGATGTAATGAGTGTAAATAGTGAAGAATTTGAACCGATTTATTCTGATATAGTAGATAGATATTTATCAAAGACCAATTTTCCAAAGTTTATTGTAGGTACGGGTTTATCGATTGGGCTTGGTGTTTCTGGAATGCTTGGATTAGCAGATGAATTGGAGAAAAAATTTAACAGCGATGAATACAGTTCATATTTACAAACTTGGAAACAATATGAGGGAATAGTTAAGGATAAAGGTTTGGAATATGCATTACTTAATATAAAACCAGAAGAAGAAGAATTTGTAGAGAGTATTCGTGAAATTACTGCTGAATTTATCTTAGAGTCAGACTATGATGCAAGAAAGGATATTTTATCTAAACATTCAGGGTTTGAAAAATTAATAGATTTTTTATCAAGAACAGTAAGTGTAAATGACAAAGTTATTGATATAATGACACCTAATTATGATTTAATTATTGAGTTGATAGTAGACAAACTAAAATTAGAAACCACTTTAGGTTTTTATGGTTCGCTGTATCAAAATTTTAATCCAGATAGATTGAAAAATCCTCGAAACTATTTCTCTAAAGACGAACCAATAGTTCGGTTGTTTAAACCACATGGATCTATAAATTGGGTTAAACATGGAAGAAATGTCATCCAATCCAATGATTATTGTTTTTTAAGAGAAGAGAGTAAAAATATTGAAATCATTACTCCTGGAAGTATGAAATATCAGAGGGGATTAACACATGAACTTTTTAGAATCCATCGAGAGATTTTTAATGAACTAATTACAGACAATAAAAATAAATTTTCAATTTTTATATATGGATACGGGTTTAATGATCAACATTTTGATACTGTTTTTGAAAATACTACAAAGGATGTTATAGTGTTAACAATGAGCATAAAAAAAGAGATTATCGACAAAGCTATGAACAATCGTAATTGGACATTATTTTACAAACATACTAATCAGGAAAAAATGGGACAGTATTCGTACATGGTTTATAATCAAAAACTATATAAGATAGATAGAGATTTATGGGATATCAATGAGTTTTCAAAATTTTTTATAGAGTAAGGGATTATATATGGCTAAAATTCAAGATTATTTAAAAATTAAGATTGGAACTGTACAAGTTGTAGACACAAAAAAAATAACGGTAAGTGTTGATGAAGAAGGAACTCTCAACCGTTTAAAAATTAATGATTTATTAATATTATCGGGTAATAATGATAACGAGAAATTAATTGGCATGGTAACGAAAGTTAGTAAGAAAAGGATAGACTTTGACGAAGAAGAAATTGATGAGAAAGTTGATTATTCATATAATTTTTGTAATGTGACGTTGGTCGGTACTTTCTATGTAAAATTGGCTCCTAAAAAAAATAATATATTCAGACGAGCTGTAAATACCTACCCTGAAATAAATAGCCCTGTATACTTAGCTGAGAGTAACGCCCTTTCTTTAATAATGAATTCGTTGGATAGCGATATTGATAATGAAGGGTTAGTCATTGGAAAGTATGCTAGCAATAAATCTGTTAAAGCTATTTTAGATGGAAACAAGTTTTTCCAACGACACGCGTCTATAGTTGGAAGTACTGGTAGTGGAAAATCTTTTACAGTTGCAAATATTTTGGAGAAGGCAAATGATTTAGACCATTCAAATGTAATAGTTTTTGATTTGCACGGTGAATATAATGAACTCTCTTATGCAAAACAAATAAAAATTAACAGCAATGGGGGGTTACATATTCCTCTGTGGTTTTTTAATTATGAAGAGATTCATTCGCTTTTCATTGAATCAGCTGAAGGCACCTCGTCAAATCAGAGAGCCATTGTTATTAAATATATTCTAGAGAATAAGAAAAAATACATTGACACTCAAATGGAGCATTTGTCTTCTGAAATTATTACTGCCGATACACCAATTCCATTTTCTGCAGTTGGTTTAAAAGAATTTCTCGAAAGAGAGAATGTTAGGGAAGAAGAAACTGGAGAAGTATATAAATCAGGAGACAAACAGGGACAACCCAAAACTAAACAAGGGCAATACTATGGGAAACTGACAAACCTTATTACAAGATTACAGACAAAAATAGATGACAAAAAATATAGCTTTATTTTTAATGAAGAGTTCACAAGTGAGTCAGGTTATCTGAATAACTTTGTATCAGAAATTATGGATAATAGTTATAAAATAAAAGTTATTGACTTGTCTGAAGTTCCGTCTGATATTCTTTCCATCGTAATAGGGATTGTTACAAGGCTGGTATATGATGTTCAATTTTGGATGACTCCTAAGGCTGATGAAACAAGACATCCTTTAGCATTTATTTGTGATGAGGCTCATCTTTATATGCCAAGGGATACTTCAAAAATGAAAGCTGTCGAAAATAAATCACTTGAAATTTTTGAGAAAATAGCTAAAGAAGGAAGGAAGTATGGTGTTTCTTTAGTTATAGTTTCTCAGAGACCAGCTGAATTAAATACAACAATAATCTCACAGTGTAATAATATCATTAGTTTGAAAATTACAAATGATAGGGATAAGTCAGCAGTCTCTACTATGCTAACTGATTCTTTAATTGGTTTAGTAGAGGTATTACCTAATTTAGATGTTGGTGAATGTCTTGTTATTGGTGATTCGATAAAGTTACCGACAAAAATTATTCTAGATAAACCGAAGGAAGAACCTAAGAGTTCGACCATTGATTTTTGGGACAGATGGTATGACGGGCAAAATACGGTTTTTGATATCGATTTAGCCATTAATAATTTGATACAACAATCAAGATAGTTTGTGTAAATTTTTAAAAAATATCAAAAAAGAATGTTGAAATATCAGCATTCTTTTTTATTTCAAGCAAAGCCAGGGAATTAGAAAAGAGAATATATAGAATTAAAAATAGAACAGGCTCAGGGTCCTGTTTTTGGCATATCCTCTATTGATAACACGAATTTATCCGGATATAATAAAAGAAAATGCTAATATTAATTGCATAGGGATATATAACTTTAAGGAAGAGTTCTAGGGAATCTAGGACTCTTTTTGCATATATTAAGTATCTATTGGTTCTGCATTTGGCAGTAGGTACTGACAAAAAATGATAATAAAACCGTCAATAAATTGTTTAAAATAAGAATGGGGGAGATAGATTTGAGTTTAAACGAGAAATTATCGGTATTACAAATACTGCAAAAAAATTCTAACAAGTATGTTACTGCAAATGAGATAGCTAATTTGTTAGGGATTTCTGAAAGAACAGTTTATAGATATATAAAAGCAGTGAATCAGGACTTAAAAGCTCAAGAAGTAGAAATTGTTTCGACTCCTGGATTAGGATATCAGCTTGTCGGGAATAGTTTTCATTTAACTGAAATTGTAAGCCCTTTAAATATAAAGAGTACGTTCTCTGACAATGTCATTCACTATTTATTAGAAAAACTGCTCTTCAATGAAAGAGTCAGTATTCAAGAAGTTCTTTCTAAGTTTTATATTTCAGAATCAGTGTTACACAGAGTTCTGCAATCAATCAACAGTTTAGAACAAAATAGTGGGGCGAGAGTCGGAATTGATTCTGCAAATATTGTACTGAAAGGTAATCTATTAGAACGCACGATATTTTTTGTGGGTCAATTATTATCTATGAAATTGAACCATGAAGAAGGCTTAAAAGATATCTTTCAGTTAAAAAAGACATTCATAAAAAATAATGAAACGAATATTGATTGCGAGAAAATATTAGAAGAAGGATACACCGTATTTGATCGTAAGATTATCGAGTGGAGCGCGTTTGTAATTGTTTGTCAACAGTATGGCAAGCAGGTTGAAAGTATCCAATTACATCTCGAAAATTTTGAGGATATTACAGAAATCGTAAGGATACTGAATGCTTTAAATTCTACGCAGACGAAGAACGTATTAGCCCAAGTCGTTCAGACATCACTGACGTATCTTTTGTTTACCAATGCAAATGAGAAGAAAGATGAAGAAGCTTATTTCCAACGGTTAAATAAGCATTTGATATCTCTCGTAAAACAAAAGCAGTTTTCGATTAATATTAAAAACAATTTATTAGATACGATAAAAAAAGACTATGCACTGGAATATCAAGTGTCAGGGTTACTAGCGTATCAGATTGAATTAGCCTTCGATATTCAACTCAACAAAAATGATGTTGGCTTTATCGCTTTATACTTGGCCACTCTAAACAAGAAGAAGGATTTGAATGGAGAAAATATTAAAGGCGTTATTGTTTCCAACAGCTTAAGTACAGGATTCCTATTTAGAGAAAGAGTCCGAAGCATCGAAGCAGATTTAGAAATTGTTGAGGTCTTAACGGAATGGGAAATGGAAGAAAGAGAATTAGATGAATATGAAGTCATCATCAATCTCACCAAGAATGCGATTCTCAAGAATAAAGAATGTATTCAAATTTTAGATCCATTATCAGAAAATGCGCTAGATGTTATTGCAGAGAAACTTAGAGACGTTCGCCAGTCTTCTATAGAAGGAGTTCGGTTACTTCCTAAGGCAGCTCATCAGTTAGCATCAGTTTCCAGAGAAGATGTGTTAGCAGAGTTGCTAGGACAATTAAACGTTCCTCAAGAGGGGCAAGGACGAATTCTCCAACAAATATTAGAACGAGAGAAGATAACGTCGACAGCTATAGGCAATGCCGTTGCAATCCCTCACACGATTCTAGACTCGTTAGATGAAACCAAGATTATTGTTGGAATTAAAGACGAAGGAATCCTTTGGGAAGGCGATATCGTTCGCTTAGTCTTCTTAATAGTGTTCGCTAAAAACGAACCATCCCAAAATATATTGTTTAGAAAAATCTATAATTTTACACGGGATAAGGAGCGAGTCAACAAATTAATTAAAGATCAAAAAATTGAAGTACTAACGGAGTATTTGGAAGGAGAAAGTCATGGAACTCATTGAAACAAATCATGTGATATTCGGAAAGGAATCGGATAGAGATGCCGTCTTACAGACGCTTTCTGATAGAGTATTGGAATTAGGTTATTCCAAAGTAGATCTTGTCCCAGATTTCTTAAGAAGAGAGGAAGAATTTTCAACGGCGATTGGATTTGGAATTTCGATTCCACACGCGAAGTCTGACAACGTCATACATCCAGGAGTTTTTGTATTTAAAGGTGAAAATAAAATAGATTGGAATGGGGAGGAGGTTCAGGTTGCCATAGCAATTTTAACACCTTTGGAAGGTGCGGATACTCACTTGCAGATTCTGGCTAAGCTTTCGAGAAAATTGATGCATAAAGAATTTAGAGAAGCTTTATTTAATGCAAGTAGTGAACAAGAAGTCGTAGACGTATTAACGTTTGAAGAGTAGGAGGAAAACAATATGACAAAGAAAATGGTTGCACTCTGTGCCTGCCCAATGGGGTTAGCACATACATTTATGGCTGCTGAAGCGATTGAAGTGGAAGCGAAGAATAGAGGGTATGAATATAAGGTTGAAACACAAGGTTCTGATGGTGTTCAAAATAAACTAACAAGAAATGACATTGACGAAGCTGATTTTATTATTCATGCCATTGCGGTTACACCTTTAGAGATGGAACGTTTCGATGGAAAAGAAGTTTATGAAGTTGGGTTACAAGAAATCATTAAAAATGTCAGTGGTATTTTTGATGAGATTGAAGAAGATTTAAATAATTAAGAGGAGGTAGAAGGAAATGGTAGTAAAGAAAAAAATAGTTAACACAAGTTCTTCAGAAGGAGCGCCTAAAACAGAGGCTCCTAAGACAAACGAACAAAAAACAGGAGTTTGGACTGAAATTAGTAAACACTTGATGACTGGTATTTCTTACATGATTCCAGTATTAATCATGGGGGGGTTAGTTGGTGCATTCTCTCAAATTATCCCTTATGTTATTTTTGGTTTAAGTCCAGATGTTAGTATTTTAGATGCAATTAATAGTGGAAATTATACAGGATTTAACTTTACGTTGTTGAAAATAGCGCAATTAATGCAATCGTTTGGATTTACTTTATTTGGATTTGCAATTCCGCTATTTGCGGCCTTCACAGCTTTCTCAATCGGAGGCAAGACAGCTTTTGCAACAGGGTTCATTGGTGGGTATATTGCCGTTAAACCAATCGCTACTCTTGTTCTTCAAGATGGCAAATGGAAAGAAGTGGCACCTGTCCCTTCTGGATTCCTAGGTGCGATTATCATTGCCTTTGCAATTGGATATTTTGTTAAATTCCTTAATGAAAAAATTAAACTTCCAAAGAATTGGTTGGCGTTTAAGACAACTTTCTTAATTCCGCTCATTGCAGCAATTGTAACAATGATCTTGATGGTTTACATCATTACTCCATTTGGAGGACTTGTGAATGGATGGATTAGATCAGTTCTAGAAGCAGCTGGAAAATCAGGACAATTTGTGTATGCATTAATTCTTTCAGCAACAACAGCGTTTGACTTAGGTGGACCAGTAAACAAAGCTGCAGGATTCGTTGCATTAGGATTTACAACAGATAAGATTTTACCAGTAACAGCAAGATGTATTGCGATTGTTACACCAAGTATCGGTTTAGGATTATCTACATTATTAGACAGAGTGTTAGTTCGTCGTCGTGTATATGACAAACAATTCTATGAAGCAGGTAAAACTTCTATTTTCCTAGCATTTATGGGTATTTCAGAAGGTGCGATTCCATTTGCGTTAGAACGTCCTATGTTTACAATCCCTCTTTATGTAGTCGGATCTATCATTGGTGCGATGACAGGGGTTGGATTAGGAGCGGTTCAATGGTTCCCAGAATCAGCAATTTGGGCATGGCCTTTAATTACAAACATTTTCCCTTATGTTTTAGGTATTGCAGTAGGTTCACTCTTCATTGCAGTTGTAAATATTTACTATCGTAATCACCTTATTAAGATTGGAAAATTAGAAGTGTTATAGAAAGGTAAATAGATGACTGAGAAAAAAATAAAAATAATCCCACACACTCATTGGGATAAAGAATGGTATTTTACCTCTGCGCGTTCTCTCGTATATTCATTAAAGGACTTCGATGAAGTACTAGATACATTAGATGCAGATCCAGAGTTTAAATGCTTTCACCTGGATGGGCAACTGTCTATTGTAGAAGAGTATCTAGAACTACATCCAGAACGTGAAGAACAATTCGCTAGATTGGTAAAAGAAGGAAGATTAATCATTGGTCCTTGGTATACTCAACCAGACACACTTGTTGTGTCTGGAGAGAGTCTACTTAAAAATCTCGAGATTGGGATGCAACTGTCTGAAAAATATGGTGGACATCAATCGATTGGTTATCTTCCAGACTCATTTGGAATGTCGAGTCAAATGCCACAAATCTATCATCATATGGGATTGAAATATGCATTTTTCAGACGAGGCATTGCAAAACATCTCGTAGATAATAGAGAGTTTATGTGGGAATCTCCTGATGGAACAAAGATGTTTACACATAATCTTTACCATTATGGGAATATGGCTTATCCACCAAATGGAAAAGAAAAAATTAAAGCGTATTATCAAGAAATGATTGATAAACTTGGGGATTCGTCATTATCTGACACCGTGTTACTTTATAACGGAGAAGATCAAAAACCAATTCGAAAAAATCTTCCAGAATTAGTGAGAATTGGGAATGAGAGTGGCGAGTACTCGGTAGAAATAGATGCTTTAGAAAATGCGCTAGCAAGTATTCAACAAGAATATTTGGAGAAAGAATTACCATTACCAACTTACAACGGTGAGTTTACATTTGGACAATTTAGCAGAACGCATAAGAGTATCTTTTCAACAAGGGTAGATCTTAAACAACTGAATAATCACTTAGAAAATTATTTGAGCAATATTGTTGAACCATTATCTGTTTTAGCGAGCGATGCTGGTTCGAAATATGAATCAATTCTAATAGATAACATCTGGAAATTAATGTTATTAAATTCAGCTCATGATTCTATCGGCAATTGCAACTCTGATTGGACAAATGAAGACATTAAAGCACGATATGTGAAGGCGAAATCGTTAGCAGAAGAACTCGTAGAATTTAAGATGCGTGAAATTGGACAACAAGTAAAACAACTCGATTTTACACAATTTCAAGTGTATAACTTACTGCCGAATTCACGGTCAGGGTTTATCGATATTGAGCTATATACACCGTACAAGCAGTTTACGATTCTTGACGCTAATGGAGTAGAAACGAAATTCGTCGTTAATCGAGTGGATGAAGTGACAGATAGTTACTTGAAGAAATCGATAAAAGAAATTGGTGTTAATAATGAACTAGAGGCAGATTGGCCAAATAAAATTAGTAGATTATATCGAGTTCAGATAACGCTTTGTGCAGAAAAACTCCCATCGATGGGCTATCAAACGTATTACTTTAAGGAGATGGGTGATGAATAATATGAATACAAAAAATCAAATTGAAAATATTCACTATCTCATTGAGTTCAAAGATGGGCAAATTCATTTGTTCGAAAAAGTCAATCAAGCAAATTATCCAAATATCATCTGTGTTATTGATGATGGCGATGAAGGGGATAGTTATGACTACTCGGAACCATTTGATAATAAAGAGATAGCAGCGGAATTTCTAGGCTGTGAAATTGTTGAGAATGCTCTTAAAAGTACGATGAAATTAACAGGGACTATAGACTTGCCGATTGATTTAGAAAGTCGTACTAACGATGGTGCGACCGTTCAGCAAGAGGTGAAGCTAGAAATCGTGCTCAATCACCATATCTTAGAGGAAAGCATCAGTGTTGAGATTCGAACAGTTAATATCGCGGATGAACATCGTTTGAGACTGGTCTTTAATACTCATAAAAAGAATGAAAAATCTTACGCGGATATTCAATTTGGAACAATCGAGCGACCGACTTATTTGTCACAAGTTGAACAGTGGAAAGAAGAACGTTGGGATGAAAAACCTCGTACGATTGAACCTCTTCAGTCCTATGTTACAAATGGTTTTGATGCGTGTGATTTGCAGATTGTGACAGAAGCGGTGAGAGAGTATCAATTTATTGGTGAAGACTATGCTCAAATTGCAATGACAGTATATCGTTCTGTTCCGTACTTAGGGAAATCAGACTTACAGGATCGTCCAGGTCGTGAATCAGGAACTAAAGTGAGAACAGAAGGAACTCGTCATATGAATGAATTAATCCAAGCTCGATATTATTTAAGAGTCCTTGGAAATACGGATGATGAGTATAGCTGCGCTCAGTTTGCAAAAGAAATGCTAACACCATTGATTGGTTATCAAGCTGTATCATTTCGTAATAATACGGATGAGTTTGTACTTTCGATTGCGGATGAAATGAATCTTCCTCCAACGCATTCACTCGTTGAAGTAAAAGGAGAGGCTATCTGCTCTACAATTAAGAAGGATTCACGTGGGACAATCATCCGTCTCTATAATCCAAAGAGAAGTGATAGTGCAGAAGCTAGATTAAATAACAAAATGATAGAATTGAAGACTTGTCAGTTTGAAGATTTGCGAATAGATTAGTGAGTTTTTATTGATATTTAGAGTAGAACCCTTTTCCAAAATGGAGAAGGGTTCTTTTTTGAGCAAAATAATACTATAAAATAGCAAAATTATCATATGTGATAATTTGAAGTGCACCCTAAAAGTTAGACAGAAAATCTAACTTTTGGGGTGCTTTTTTATGAAATTAACTTATGAGGATAAAGTTCAAATTTATGAACTCAGAAAACAAGGAGTTAGCTACGCACGACTTGCAGATACGTTCGGTATAAATGCGAGAAATCTTGTCTATATGATTAAATTGATTGATCGTTATGGTTTAGAGATAGTAAAAAAAGGGAAGAATATTTATTATCCTCCAGAAATAAAACAAGAAATGATTGATAAAGTCTTACATAAAGGTTTGAGTATAGAAAGAGTTTCTCTTGAATACGGTCTTCCAGGTCCTGCGATGCTTTATAACTGGCTCGCACAATACAAGAAAAATAAGTATACTATTGTTGAGAAAACAAGA